>Ga0315905_10000472_pt1 | contig 43946 bp, 29 predicted proteins | sample LakEriMetagenome_5_FD_203522 | JGI IMG/M metagenome (GOLD analysis project Ga0315905, IMG submission 203522) | Freshwater fungal communities from buoy surface, Lake Erie, Ohio, United States - Buoy 4 MA121 | ecosystem: Environmental > Aquatic > Freshwater > Lake | place: USA: Lake Erie, Ohio...
CTGGGAAAACTGGCGGCAAGTCGTTGAAAAAACCATCGAGATGGCACCCGACTGCGTGACCATCTACCAGATGGAACTTCCTTTCAACACCGTCTTCAGCAAGGAGCTGAAAATGGTGGATGAGGCCCCGGGAGCTGTTGTCACAGGCAGCGTGGCCGACTGGCCCACCAAGCGTGCCTGGGTTGATCACGCCTTCACACGGATGCAGGAGGCTGGCTACTCCGTTTCCAGCGCCTACACCGTGGTGAAAAACCCCGACTCCACGAAGTTCGTCTACCGTGACAGCCTGTGGCGGGGTGCCGACATGTTCGGCACCGGGGTGGCAAGCTTTGGCCATGTCCGTGGCGTGCATGTGCAAAATCTTGACACTTGGGAAAATTGGTTGGGCGCCCTCGACAAGGGTGAGTTGCCCATATCCCGGGCGCTGCCCCTGACCGACCACCAACGCTTTGTCCGGGAGGCAATCCTGCTGATCAAGACGGGCGGTTGGAATTCCTCCGAGTTCATCGCCCGCCACGGGAAGGATCCGCTGGTCGTATTCAAGGACCAGGTGGACGACTTGTGCCGAAAGGGTTTCGCCAACCGTGTGGATGGCGGTTTGAAACTCACCAGGCCCGGCCTGCTGCAAATCGACCGCCTGCTTCCGCCATTCTTCGAACCCGAATTCCAGCAGTACAAACGGTACACCTGAGTAAACATGCCCGAGGATCAGGTATTCGCGATCGGCAAGCACCGGGCCCAACTGCCCGGGAAACTACTGTACGCGGCGACCAATCACCTGTGGGCTGCCCGGGCGGATGGTTCTGGAATTGAAATGGCACCGGGTGTCTGGCGGTTCGGCTTCACCAGTTACGCCATCGCGCTGATGAAAGATGTCTATTTTCTGGATTGGTCGTTCGCGCCCGGGTTGAATGTGCGGCATCTCGAGGAGATCGGCCACATCGAGACTTCCAAGGCCGAGAGCGATCTGTACTGCCCGGCCTCCGGAATCTTGCTGCGGATCAACGAGACCCTTCTGGAAGACCCCTCCGCCATCAACACCGACGGTTACGGCACCGGATGGCTTTACGAGATCGATTGCGCCGAGGCCCCCAACCACCTCATCGATGCGACCGCCTACAGAAAGCACCTCGAGGACAATTGGGAGCACACCCAAAGGGTGCTGAAGGGTGGCATCAACAGCATCTCGGACGAGGCTGACCCGCAAGGAGATGACAACGGATGAGCGGGAAAATCACGGTCGTTATTTCCCAGGCCCAAGGGAAACATCCGGTCAAACGCGGCCTGGAGGAGAGCTTGGCCGCCGCCCTGTTGATGGAGCCAGGCATCGACCTCTCGATCGTCCCCCATCTGGTGGACCTCCAACCCGGTCACACCGGGCGGCTGTATTTGGAGGGGGTCACCGGCGATGTGGTGGTCCTGGGTTGGCTGTATCCACGCGCCGCTTTCTGGCTGCTCGACCGCATCGGCGTGAAGGGCCAGGAAGGGACCAGCCCCATGCACCCCAAGGCCGAGGACGATGAGGATCTGACAGAGGAGGAGAAGGCCGAATTGGCCGAACGGCCTCCCGCAATCGGCCCCTCGGGTGCCATCCCCGACCGGGTCATCACCTGCCTGGACCTGCGGCACAAGGACAAGCACGAACCGTATGTGGAGGAAATCCGCCGGATTCTTGCTGAAACCCGGGCGCGACGGCAGTCGAAACAGGCCCAACAATCGGCCGGCAAGGCTCCGGTGCTGATGGAATTGGGCTTGCCCGGCAACGGGACCAACGGGAATGGCCCCATCAAGTCATTCAGCCCGGAAGAGCTGCTGCAGGCGCCACCCGGCCGCCGGTGGTACCCGGTGATCGACTACAGCCGTTGCACCAACTGCCTGGAATGCCTGGATTTCTGCCTGTTCGGGGTCTACGGGGCTGATGGCGACGGCCGTATCACCGTGGAGAACCAGGACAACTGCAAGAAAGGCTGCCCCGCGTGCAGCCGGGTCTGCCCGCACCAGGCCATCATGTTCCCCGAGTACAAGACCGCCGCCATCGCCGGGGCGCCGGTGGGAGCCATCGGCGGGCTGAAGATCGATTTGTCCAAGCTGTTTGGAGGCGGTGTGGGCGGTGGTGGCGATGCCATCGCCCTGGCTGCCCAGGAACGGGACCGTGAACTGGTGAAGGATGGCCGGGAGGCTGTCGGTTTGGCCGCCGGTATCCCCAAGCGCCAAACCGACAAGGCGCCTGCTGCCAGGGATGAGCTGGACGACTTGGTGGACGCCATCGACAAACTGGACATTTGACCTTTCACGGAAGCCACCCATGCTCGCGAAACTCGCCTACCGCACCGCAACGGAACTCAAACCCCGAATCGCGGCCAAGGCCGCCCACCTGTGGGTGTTCAAGGGTATGCTCGCGGTCAACGCCTACCGGAGCCGGCTGAGGAAGAAGGACCTGTATCCCCCGTTCATGTTCATAGCGCTCACCAACACCTGCAACCTGCGCTGCCAGGGATGCTGGGTGGAAAAGGAGGGAGAGGCCTACCACCTCCCGGCGCAGGATCTCGACAACATCATCCGCTCCGGCAAGCGTATGAGCGCCTATTACTACACGCTTTTAGGCGGCGAGCCCTACATGTACAAGGGCATCTGGGACATTTTCAACCGCCACAAGGATTGCTATTTCCAGACCATCACCAACGGCATGCTGTTCACCGAGCGCAACGCCGACCGTGTTGCCGAGGCAGGCAACATCACACCGCTGATCTCCATCGACGGGGCGGCCCTGAACAACGACAAGCGGCGAGGGGAAGGCGTTTATGACGCCGCGCTAAAAGGTATGGAGCGCCTGAAACAGCGCGGGGTGCTTTTTGGCACCGCCTGCACCATCACCAAGGAAAACCTCGACGAGGTCCTGTGCGACAAATACCTCGAGGACATGATCCGCCGGGGCTGCATGTACATCTGGTATTACGTGTACCGGCCAGTCGGCGAGGACCCCCATCCGGAATATTGCCTCAGCACCGACGACCTGGTCGAGGCGCGCCGGCGTCTGGTCGCCCTGCGCCACAAACACCCGATCATCATCATCGACAGCTACTGGACCGCCGAGGGGGAAGCCTTCTGCCCCGCGGCGATGGGAATGGGCTTCCATATCGGCCCGCGCGGGAGCATCGAGATCTGCCCGCCTTTGAGTTTCGCGACCGACCTGACAAGCGACAATCAAGGCGATTTGGTCAAGACGATCCGCGAGAGCAAATTCCTGCGTGGCTTCAAGGATTTTGTGAAGGTTCGAACCAAGGGCTGCGTGATTCTGGAAAACCCCCAGGAACTGGTCCAGTACATCCAGGGGCATGGTGCCAAAGATTATTCCACCCGCGACGCCTTCGCTGAATTTGATGGCATCACGCCCAGGCACAGCCAACACCTGCCGGGGCGGGAAATCCCGGAAAGCTCATGGCTCTATTGGTTTTTGAAGAAAAATGTCTTCTTCGGGATGGGGGCGCTTTGATTCCGCCCGAAATCAAACCTTGATGTAGACCCCGTTTTTTTGCAGGTTGCGCAGTATCACCCAGCAAATGCCCAATTCCAGGCCCCAGGCGGAGAGGGCGAACCAGGCAGGCGAATCCTTGGGCACCCACGGGCGTATGGCATCCTCCAACAACCCTAGCAGGATGTAGGCTAAAAGGGCGTTGCTGCCCAGTGTGTCGAACACCCCCCAGCGCCATTTGAGCCGGTCGCACAACAGCACGAAAACCGCCATCGTCACCATGCTGAATCCGGCGGCGCACATCGGGTAGGTGACCCCACCCGTGCGCTGGCTCATGGTCCAGTAGTTTTTGGTGGCGGGATCCGCGGGAGCCACAAAGGGGGGCTCCAGCAACCACCGGCCGGAGTCCTGGTTGGGCGGAAACCGAAGGTTCAGGCAGGACAATCCGTAAGCCAGCAGCATGATGGCGGCACCCCAGCCCAGCAGGCGCTCAACAGGTTTGCCCTCCCCGGGCGGCCTGGAGCACCAATCAAACGCGAAGGATCCGGCGATCAGGGGCATGGTCCAGGTGAGAAATCCAAGTGGGCCCCCGTCGATCGCCACGGGATTGGCCAAAGTCCAATCGTAGTTCGACCAGGTCCACCAGCCCAAATGCTTGAAGCCGAAGGAGATGGCTATGTGGATCAGGGCGGACAGGATTGCCCAAATGAGCCGAGATCGGCCGCTCAACATTATGACTGGCAGCACCCAGAGGCTGGTGACCGCGATGTGGGCCAAGGTCTGGAAATATCCGCGCTTGAAAGCCGCATGCAGGAAAGACCAGAAGTCGTATTTTTTCAGTTCATCAAAAGTACCGACGCCGCCGCTGGCACCGTGCACCACAAAGGCCACCAGCATCAGGCCCAGGCAACGCATCAGCCCCTTGCGAAGGGCCGCCGGATAACCCTCGCGCTCCATCGCGCGCAGCAGCACCAGCCTGAAGGCGTAACCGACCGCGAAAAAAAACTGCGGCATGATCGCGTCGGCGTAGCTGAAAAAAGTGTGCTTGTGCTTGAATAGGTCCGGAAGAAATGCATAACCTCCCAGAAAATTGACAAAAGCCATCCCGAAAACGGTATAGCCGCGAAACTGATCGAGCGATGCCACCCGCCGGGGTTTGGAGGCGGGATTGATTGAAACGGGGGCGCCCTCGACAGGATGAACCGGGGTGGACATGTCGGGGGCCCGTTTGGAACAAAAGTGTATGTTTGACTGGGCATAATCTAACACGGCAGTAACACCCAATCCAACCGACAGATAACACCGGGTTTGACCGTCCCCGGGAATTATGGCAATCTCAAATCTTCGCCAAGGGTGATTTTTGGGGCAACTCCCTGGGATCCACGCATGTCGGATCGCCGCCACTTGTTGATCAATACCCCCCTCGCCGTGGCTGGTGCCTGGTGCGGGGCAATGGGTCGCCTTGGCCAATTACAAGGCGATTCCACGCGTTTGGCCCCAAAGGCCAAACGCGTGGTGATGATCTTCAACGCCGGCGCCCCCAGCCACCACGACCTGTTTGATCCGAAACCCGATGCCCCCGAATCGGTGCGGGGACCTTTTCGCCCCATCGCCACCAGGGTTCCGGGCATCCGATTCACCGAATTGATTCCGGACTTGGCAGCCCGCGCCGACAAACTGGCCCTGATACGCAGCCTGCACCACACGCACACCCAGCACAATTCGGGCATGCATTGGAGCATTGTCGGCAAACCCTATCGAATTGACAGCACCCTGATCAATCCAGGTTCCCAGGACATTCCCTCCATTGGAACCCTGGTGGGGTGGCTCACCAGGCGGGAAGAACCGTCTCGGCTCATGCCACCCTACGTGATCACTCCCCACCCCCATTGCGACAGTTTCGCCTATATCACCCCGGGTCAATTCGGCGGCTGCCTCGGCCGGGAACACGACCCCTTGGTGGTGGCGGCCGACCCTGCAGCCAAGGACTTCAGCATGAAATCCCTGGAACCTTCAAAAGATTTGCCGCTGGACCGAATGCGTGGGCGTGATCACCTGCTGGGCATGCTGTCTGAACCGGCCCCGGTTTTCGACCGATTGCGTCGCAAGGCATCCGAACTGGTATCCACTCCGGCAGTGCGAGCTGCCTTCGAGCTATCCCGTGAGCCGGCCAAGGTGCGCGACAGGTACGGCCGCCACACCTGGGGCCAATCACACCTGCTTGCCAGAAGACTCCTGGAGGCCGGTTGCCGCTTTGTCACCACCGTGAACGGGCCTAGCATCGTGTGGGACACCCATAAGGACAACTTCAACGGCCTGAAAAACCGGCTGGTTCCCCCGATGCAACGGGCCTTTGTGGCCCTTCTCGATGACCTGGAGGAACGGGGAATGCTGGAGGAGACCCTGGTGGTTTGGTTGGGTGATTTTGGTCGTACCCCCACCATCAACGCGGATGCGGGCAGGGACCATTGGCCGCAATGCTACACGGCGGTGGTTGCAGGTGGTGGGCTGAAGATGGGCCAGACGATCGGCGCAAGCGACCGGATCGGGGCTTATCCCAAGGATTCGCCCCACACCCCGGCAGACCTGCACGCGACCATCCTTTCCGCGCTAGGGTACGACCCGCACTCCATCTTTTACCCAACACCCGACGGGCGAACCCTGCCGCTATCGGAAGGCCAACCCATCCGCGCCCTATTGAGCTAAATCCAAGACAAAAAGGAGCGGGGGCCTGGTGACTGGCACCAGACCCCCGCAGATTAATTGGCATTTTCAACCTATGGCAATTATCCCGCAGGATACTTGCCTGGATTGAATCAATCGTCCTTTTTGGCCTTCAGCATGTTGTCGATTTCCGCCTTCAGGTCCTTCAGGTGGGCCACGGTGGTGGCGTCCTTGGACTTGGAGATGGCGCCCGACAGGTCCTTGGAAAGGTTTTCCAGGGAAACCCTGGCCACCGCCCGAAGTTCATTACTGCGAACGGGAGCCATGGAGGAACCACCCCGGCGGGACGGGGGCCCGGCAGGAATGGTGATGGGCGCCTCGGCGGGCGGATTAAACTCCCGGCCCAGGATCTCGACATAGTTGCGCTGCAACTGGCGACGCAGGGGATCCACCTTGGGATCGGCGGCTTTCAACTCGGAAAACACGCCGTTTTGAAGGTCAGCGACCAATTCGCTGGGAGTGTAGGCCTTCTCGCCAGCCTGCAATTCGCCGTCGAACAGCCTGCCGATCACCGATTGGGACAGCAGGGTGTTCAGCAATCCGCGCTGCTGGGAGGCGACCTCATTGGCGGCCCCCGAATAGCGGAACAGGTTGACCACCGCGGGGTTGGTCAGCTTGGCGTTCGCGGAGGTCGAGAACGCGTTATCCAGCAGGAACTTCACAGCGGCGCGCTGTTTGTCCTCGGGCACCCGGGTGAAGCTCTCGTTGCCCCGTCCGCCGAGGGTGCGGCTTTCCACCACCCCGCCAACTTGCTTGGCAACGGCATTCAACCAGCGGGCACGACGGCCGACCAGTTCCTTGTAGGCCTCCTCCAGAAGCGAGTAGTCCTCGCCCTTGGTGACTGTGGCGGCCACGATGTGGTCCATGACCCGGTCGGTGTTTTTCAACCCGAGCAGGGTTGCTTCCACCGGATCGCTGCCGATGTTCTCAGTCAGGACGGTCGGATCCACGGTGCTGGGTCCATCCTCGCCACCAAACCGCAGGAAGGACTCGGTGATCTGCTTGGCAGCCAGGGTGTCCAGGGCCTCCTTCTCGGCATCCGGAGACTTGGCGGCCGGGATGCCCTTGTAACCCCATTCGATGGCGAAATAGTCATAGGGGGCCAGCTTGGGAATCAGGTTCTTCACGGGGATCTTGTCCTCGGGCTGGGCCACATAGTTGTGGCGACCGTAGGACATGATCGAAGCCACCGACCCGTACTTCTCGGTGAACTTGGGGTCGCGGAGCTGGGCGATGGAATAGGCCTGGCTGGCGCGGTGGTTGTGCCGCAAGCCCAGGGTGTGGCCCACCTCGTGGCAGCAGACATAACGCAGCAGCTCGCCGGTGAGCTCATCGGGCATCGGCAGCTTGCGGGCGCGCTCGTCCTGGGCCGAGCACTCGATGAAGTACCACATTTGGGTGAGCTTCACGACATCGTGCCAGAAAATGATGTGGGCTGAGATGATCTCGCCGGAACGGGGATCATGCACATGGGGCCCCATGGCGTTGGCGACAGGCTCCGCCACCCAGCGGATGACCGAGTAGCGGGCATCTTCGGGATCGAAATTGGGATCCTCGGTGCGGGTGGGGGCATCCTTGCAGATGATGGCGTTCTTGTAGCCGGCCTTTTCGAAGGCGGGAGCCCAATCCTCCACGCCCTTCTTCAGGAAGGGACGCCATTTTTCGGGGATTTCCTTGCTGAGGTAATAGGTGATCGGCTTGACCACCTCGCTCACCTCGGCGCTTGGATCCTTCTTCTCCAGGCGATACCGGGCGATGAATTCCTTGTTCTTCGCCCAGCCCAGCGGGTGGGAGTAGTCAACAAAACTCTCGGTGAAATAGCCCACCCGGGGGTCAAAGTAACGGCCCATCATCGGGGTTTCGGGCAGTTCGACCAAGGTGTGGTGAACCACCGCGGTCACGCTGCGGGCCCCGCCGGTGGGGTTCCCCACGCGGAAGGTGATGGTGGCGTTCACATTGATATTGGTTGGGAACGCCCGGACATCGGACAGGTAAGAACGGGAGGCGTCAGGGCTGGCACCGGGGGAACCGGCGGCGGCGCTCAACGGCATGTCCGTCAGGCCTGAGATGAAGGTTTCGCCAACGGAGACCACCGCGGAGCGGTCCTTGCCTTCGGCCTCGACCGGGAAAACCGCCAGAATGGAGTCGGTGTTGCTGGCATCGATGGAAGATTGGATGGCCTTGCCATCGGACCTTTTTCCGAATTGGCTGCGCCAAACGAAAATCTTGTTGCCGCGACGCTCGAAGCGGATGAATTCCTCACCCAGAGCGGCGCCACCCCAGCTACTTCCACCGGGGCCCTTGGCCACCTCGGCCCTCCACATGAACAGCTTGCCGAGCTTGTCCTGCGGGATTTCAAAGAGGACCTTTTCCTCAAACTTGTGGACGGCAAAAACACCGGGCAGAGTGGTGAAATCCTTGGTCACCACCTCATCATATTTTTTGGGTTGGCCGGCCGCGGGAGGCTTGGCGCCGGGAGCGCCGGATGGGGGCCCGCCAGCAGGCATCCCGCCGGGGGGCGGGCCACCGGGACGGGTGGGACGCTGGGCGGAAGCGCTTAAGGTACCCAAGGCACCCCAAACGCACAAAACAAGGTGAAACTTCTTCATGGGAAGCGGTTACCTGTGGTGTATGCAAAATGAGAAAAAGGCACTTTCATTCCACCAAAGAAAAACAAAGACGCAAGCAAAGGCATCAGGGTAAAAGGCTCTGACGGGGTAATTTAATTGTTCTGTAACGATAAAATACACTTTTGATATTGTCTGATAGTATTTTATATTGAGAAACTTTGTTTTTTCCAAAACCGGGTACCGATTCCGTTTGTCCATCAATCGCAGGCGAGTCGGTTGGACCCGCCTTCCTTTCTCAAAACCAAAGGACCAATGCCATGCGATCCGCCAAAAACAAGGGGCCACAGGCCAGCTCCCAGGACAAAAAAAGGGGATTCAAAAAGGGCTACACCCACATCGCGGTGCTTCTGGACCGATCCGGGTCGATGGAATCGATTCGCAACGACATCGTCGGGGGCTTCAACACCTTCCTGGAAGAACAGCAGCGAGGCGAGGGGGAAGCAACCCTTACCTTGGTGCAATTTGATTCGCAGGATCCTTACGAAGTGCTGCAGGACACCCAACCCCTGGGTTTGGTGCCCCGTTTGACCCGCGAGACCTTTGTGCCCCGTGGGGGAACTCCCTTGCTGGATGCGATGGGTCGCCTGGTGAACGATGTGGAGGCGAAAGTCGCACGCCTCAAGGAGGGATCCCGCCCAGAGCATGTGGTGCTGGCAGTGATCACCGACGGGCAGGAAAACCAAAGCCGGGAATTCACCCGGGCCAAGGTGGCTGAAATGCTGAAAGCCAAGGAAGACCAAGGGTGGAAAGTGGTTTTTCTCAGTGCCGATCTGGACGCAATCAACGACGCGATGGACCAAGGCGTATCGTTCGCGCGCAGCATGGCCTTCGACAAGACGGCGAGGGGTACCGCCGACGCATTGGGAGCCTTCAGCGCGAAGTTGATGGCCATGAGATCCAGCGAGGCGAGCGATATCCTGTTCGATGCAGTGGACCGGGCCAAGCAGGATATTGAAAAGAGGCGCAAGCCTTCCTGACCCAAGGTGCCACAGTTAGACCTTGAAAGCCCCGAGGCACCCTTTTCCCGGACCCAAAGTCCCGGAAAAGGGTGCCTGTTTTTAACCAGATTCCAATTGCAGTAACATGGCAGCGAGTGCAAATCATGGAGGCGGGCCGATGCAAGTTTTCCCCATTGAACCGGGGTCGATCAAAGGTATGGGATTCATCAGCCTTGGAATCCTTTTGGTGCTGATTCTGGTGGGTGGGTTGATCGGGGCCTCCATCTGGAGCGCCCGCAGCGCCACCTTTGAAGTGAATGCGGATGGCCTTCGCTTGCGCGGGGACCTGTACGGGAGGTTGATCCCGATGGCATCCATCCAAATCGAACAGGTTCGTCGGGTGGATTTCGACCAGGATCCATCCCTGCGGCCCAATTGGCGAACCATGGGAACCGGATTGCCTGTATATCAAGGCGGGTGGTTTCGACTGAAGGACGGATCCAAAGCGCTGGTTTATTTGACCCATCCCTCGAAAGCCGTTTTTGTTCCCACCGATCTCGGTTACGGTGTGCTGATCAGCCCGATGGACCCGGATGGATTGGTTGAGGCACTGAAAGGTCTGAAAAACACCAAGCTTTCGCCAGCATGACTCCTCAAAACCCTATTTTGGCAGCCATCACTTATCTGCATGTCTTTGATGTGCAGGTATCGGTGGCCTTTTATGAAAAGCTGGGGTTTCAGGTGTTGAATTCCTTCACCCATCCCTCAGCCACCAAGCCCACCTGGGCCTTCATGCAAAGCCGGGGGGCCTGCATCATGCTCGCCAAATCGTCCGGCAAGATTGACCCTGAGCAGCAGGCCGCCATGGTTTATTTGTACTGCGTGGATGTGCCAGCCAAGCGGGAGGAGTTGGTGCAACTGGGACTCAATCCCGGTTCCATCCACGCGCCGTTTTATGCTCCGCGCGGGGAATTTCGGTTGGCAGACCCGGACGGGTATTGCCTGATGGTCATGCATGTCTGACTCAAATCCGACTTTGCTTGCGCATCCGGAATCTGATGTAATACTTTCATATCCCTGCCCCGGCCCTGTTCAGGGCCTTATTGATTGATTTTCCCGAGGAAACGGCATGCCTCGCCTGGCACTAGTTGCCTGCCTGTGCCTTGTCGCCTTTGGCGACGCGCACGGCCAAACCGTGGACGATACGTTTTTTGAAAGGAAAATCCGGCCCATTCTGGTTGACCACTGCCAAAGTTGTCACGGGGAAAAGAAGCAAAAAAGCGGCCTGCGCCTCGACACCTTGCAGGCGTTACTTGCTGGTGGCGAAAGCGGCCCCACCCTGGTTCCGGGCAAACCCGATGAAAGCCTGTTGGTGCGGGTGATTGAGCAGGGCGAGCCCTATGCGATGCCACCCAAAGGCAAACTGCCCCGCGAGCAGGTTGCCAGCATTCGCCTTTGGGTGAAAGCCGGGGCCCCTTGGCCCGGGGCCACAACAGGGCCGAACAAGACGGCAACAACCAACTCCGGTCCCAATGGCCAGACACTTTGGTCGTTCCAATCGCCAAGGCAGGCCAGCCCTCCCACGGTCAAGGATGAAAAGTGGTGCCGGTCCCCGATTGATCGCTTTTTATTGGCAGAACTGGAAGCCAAGGGCCTGAAGCCTGCCCCGGAAGCGGACCGGCGCACCCTGTTGCGGCGGGTGAGTTTCGACCTGACCGGATTGCCACCCACACCAAGGGAGCTGGAGGAGTTTGAAGCGGACCGATCTCCCGACGCATTCGAGCGCGTGGTGAACCGGCTTCTGGCAAGCCCGGCCTATGGGGAACGCTGGGGACGCCATTGGCTGGATCTGGCGCGGTACGCCGACAGCAACGGCATGGATGAGAACATGGCGCACGCCAACGCGTTCCGTTACCGGGACTGGGTGATCGACGCGCTGAACCGGGACCTGCCCTACGACCAATTCGTCACGCACCAAATCGCCGGCGACCTGGTGCCCACCCCGGATGCGGATGAGCGGGCCAGGAGGATCACAGCCACCGGGTTCTTGGTGATCGGTCCGAAAATGCTGGCCGAAGATGACCCGCAAAAAATGGAAATGGACATCGTTGACGAGCAACTGGACACACTGGGCAAGACATTTCTGGGGATGACCTTCGGATGCGCTCGGTGCCACGACCACAAATTCGACCCGATCAGCACGGCTGATTACTACGGGATGGCGGCCATCCTCAAAAGCACCAAGACCATGGCCAATTTCAAGGTGGTTGCCATGTGGCACGAACGGCCAGTGCCCGGAACGGAAATACTCGCCAAGCGCACCCAGCATGGCGAAGCACTGGCCCAATCGAAAAAACAATTGGAAGACCGTTTAAAGCTCGAAAAGAATCTGCTGGCAGCGGATGTCGCAAAAAATCGCCGGGCCCTGGATGCCGCCTGGAAAATAAGAGCCCAACAACAATCCGGGATTCAAGCCAAGCCAATCATGGCTGACGGCAAGGCGCCTCCGCCCAAAACGATCCTGCTTGAGGCGGAGAAGTTCGACCGTGGCAACCTGGTCCGCGATTTCACGACCTACGGCCCGGGAATCGGCGTGGTGTACAACGCTGGGACTTTGCCCAATGTGGCGGAGTATGATTTTCAGGTCCATGAAGAAGGCATCCACCAGATCGAGGTGCGCCACGCCGCCGCGGAAAGCCGCCCCGTGCGCCTGATTCTGGACGGGCAGGTTGTGAAAGGTGACGCGGCTGGAGGAGTCACCGGCTCTTGGACTCCGGAATCCCAACGCTGGGGACTGGAAACGCGGGTGCTTCTGGTAGAGGGCAAACACACGCTCAAGGTGGAGCGGGACGGTCCGGTACCCCATCTCGACAAAATCGCGCTGGTACCCCGGATAGACCTGAAACCTGGGGACTTGGCGGCGACTCCGCTCACAGTACCGGAAGCGGCTCGCGCCGAGGGTTTACCAGCCGGCCTGGTGGAAGCCTGGCTGGCCTGGCTCAACCGGGAAAAGAAAACAGAGAAGCCTCCAGAGTCATCCATCACGGCGGTATTGAAGGATGCAAAAGGGCCACTCCGTTCGGGAAAGGATGAAGACCGCCTTTTTGCCGATCCGGTCCAGGGCGACCTGAAGAAATTGCGGGAAGCGGTTGGGGCGGCAGAAAAGCTGGTTCCACCTGAGCCCATGGCCATGGCTGCCGAGGAAGGCAAACCAGGCAACCTGAAAATCCACCTCCGCGGGAATTATCTGACACTGGGGCAGGAAGTGCCGAGGGTATTCCCGAGGGCCCTGGCGGGTGAAAAACAACAACCTGTGGGTGATAAACAGAGCGGCCGGTTGGAATTGGCCCAATGGATGACCCGTCCCGACAATCCACTCACAGCCCGGGTGATGGTGAACCGGGTTTGGCATTGGCATTTCGGTGGCGGCCTCGTGCGCACGCCCGACAATTTTGGCAAGCTGGGGATGGCTCCCGCCAATCAACTCCTGTTGGATTGGCTGGCTGTTGAATTTGTCCGCAAGGGGTGGTCCCTCAAGGAATTGCACCGACTGATCCTTGGCACCAGCGCCTACAGGATGAGTTGCCAGTTTGACGAAACATCCAATCTGGCGGATCCGGACAACAAGCTTTTTTGGCGATTCAACCGGCAACGGCTGGAAGCCGAAGCCTTGCGAGATGGCATCATTGCCGTCTCAGGCGATCTGGACCGCAAAGCCGGGGGCACCCTGCTGAAAACCGCCAACCATGCCTATGTGGCAAGCACCGCCAGCGAGGCATTCGACCCCTACCAGGTGGATCGTCGCAGCGTGTATTTGCCTGTGATTCGTTCCAGGGTTTACGAATTCCTCCAGGCTTTCGATTTCGCCGACCCCAGCGCCTCGAATGGGGAGCGTGTGGCGACGACCGTGGCACCGCAGGCCCTTGCCCTTTTGAACAGCAGATTGATGGAGGACAAGACGCGCTCATGGGCTGAGAAATTGATACGAATGAAGGCGGACTCGGATCGTGTGGAGGCCATCTACCGACAAGCCCTCCTCAGGTCACCCAGCCCGAAGGAAATGGAAAGGGCCCTGGCCCACACCCGGGAAATCCGACCCAGTTTGACCGGGAATGAACGGGAGCGGGAATTGAAATCCTGGCAGTCCATTTGCCGAGTGGTTCTGGCATCGAGCGAATTTGTCCATGTGGACTGAAAGCAGGGGAGTGTCCGGAATGTTCAACCGGCGACAGATGCTTCAGGATGCCAGCGCGGGCTTTGGCGCCCTGGCCCTCCACGGCCTGCTTGGCCTTGAATCCAAAGCCGGAACAATGCCGGGTAGTCCGTTGGCCCCAAAACAACCGCATTTCGCCCCCAAGGCCAAGCGGGTGATTTTCCTGTTCATGCATGGCGGTCCAAGCCATGTGGACACATTCGACCACAAGCCCTTGCTGACCAGGGATGATGGCAAACCGCTGCCTTTCGCCAAACCGCGCATTGTTTCCAGTCCCACGGACAACCTCCTGGCATCTCCCTGGAAGTTCAGGCAGCATGGCCAAAGCGGCTTGTGGGTGAGCGAACTGTTCCCCCACGTCGCCCGCCATGTGGACAAACTCTGCATGCTCAACGCCATGCATGGGTCCAATTCGCGGCACGGTGGCGCCCTTCTTGAATTGCATACCGGGAGCGACACCTTCATCCGTCCGAGCATGGGCAGTTGGGTCACCTACGGCTTGGGCACGGAAAACCAGGACCTGCCCGGATATGTGACCCTGTGCCCCTCCCTGAGCCATGGCGGCGTGAACAATTGGTCCAGCGCGTTTCTGCCGGCGGCCCACCAGGGAACCCCGCTCGGCACCTCGAGCATCCCGGCAGAAAAGGTGGCCATCCCGTTCATTTCAGGCTCCACTCCGCGGGCGGCGCAACGCCGGGAAATAGACCTCTTGCAGCAGATGAATCAGGAAAAACTGGCCCAGAGCGGACCGGATCAGGCGCTGGAGGGACGCATCGAGAGCTTTGAGCTTGCGTTCCGAATGCAGGCCGCGGCCCCGGAATTGCAGGATATTTCCGGTGAAACCGAGGAAACGCATCGGCTCTACGGGCTGGACAAACCGCAAACGAAGAACTTTGGGCGGCTTTGCCTGATGGCCCGGCGCTTCGCGGAGCGCGGGGTGCGATTCATCCAATGCAGCCACAGCTACAAATGGGACCAGCATGGCGGGCTGAAAGGTGACCACACCAAAAACGCCTTCGAGGTGGACCAACCCGTCGCGGGATTACTCACCGACCTCGATCGCCGGGGATTGTTGGAGGACACCCTGGTGCTTTGGGGCGGGGAATTTGGTCGGACCCCCGCCGGCCAGGGCAAAGATGGCCGAGACCACCACCCCCACGCGTTCACCATGTGGCTGGCTGGCGGCGGGGTGAAGGGTGGTTACGCCCACGGCAAAACCGACGAATACGGCTATTACGGCGTGGAAGACAAGGTGCACTTCCACGACCTGCACGCCACGATGCTCCACCTGCTGGGAATGGATCACAAGCGACTCACCTACCGGCACGCGGGGCGGGATTTCCGGCTCACCGATGTGCATGGCGAGGTGGTGACAAAGATCATTGCCTGACGGACTCATCAAGAAAACCGGGACCGCCTCACCCGGTAAAAAAATCCACCCATGATCACCACGGCCATCACGGTGACTAATGACAGCACTGTGGGCAGGAATTTTTCCCTGTCCATCAGACCGAAAGCGATTGTCCAGATGGACAGCCCCAGAAAAGTCAGGGCAGGCAAAGGGTGCCAGGGGCATTTGACAGCATGAGCTGACTCCGGACGACGACGCAGCGGAAAGATACTGCAGACCACCAAGGCGCTGATGACGGTCAGGCCGACAGAAGTGTAATCCAGGATTTGCAGAAAGGTGCCCGACCAACAAAGGGCCACCGCCAAGGTGCCCTGGATGGCCAGCGCCACCCTGGGGGTGTGGCGAGTTGGATGGAGGGTGCCGATATTCCGGGGCAGGAATCCGTCCCTGGCCATGGCGACCGGCAAGCGGGACCCCGCAAGCAGGTATGAACTCACCGACGCAACCAGTCCGGCGCCCAACACCACGCTGAGCAGGTTGGCGACCCTGGCACCAAATAATTGACGCATCGCCAAGTCGGCCACCGGTCCCACTTCCTCGATGGGTCGTTGCCGCATTGATTCTGGATCGAGCGCGACAATGTAAGCCAGGTTCAGCAACAGGTAGAGCCCGGTGACCAGGGCGCAGCCTCCCAGCGTGGATAGGGGCAGTAGCCGACCCGGGTCACGGATCTCCCCGGCCAGATATCCTGCAGAATTCCATCCAGCATAGGCGTAACCGACATAGATCAGGCCCACCGCCCAAGTGGCCCATTCACCACGGCCAGGCCAATGGCTGGCTGAGAAGTGCGCCCAATCCGCTTGGGGAGAAGCAAGGGCCGCGAAAGCCATGGCCAATAGCACCCCGATTTTGGCAACAGTGGTGGCAGTCTGAACCCAGGCGCTTTGTCTTTGGCCCAGGCAATGACCCCAGGTGATGAAGGCAATGATTACGGTTGCCAAGGCGGGCTCGAGATTGGCGGCCAGAAAATCTGGCACCATGGCCTGAAAATCCGACTGGAAGGGCTTGGTGGCATAGTTTGCAGCTAGCCGCGAGACCACGGCGGTTGGAGCAGCAAAACCAATCAAAAAACTGAGCCAACCAACCACGAGACCGGCCACCGGGCCATAAGCTTCCCGGGCGAAAACATAATCGCCACCCACCCTGGGAAAAGCAGTGGCCATCTCGACAATGCACCACGCGCCACAGAGGGCCATCAAGCCGCCGACGCCCCACAAGAGGAGCAGGCCAAGGGGATTGCCTGTCTCGCGCAAGGTGTAACCGGACGAGGTGAGGATGCCAGCGCCCACCATGCCAGCCACCACGACGAAAATGCCGGTGGCCAGGCCATACCCGCGTGGCGGATGTTCACTCATTTTCCGGAGTTATCCCGGTTGGATGCCTTTTCAAAGACCAAGAAGTAGTTTTCTTTCATGAGGCCCTTCTTCTCATCCACCTTGCGGAAGCCGGCCTGGGTGATTTCCTTTTCCACGATGGCTTGCCCGGCCCTGACATGGCCCATCACCCAATCACTGCTGACGCCGGGCTCGCGGATGAAATCGATCACGACCAATTTGCCCCCATCCTTGAGGCCCTTGTGGATACTCTCCAATACCCGCGCAGGGTACTCGAAATGGTGGTAGGTGTCGCAGACATAGACCAAGTCGACACTTGCCGGTGGCAATTCGGTGGAGACATCCTTGCCCAGGACCGTAGTGATGTTTCCCAGTTTCTGGTCCTTGGCGGTTTTGTTGATGTGGTCGAGGAACTCGCTCGCGATGTCGACGGCGAGCACCCTGCCCTTTTCCCCCACTGCCCGGGCAAAAAGACGGGTGTAGAGTCCCGTTCCCGCCCCGACATCGGCAACCGCCAACCCGGGACGGATTGCCAACGCCTCCATGACCTTTTCACGCTTGTCGAACACCTCGCGGCTTTCACCCTCGAACCGTTCGACAAATTTGGCGACATCCGGTTTGCGAAACTGGTCGTTGATACCGGGCTTGACGCTTTTTTCCTGGGCAGAAAGGGAAGCCGGGACCATGGTCATGGACAACACGCCAAACACCAAAGACATCCCCGCCCATTTCCGTTGATCCAGAAGCATTATTCAAATCCTCCCCCAATCGGTGGTCAGGATTGCCAGCGTAACAAATCAGTTGGCTGAATTGCTCGATTTTCCATTTCGCAACTGTTTCGCCGCAGGAAAAACTTGGGCATAATCTGGTATTGAAATTCATTTGCCGAAGGTGGCCCCATGAATTGGAAAATTCTCACCCTTTTGACCTTCTGTCTGGGCTTTGGATACCTGCGCGCCCAAACGCCCCTTGAGGTGATGGAAAAAGCCGTCTTGGAGTCTGTGGACACGGGCAAGGTACCCGGCGTGGTGGTGCGACTTCAGCGTGGCGAAAAGGTGTTGCTGGAAAAGGCATGGGGCAACCGGGCTCTCCAACCCACCGTGGAACCGGCCACCGTGGACACGCTGTACGATCTGGCTTCCCTGACCAAGCCGATCGCAACCAGCACCGCCATCGCCGTTCTGGTGGATCAGGGAAAATTGAAGTGGACCGACAAGGTAGTGCAACACTGGCCCGCTTTCGCTCCCAACGCCAAAGATCAGATCACCCTGGAACATCTATTACTGCACACCAGCGGCCTGATTGCCGATAATCCGATCGCCGATTACAACTCCGGACCGGAGAAAGCGCTTGAAAACATCTGCAACCTGAAACTGGTGTCACCCCTAGGTTCCAAATTCCGGTATAGCGATGTTAACTTCATAGTTTTGGGTGAGATAGTGCGGCAGGTGTCGGGCAAACCACTGGATCAGTTTTGCCAGGAGAAAGTTTTCGGCCCGCTGGGAATGACTGATACCTCCTTCGGCACCCGGGGTGACCGGGTAGCCCGCACAGCGCCTGCTGAAAAGCGCGAGGGGCGATGGATGCGCGGCGAGGTGCACGACCCGCGAGCCCACAAGCTGGGCGGGGTGGCTGGGCATGCCGGATTGTTTAGCACCTCCGCCGATTTGGCGAAATATGCCCGAATGGTATTGGGCGAGGGTACTTTTGGAGATGTGAAGAAAGGTGGGATAAAAATCCTATCTGCCAAGACCTGCCGGGAGTGGACCCAAGCCCGGGAAGTCCCCGGGGGATACAGGGCCTACGGGTGGGATGTCGACACGGCCTATTCCTCCAACCGGGGCAAAATTTTTCCAAAGTTATTGAGCTTCGGCCACACCGGTTTCACGGGCACGAGCATCTGGATCGACCCGGTGCATGACACCTTCCAGCTATTCCTGTCGAACCGCGTGCATCCGGATGGCAAGGGTGACATCCAGAAACTTAGGGGTCTAGTGGCAACCGAGTGCGCCAAGCTGGTGATGCCTGACGCACCGGAACCGGTGGTAAAGACCGGCCTCTCAGTGCTTGTCAGCGAAAACTACAGACGGCTCAAAGGGAAGAAAATCGGAATCGTGACCAATCACACCGGTCGGGACCGATTCGGAACCAGTGTGGTGGATCTCCTGAACAAGGCCCCGGGCGTGACCGTGAAAATACTCTTTGGACCCGAGCACGGCATCCGGGGAGCGGTTGACCGGCCCGTGGCGGACAGCGAAGACGCGGCGACCGGCCTGCCGGTAGTGAGCCTCTACGGCCCCAGAAGGAAACCAACCAAAGAACAATTGGCAGGTTTGGACCTACTGGTTTTCGATATCCAGGATGCCGGTTGCAGGTTCTACACCTATTCCAGCACGCTGGGAAACATCATGGAGGCGGCATCAGATGCCGGTGTCGGGGTGATTGTGCTGGACCGCCCCAACCCGATTGGCGGATTGGGGTTCAACGGGCCATTAACCGATCCCGGAGCAGAATCGTTTGTCGCCTTCCACCGGATTCCAACCCGGCATGGTTTGACGCTGGGCGAACTGGCGAGGCTTTACGCCGCAGAAAGGCATGGAGCCGGCAAGAAATTTCCAGCCGTGAACCTTGAAGTGTTGCCCATGGAGGGTTGGGCACGGGGAATGACCTTTGAAAAAACCGGCCTGGAATGGCTGGCCCCGTCGCCGAACCTTCGATCCCTTCAAGCAGCCCAGACCTACCCGGGCATCGGTCTGGTTGAATTCACCAATCTCTCGGTAGGCCGGGGAACCGACCGGCCCTTCGAGTGGGTGGGCGCTCCCTGGCTACAGCCGGAACGAGTGATTCAAAAATTGCGTGGTATGGACATTCCGGGGGTACAGTTCCTGTGGGTAAACCGGACTCCCTCCTCGAGTGTCTTTGCCAACAAGCCCTGCCAGGGAATCGACATCCTGGTTACCGACCGGGAAAAGCTGGATCCGTTGCGACTGGGAATCGCCTTGGCGCTAGCCCTGCGCGAGGTGCACGGGGATATCTGGCAAGTGGACCGGATGAAAAACCTGCTGGTGAACCAGGCCACTCTGGACATGATCAAGGAAGGAAAGAGCCTGAACGCCATTTTGGACAGCTTCCGGCCGGGACTTGAGGAATTCAGAACCAGGCGGGAGAAGGTGCTGCTTTACCGATGAGTCAAAGGCCAAAAACACCACCTGTCAGTCGGCGACCACGCAAGACGGGCGTTTGCCTTGGCCCGGAACAATTGCTCGGGTCGGGCGTTTTTTTGGATTTGTTGGCGGCCTCCACTCAGGGTCTTTTTTGCGGAAATCGCCTGGGTGCGTGCGCCCTGGCTGACTGGCTGGAAGAACAGGGCGATTTTGGCTTGGCTGACTGTCTGCGGGAGAGCCTGGGAAACCAAGTTCTGATACCCTTGCCGGGCACGCATCAGGCAGCCTGGCGCCCGGTGATTGGATGCGAGGGGGGCCTGTTCACTTGCGTTGGGCGACGGCTTCTCTGGCCCGCCTTGCGCGCCAATCGCCCTGGTTTAGGCTTGGTGCAAGGCCTGAACCTGCAAGGGTGCAATCTGGTTGCGGAGGGCCTGAATCGGCTGCTGAAAAGCCAGGCCCTTAGCCAATTGGTCCGCTTGAACCTGCGGGACAATCCCTTGGGCAATTCAGCCATGACAGCCATGGCCCAAAGCGGGTCACTGCACCGCCTGATGGAATTGAACCTGTGGGGTTGTCATATTGGCCGAGAGGGAGCGCAGCACCTGGCTTTGTCCGCCGGCCTTGGCAATCTGATGCGATTCAATCTGCGTAGCAATCCACTTGGATTGGAGGGCGTCAGAGCCATTCTGGAGTCGGATCGATTTGGCCAGGTGGAAGACCTGGTATTGCAGCGTGTTCGTATGAACGACGGAAGGCTGGATTTGCAGCCTGGCTGGTCAAACCTGAAGGCACTATATCTCGGAGGCAACCTAATCGGGCCTGAAGTAATGAAAGCATTGGCTGGAAGCCCGCACCTAGCCATTCTGGAGCATTTGGAACTGAACGGGAACCGAATCCGTTCCTTGGGTGCCAAGGAATTGGCGAACGCACTGAATTGGAAACGGCTTAGAATCCTGGAAGCCAGGGACAACCGGATCGGTCCGGGAGGAGCCCGGGTACTTGCCAAATTGAACCTCCCCACCTTGGAAATAATTGACCTTCGGAAAAACTGGCTGGGGGACAACGGCCGAAAACTCCTGAAAGCATCCCCCTTGGGACAAGGCAAAATACAACTGAAATTGGGGCAGAACGAACCCAGGCCACGCCTACCCGTTGGTATTCGACCCGCCCAGGCAGGAAACCTCATCCGAAGGGCATGGACCCATGTCCGTGGCCTATTCGGGCTATAGCCCGCCAACGGGAAACATGGTAGTTTTGCCTCCACCAGGGGATAATAGTATGACCCCTGCCCCGCCTTCCTCGGGATTCACCCGAAATGTCCCATTCACTGCTTGTAACGGCTTTTGGGTTTCTAATTGGGTTTCCCGTTTCCGGCCCAGCTTCGGGTGAAACCCCGGATTTTGACCGTGAGATCGCGCCCCTTCTGGCCACCCATTGCCTCGAGTGTCATCGAGGCGACAACACCAAGGGCAAACTGGACCTCTCTACCCGGGCGGGGGCCCTGAAGGGAGGCAAGTCGGGCCCGGCATTGGTGGCAAAGCTACCCGAAACGAGCCTGTTGCTCGAACGGGTGACTGCTGATGAGATGCCGCCCAAACAACCGCTTGGGGCCAAGGAAAAAGATTTGCTGAAGGCTTGGGTGAAAGCGGGGGCGCCCTGGGGAGCCACGCCCGACAGGCCGATTGATCCTTTCCGATACACCACTTCCGGGCGGGCCGGCTACGACTGGTGGTCGTTGAAACCGGTTCAGGCCCATGGTGTTCCCAAGGATTGGAAGGGGAACCCTGTGGATTTTTTCATCCGGAAAAAGTTGGCGGAGGCCGGCCTGAAACCGAATCCAGAGGCAGACCGGAGGATCTTGTTACGCCGATTGTTCCTGGACCTCACGGGTCTGGCCCCTACCGCAAACGATTACAAAACTTTCTTGAACGACAATGCCCCCCAGGCCTATGAACGGCAGGTGGATCGTTTGCTCGCCTCCCCCCATTACGGGGAAAGGTGGGCCCGGCATTGGCTGGATGTCGCCCGTTATGGGGAGACGGATGGGTTTGAACGGAATCCGAAGCGTCCCAACGCATGGCCTTACAGGGACTGGGTGATCCGAGCCCTGAACGAAGACGTGCCCTTTGACAGGTTCGCCCGGTTGCAACTGGCCGGGGACGCACTGGAACCCGACAACCCGGACGCGGTGAAAGCAACAGGCTTTCTGGTGGGTGGCGTGTACAACACCGTGCTGGGCAATGACCAGATGCGGCGGGCCAACCGACAGGACGAACTGGAGGACCTGATCGGCACTGTGGGGCAGTCTTTCCTGGGCCTGACAGTGAATTGCGCCCGTTGCCATGACCACAAATTCGACCCGATCGGCACGGATGATTACTACCGAATGGCCGCCTCCCTGGCCGGTGTGAACCATGGGGAAAGAAAACTACCCGATCCTGGTCTGGTGAACCGGATCGCCAAACTCGAGGAAGCAAAGCAGAAAACGGACAGAGAACTTGAAAACCTGGAAGGGCCAGTGCGCCAGGCTTTACTTCAGGAAAGACGAAAGGGCCCAGATGGGCCGGCGGCGCTGAGGCCAATGATTTCCTGGGATTTTTCCAAGGGATTGAAAGACACGGAAAACGGGTTGGTTTTGAAGCCGGAGGGACCGGTGCGGCAAACCCCCAACGGGGTTCGTTTGGCGGACAACGGGTACTTGAAATCGGAACCCATCCGCACCACGCTACGTGAAAAGACCCTGGAAACCTGGGTACTGGTGGACCCGGGAACACAGCAAGGGGGCGCGCCGGTCAGCCTGTTCAAACCGGGCGACGCGACCTTTGACGCCATCGTCTACGCCGAGCTGGAAAAGAACCGATGGATGGCCGGCAGTGATTTTTTCCGGCGGACACGGTCGTTCCAGTCACCGGACACCAACTCCCCCGCCCTGGACCGGTGGGTCCACGTGGCCATCACCTACCATGCGGATGGCAAAATTACAGGGTACCGGGACGGGATGCCCTATGGCACCCCCTACCAATCGGCGGGGCTTTTCCCATTCGAGGCAGGCCAGTCTCAAATCCTTGTGGGTTGCAGGCTGGAACCCGCAGGCGGCAACAAAATGTTCACGGGCACGGTGGGGCGGGTGCGGATTTATGACCGGGCCCTTTCGGCCGATGAGGTGAAACGCTCATTCGACCAGGGGGATACATGGCCCAGCCGGCAGGAGGTGATTGCCCGTTTGTCTCCACAACAAAAGACCGAGCACGCGGCCCTCACAGCAAAGCTGGATCAGTTGAATCAGGACCTGGTGAAGGCCCGGGCCGTCCAGGGGGCGAGGGTTTACGCGGTGGTTGGCGGCAACCCGGAAGTCACCCGGGTTTTGGCTCGAGGTGATTACACCAAACCGGGGAAGGTGGTTGGGCCCGGAGGGGTGCGTTCCGCCGGACTGCCTGCAGGTGAATTCGGCCTGAAGCCAGATGCCTCCGACCGGGAACGGAGGATTCGACTGGCCGAGTGGATCAGCAGCCGCGACAACCCCCTGTTCGCCCGGGTGGCCGTGAACCGATTGTGGCTGCACCACTTCGGCGCGGGATTGGTGGAAACCCCCAGTGATTTCGGCTTCAACGGCGGTAATCCCAGCCACCCGGAACTGCTGGATTGGCTGGCCACAGAATTTCTGCGCCAAAACCACAGCTTGAAGGCGATGCACAAGCTGATGGTGACCAGCGCCACCTACCGGCAATCTTCAGCGCCCGTCGCGGAAAGTTTGGCCAAGGATGCGGACAACCGGCTTTTGTGGCGGATGCGCAAGCGCAGGCTGGAAGGGGAGATTCTCAGGGATTTGATGCTGCAGGCCGCCGGTACGCTGAATTTGGAAATTGGCGGGCCCGGTTTTTCAGATTACCGGGTGATCGACACCGGCAACGGCACCACTTATTACGAGCCGTTTGATTCAGACGCCCCGGAACTGCAGCGGCGCAGCATTTACCGGTTCACGCCCCGCGGCGGCGAAACCAGCATGTTGGACCTTTTCGACTGCCCGGATTGCGCGACAGCGTCACCCAAGCGCAGTTCGACCACCACCCCACTGCAGGCGTTGAGTCTTTGGAATGGGGCCATGGCACTGCGGCTGGCGGGAAATCTGGCCCGACTGATCGAAAAGCAACATGCCGGTATTCCCAACCAAATGGACGCGGCCTACCAATTGACCCTGGGACGACCACCCACCGAGCTTGAGCGGCAAAAGGCCGGCGAGCTTGCAAAAAAGCACGGCCTTCGGGCGGTTTGCCGGGTCTTGTTCAACAGCAATGAATTCCTGACCGTGGAATGAGGAGCCCAGCCATGCCCCACCCGCACCGGCGTGACTTGCTTGGAAGCCTTGGAGCCTTGGGAACTGCCGCCCTTGCCGGTCTTTTGACCAGAGATGGCAGGTCACGGACCGATGGCCCTGGCATTGATTTCATGATCCCGGCCAAGGCGAAGCGGGCGATACAAATCACCCTGGTGGGGGGAATGAGTCACATCGATTCGTTCGACCCCAAACCAGCGCTGAAAAAGCTGAACGGCAAGACGCTGGAAACCGATTCGCCCCCGGATTTGTTTTTTGGACAGATGGGGCTTTTGCGCCAGCCGGATTGGGAGTTCAAGCCCCGCGGGAAATCGGGTCTGGAAATCTCGGATTTATTTCCCCATATCGCGAAGCAGGCGGACAAACTGACCGTCCTGCGCTCGATGGTGACCGACAGCGCCAACCACACCCCCGCGCTGTTTGTGGAAAACTCGGGATTCCAGTTCAATGGATACCCCGCCATGGGGAGCTGGCTTTCCTATGGCTTGGGGTCTGTCGCGGAAGACCTTCCGGCGTTTGTGGTGCTGCCGGATGGAAGGAGCGGCCCGAACGGCGCGGCCTCGAACTGGACCAACGGGTTCCTTCCCGCCGAGCACCAGGGCGTGGCACTGCTGCCCGGCCAACAACCTGTGAGGGACCTGAACCCGGCACAGGCCGTTAGCAGCGAGGAAGAAAAAGCTTCGCGGGAATTCCTGCGCCAGACCAATCGCGCTCACCTTGAAACGGCCGGAGGGGAAGCGTCGCTGGCGGCACGCCTGAAAAGCTACGAATTGGCGGCTCGCATGCAACTGGCCGTACCCGAAGTCAACGATTTGACCCGCGAAAGCGAGGAAACCCTGAAACTGTACGGGATGGACAACCGGGCCACCCTGGATTGCGGGCGGCGCTGCCTGCTGGCACGGCGACTGCTGGAAAAAGGCGTGCGTTTTGTGCAGGTTTATTCCGGCGGGGCCATCGCAGGAACCCCGAGGCACAGTTGGGATGCCCACGAGAATGTGAAAGAAAACCATGGGGCCGAGGCGTTGCGGATTGACCAGCCGGTGGCGGGGTTGCTGGAAGACCTGGGCCGGCGCGGAATGCTGGCAGACACACTAGTGCTGTTCACCACCGAATTCGGGCGAACCCCGTTCACCCAGTCGGCCAAGGGTACTGTGGGCCCAGGCCGTGACCACAACAAATATGGGTTTTCGTGCTGGATGGCAGGTGCCGGCCTGAAACCGGGAATCGCCCACGGGGCAACGGACGAAGTGGGATGGAAAGCAGTGGATCAACCGGTCACCTGGAACGACTTCCACGCCACCGCGCTACACCTGCTGGGCATCCGCCATGACCGGCTGACCTACTACCACAACGGCATAAGGCGACGGCTGACCAATGTGCACGGAGAGCTGGTGGAGAGTATTTTAAGTTAATGCGTGTCCGCTAATTATTTTATTCATTTGCACAGCCGAAGTATTTGAATAAATGGAATGGCCACCAATAAAGTCCAGTTATTAGATTGTGACAGCATCAAATTTCCCACCTGACTATCCATACTGAGGGCGAATTCCCAAGAAATCCGCTAGCCATTTCTCAATCCGCCCACTAATCATGAGATAGCTTAATGGGGCAGAAAAGCGCCGAGGCCTAATCTTGATAAAGATTGGTGGAATCAAAATGGAAAACAATACGCTGACTGAAGCCAACATCCCTGGCCAACCTAGGTCTCCCGCTCCTCGCCCCACCCGGCGTTCCTGGGCGGAACCGTGGAAAGTGAAGGTGGTGGAACCCCTGAAGATGACTTCACGGGCTGAGCGTGAAAAGGCGATTCAGGATGCCGGGTTCAACACCTTCCTGTTGCGATCCGAGGATGTGTACATCGACCTGCTGACCGACAGCGGCACCAGCGCGATGAGCGACTGGCAATGGGCCGGGATGATGCTGGGTGACGAGGCCTACGCAGGCAGCAAGAATTTCTACCACCTCGAATCGACGATCCAGAAATATTACGGGTACAAGTATGTGGTCCCAACCCATCAAGGGCGGGGAGCGGAAAATATCCTGTCGCAAATCCTGATCAAACAGGGCGACACGGTTCCGGGCAACATGTACTTCACCACCACCCGGCTGCACCAGGAGCTGGCAGGCGGGACATTTGTCGATGTGATTGTCCCCGAGGCCCATGACCCCAATCACCTGGGACTCTTCAAAGGCAATGTGGATCTGGATGCCTTTGACAAACTGATCCAGCGGGTGGGCCCCGGCAAGATCCCCTACATCACGATCGGGGCCACGGTGAACATGGCGGGTGGGCAACCCATCTCCATGGAAAATATCCGGGCGGTCAAGGAACTGGCACACCGTCACGGTATCAAGGTGATTCTCGATGCCACGCGCGCCGTGGAGAACGCCTGGTATATCCAGCAACGGGAAGCGGGATACCAAGGCAAAACAGTCGCTGAAATCCTTTTGGAATTCTGCTCCCACAGCGATGGCTGCACCATGAGTGGCAAGAAAGACGCCCTGGTGAACATGGGTGGCTGGCTGGCGGTAAATGACCAAAGTGTCTACGAGGAAGCCAGCAACCTCGTGGTGGTTTACGAGGGGTTACACACCTACGGCGGCATGTCCGGACGGGACATGGAAGCCATGGCACGGGGCATTGTTGAGAGCGTTCAGGATGACCACATGCGGGCCAGGATCGGCCAGGTGGAATACCTTGGCCAGAAGCTGATCGACTGGGGAGTGCCGGTGGTGCGGCCGATCGGCGGGCACGCGGTCTATCTGGATGCCAAGGCTTTTTACCCGCAACTAAGGCAGGACCAATTCCCCGCGCAAACACTTGCCGCTGAACTGTACACCGATTCGGGCGTGCGGGCCATGGAGCGTGGAATCGTCTCAGCGGGCCGGAACAAGGCAACGGGGGATCATTACTACCCCAAACTGGAACTGGTGCGCTTGACCATTCCACGGCGGGTATACACCCAGGCCCACATGGATGTGACGGCGGAAAGCGTGCTCGCCGTTTGGGATGAAAGGCACCGGGCCAAAGGCTTGCGGATGGTGCACGAACCGAAGTACCTGCGGTTTTTCCAGGCCCGGTTCGAACTCCTTTAGCCGGCAGGAGGCGGGCTATTCCGCGGAGGTCGGTGTCCAAGGCTGCAAATCCACTTGCCTGGACTCGCCCCGCTCGTTGGCTTGCCAAACCTTGCGGGTTTCAAGATCGACCATGGAGAGCCAGCCGAAATCTTGATAGGCCCCGGTGTCCAGGCACCAGGCGGAACCAAAATCCACCGGCAGCCCCTCGCCCATGATGGTGTGGCCGCAGACCATGGTCTTGCCGGAAATATGAGGCATGAGGGGTGGTTCCAGCTTGGCCCAGTGGATCACCGAAGGAGGTTGGTCCTCCAGACTGAGACCGGCCTCCACATTGGCGTGGACCATGAAGTGGTTGTCGAGCTCCACCAGATCGAGGCAGGTCTCGTTGATGAAGCGCCAAACCTCGATGGGAATGGCATTGCGCCAGGTACGGGACGGTTCGACCCCGAAACTCATCAGGGTGGCACGCCCGCCGGCGGTATCAAGCCAGGTGCGGGAACTATTCTGGGCCGCCTCAAGGAACATCATCTCATGATTGCCGCGCAGGGGCGTGAGCACCTCCCGGCGGTGCAGGTCCATCAGCAGTTCGAGCACGCCGCGGCTGTCCTGGCCACGGTCGATCATGTCCCCCAGCGTGATCAGGCGGTCACCCGGTTGGAGATCGGCCAATTCCAGCAGCTTCTTCAACGCGGTCAGGCAACCGTGGATGTCGCCCACCACCAAAGTTCTCATCATCCCACTCCAAGCAACCGGGCCTTGTCCTAGCGGCGCGTTTTCCGGGGATTGTCCTTCTCGCGCTCGAGCACCTTTTCGGCGTCGCGGCCTTCCAACAAGCCAAGGTAACTGTGGTAACGGCTGGTGGAGATCATGCGATCCTCCACAGCCTGGAGGACCGCGCAGCCCACCTCATGGGTGTGGGTGCAACTGGCAAACCGGCACAACGGCACGAAGGGATGGAACTCGACAAAAAAGCCCTCCACCTCCTCCTCTCGCACGCCGGTCAATTCAAATTGCCGAACCCCCGGGGTGTCCACCACCCAACCACCCGCCACCAACTTGAGCAATTCGGCGGTGGTGGTGGTGTGCTTGCCCTTGCTGTTGACATCACTGACCTCGCGAACCCGCAGGCCCAAACCCGGTTGCACCGCGTTGAGGAGCGAGGACTTGCCGACGCCGCTCTGGCCTGAAAAAACGGTTTGGCGATCCTGCAGCAGTTGGCGCAACAGGTGGATATTGGTGCCCTTGGCCGCGCTGGTGAGCAGGATGCGGACACCCAGCCCGCTGTAAAGGCCGATGACATGCTGAAAATCGGCCGGGTCGACCCGGTCGGCCTTGTTGAGGCAAATGACCGGCTCCAGCCCCCCCTGGATGGCGCTGGCAAGGTATCGGTCGATCAGGTGGGGCTTGAGTTCAGGTTCCACCAGGGAAACCACAAAAACCACCTGATCCACATTGGCCACCAGGGCGTGGATGCGGTTGCGGGAACTGCGGACCAGTTGCCCCTTCCTGGGTTCGACCCGCTCAATGACGGCCTCCGCATTCGCCTCGCCGGGGCTGGGAGGCCTGGGCCCCTTGATCTCGCGGGCTAGCTGGCTTTCGGTGGCGCTCGGTGTCACCTCGGGGCGGATCCACACATGGTCGCCGCAGACCACCGGGGTGCGCTCGTCTGAAGAAAGTGTTTTCAGCAACCGGCGGACGGTGCAGCGAAAGAGACGTCCATCGGACACCTCGACAACGCTCCACAGCCCGTGCACCCGAAGAACGCGACCGGGCAGGCACACTTTTTCATCGATTGCCGGAAGGTCGGATTGGGAACCGGCCTGGTCCACCACGACGGTGCGCTTCCGGCTCATTTCGCCCCGGTTGCGGACGCGGGCCTGTTCGGCCGCAGCCTTGGCGTGGCTGTCGCCGCCGTCCCCCGTCTCGCCCCAGGCTTTTTGGCGGGGAGGCTTGGCCCGGTTTTTCCGCATTTCCATGCGGATTTTTTTCGGGTTCTTAGCCATCTTTGCCTGGCTCCAATGTTGGGACGGGGGTCATTGCGCCTCAGTGACGAGAACCGGCGGCCAGCTCTTCCTTGAGGAGGCCCAACGATTTGTCCTGGACCGCCTGGTGCAGTGAATTGCCGTGGGAATCCATCGTGACCACCGCCGGAAAATCAACCACTTCCAGTTCCCAGACAGCCTCGGGGGAACCGAATTTTTCCTTCAAATGCACACCGTCGACCCGCTTGATGGACTGGGCGTAAATCTGGGAAGCGCCACCGATTCCGTGCAGGTAAACACATCCATGGGCTTTGCAAGCGTCGAGCGTTTTTTGCCCCATGCCCCCCTTGCCGATGACGGCTCGGATGGAATACCGCTCGATGACGGTGGCCTGGTACGGTTCCTCGCGAATGGAAGTGGTGGGTCCGGCAGCAACCACCCGGTAATTTCCCTCGCCGCCCAGGACAACGGGGCCGCAGTGGTAGATCACCCCGTCGCGCAAAAAGGGAAGGTCTCCGCCCTTGAACAGGTATTTGTGGACCTCGTCCCGTCCGGTGAAGATTTTTCCGGAAAGCAGCACCGTGTCACCCGCCTTCAGGCCACGGACCGCTTGTTCGGTGAGCGGGGTCTGAAGCCGGACGGCGGACTTCATGCGGCCGGCAACCTCGGCCTCGGACACCAGGTTTTGATCCTGTGCCCCTGATTTTCCTTCGCCCTCATACAGCCATTTTTTCGGGTTACCCTGGGTGTCGAGCACCACGCCCCGACGGCGATAGGCCCAACACATGTAGGCGATTGTGACAAAGAAAGAGGCGGGCAAGCGATTCAATTTGCCTACCTTGCAGGCGCCCACCGTGAGTTTGCCGCCAAACCCCATGGGGCCGATCTCCAACTTGTTGGCATCGGCCAGGATGGTGCTTTCCAGCTCGGCGAGAACCGGATCAGGGTTGGTGTCATCCACCAGGCGGAGGAGTTGCTCCTTGGCGTGGGCATAGCCCTGGGCCCGGTCGCCGCCGATGCAGACTCCCAGGAATCCGGGTCCACATCCCTTGCCCTGGGCCTCCCAGACAGCCTCCAAAATGGCCCCGCGCACTCCCTCCAGGTCACGGTCCAGGCGTTTGCCTCCCAGTGTGCAGGGCAATGAAAACTGGGCCGACATGTTCTCGCATCCACCTCCCTTCAGGATGAGGCGGACATCGATGTCCTCGGAGTCATGCTGATGGAAATGGATGGAGGGGCTTCCGGGCCCCAGGTTGTTGCCGGTGTTGCCGCCCGTAACCGAATCGACCGAATTTTGACGGAGGTAACCCTTGGAGGTGGCAGTCGCGACAGCCTTTTCAGCAGCCAGGCTGAATGCGTGCTGGTCATATCCGCGGGGGGCCTGGACAAAAAACGCAATGGATCCGGTGTCCTGACAGATGGGGGCACTGAGTTCCCTGGCCAGACCAATATTGCGGGCGACCAAAGCCAGAGCCAGATCCGCCTTGCTACCTGCCTCTTCGAGGGCTTGCCGGGTCAGCAATACCTCTGAAACATCGGGGGGCAGGTGGGTGGAGGTCTTCCGGATAAGTTCCAGCAACGAAGCTTCCAAAAGGTCTTGGCCTGACATGGCGCATCCATTCCGTGAACAGTTTGAGGTAACCCAATCAACCTTAGGTTTCATTATAAAGCGAAAAGGGCTGGCCCGCCCATGGCGCGCCAGCCCCTGAAAAATCGGCTTTTCCTTGGAAAGTGGGCCTTATTTGGGAGCCTTGGGAAGTTCCAGGTTCACCTGGGCGGCATTGATGATTTCCTTGGTTTCCGCGTTTTGCAGAAAAGCCACCGCCTTGAGTTTCTTCAGCTCCAGCGGGCGCTCGGAATCGGGGTATGGCCGCTGGGCGTTGCTGGAGTCCAGGTAGGACTCGAGTTGAGCCTTCAGTTTCTTCAGGTCGAGGGTGGCCTGGAGGCTGCCAGTGGTCTGTTCCACGGCCTGGCCGTTCAGTCCGCCTGGGAAGCCGCGCACCACATGATGGTGGAGGCGCTGGTTATTGCGGCCCTGGTAACGAACCTCTTCCTCGATCACGCAAAAGCGCAAGGCAAAGCGCTCGGGGTTGTTCACCTTGGAGAATTTTGCCGTCAATTCAATGGTTTCACCATTGGTTGCGGCGGTCAGATCCAGGGTGGAGTTGCCTGATTTTTCAAGCTCCTCCTTCAGGGCATCGGTGGCTTCCACGTATTTGGCCTTGGCATTGCCCTTGAATCCCCCCAAAGCGGGCCCGGTTTTGCCGTTGATCACCACTGTCGGGGTGGAGCGTATGCCGTAATAACGAGCCCTGTTTTCGCTGTCCTGATTGGTGAGTGGATCGGGGCCGGGAATATGCAGGTGGTACTGCAGGAGAACGACATCGGTGGGTTTGTAGGTTTGGGCCATGGCATCAAAAGCGATGTCAGCCGCCACGCATGGGGGGCACTGGGCGCCTGTGAAAAGCTCGACCAAAGCGACCCGTTTCGATTTCCGTTTGGATCCATCGAAGGGCTCTGGCTTGAATGGGATGGCCGTCTTCAGGAAAACCTTGTCCAGTTGGTCTTCCTGCTTGGCGATGGCAGTTTTGAGATCGGCGGATTTCTTGTCATCAACTCCCTCCAGGAGCGTCGCCTCCAACTTCATCAGGGCCAAGGTCTCATCGGAGGCGGTTTTGGTGTCCCCCTTGATTTTGCGCAACAACGCCAACCCCATTTCCTTCTGCACATTTTTACGCCCCATGGCACCGAGGGTGGGGATCAGGCTGCGCTGAACGAGGACCTCTGGCAGACCGGCGAGGGATTTTTCCTGAAACTCGACCGCGGTTTTGACCTCCTCGGGTTTTGAATCCTTCAAGGCGTAGTCGGCGACAAGGGTTCCCACCTTCACAGCGGCCGCCGAGGCCGGATGATCCTTCACCACCTTTTCAGCAAGGGTGAGTTTGTCCTTGAAAGCGGTCTTCTCCATGACCTCCTTGACGGCATCGGAACCGGGAGAGGCGACTTCCAATTTTTCCTTTTCCGGGAGGTCACCCTTGGGAGAGACTTCCAAGGCGGCGGGGAACCAGTTGCCATTCAACCTGAAGGCACCTGCCAGACGTTTTGATTTCGAATCCACCCCCAAAAAGACTAGATCCAAATTCACCCGGCCATCAATATGGAAGGTGGCCTTGTCACCGGTTTTTTTGAAATCGGACAGTTTGGATTCCTTGAACGCCTCGATACCGTGCTTGAGCCATTCTGCCTTGAGATCCCCATCCGAACCCTTGATTTCGATGAGCCCAAGGACCGAATCGCGGCCCACCGGAACGCTGGGGAGCGTTCCGATCAAAAGCCACTTACCAGCCAGCCCCTGAGTGTCTTGGGCGCGCCCAATCTGACCAACCAGGGTCAGCACGAGCGCAGCCAGCACCAACCGCATCTTTTTCACCATCGAAAAGTCCCCACCAGGATGGAACATCCAAAAGGTATGGTTCAGTAGCAGAATGTCTCGCCTTAGAACCGGTAGCAACTCCCATCGCCATCATCACCAAAGGGTGGATGGAGGCAAGACCACCTGCCCGGTTGGCGAGGGATTGTGATGGCAAACAATCAAGCGTCGGCTTCGGGTAGGCGGAAAAGTTTACGCAAAGCATCTAGAAGCGTGTGATTTTCCTGAACTGCCCCGTTTGCCGACTCTTCAGCCAGGGCGGCTATGGGACCGTGCAGATATTGGTTTTGCAAGAGCCGGAAGGCCCCCTCGATATAACGCTTGTCTTCCGGGCTTAGCCGGCCGTTCAACTTTTGCAACAGCTTCGAAACAATGGTTTCCCGCTTGGACTCGAATTCGCGAGTCAGTTTGGCAATGGCGTTGCCGTGTTTCCTTCGGGTCCAGTCCCGCAAAAAACGGGCGGCCTCCTGTTCCACTATCTGGTCGGCGGCAGGGATATGGCTCCTGCGTTCCTCCAGGGTGGCATTGCGAACGCTGTTGAGGTCATCGATGTTGAACAGGCAGACCGCGTCCCCATCGTGGATACGGGGGTCGAAATCCCTTGGAACGGCTATGTCCAGAACCACGCAGCGCCCCTTTTTTCGCTGGCGGGAAATCTGACGCCAACGGTCGAGGGTAACGATCGGTTCCGGTGAACCGGTGGTGCTGAGAACAATGTCGGCGCGGGCCAGCACCGAATCCAAATCCGTCCAAGGCACCGCTTGGCCGCCGTGCGCGCGCGCCAAGGATTCGGCCCGTTCGAAGCTGCGGTTGGTGACAATCACCCGTTTCGGCTTCAGTTCAGTCAGTTGCCTGAGCGTGAGTTCCGCCATCTTTCCGGCGCCAAGCACGGCGATGGTCTTGTCGCCAAAGTGGTCGAACACTTCCCTGACATAATCCACAGCCACGCTCGAGACGGAAACATGGCCCTGGGCCAAACCCGTCTCGGTGCGGACGCGCCGGGCGACCTGCCGGGCCCACTGAAACAATCCGTTGAGCGCCGGCCCCGAGGCCCCCGCCTGTCGGGCCACCTCGTAAGCCTGCTTGACTTGACCAGCAATCTGTCCTTCGCCAAGGACAAGGCTATCGAGGCTGGACACCACTCGAAACAGGTGGCGAACCGCGTTTTCCCCCTCCACCGATTGCAATGAATCGGCAAGGGAACCGCCTTCGAGTTCGACCAGACGACCGAGCAATTCGGCCATTTCCCCCACCGCTGGAAGCGGTGTGCCGTCCAAGCGGGCAAAATACATCTCCACCCGGTTGCAAGTGCTGAGGATAACCGACTCGCAATTGAACGCCCGCTGGATGGCCTCGAGGGCCTGGGTGAGGGTTTCACCACCCAGCGCCAGTTTCTCGCGCACTTGCACCGGGGTGGTGCGGAAATTCACCCCCATCATCAGCAGGTTCATGATCCCACCCCGGCAGGGGCGTGCCACCTGGCTGGCAGGGAATGGGGCAATGCCGCGCAAACCACCAAAAGGATAAAAGCGATGATGACCAAAATGGCCAGCAGCCTGCCCCGCACCTTGAACCCGTAGCGCAGGCAAACCAAAACCAAAAAATCCAACCACAAAACGCTGGTTCCCAATACCCGGGGATCCGTCCAGCCACCCAGGTTCTCGGCATCTCCCCAGAGCATTCCCGCCCCGATCAGCACCCCCATGGTGAGCAACGGAAAAGTGATGGCAACCGATTGCCTGACCTTGCTTTCCAGTTGCTCGAGGCTGGGTAATTGCACCCCGGAACCGGGACGATGCTTGTTGCGCAACTGCCGGGCACGCACCAGGTACATCACCGCCGCTACGGCTCCAAAGCCCAAAGACAGACTGGCGAGCACGAGGGATGCCGCATGAACCACCCCCCATCCACGGGCGTCCCTCAACAGGATGGCGCCATCATCGCCCCCGGTGGCCCGAAGCCAGGCCAAGGCCACCAGAATCAAGACCACAGGCAATGCAAAAAGGTTGATGGAGCGAACCCGGCTGGCCAGGTCCATTTGCAGGGTGACCAAGGCGATCAGCCAGGAGAAAAAAAGAAAAAAGCCGAACGGGGAGAAGAGTGCTGGCTGGTGGTAGGCCAAAAAGAGCGATTGGGCCAAAGCACCGGCGGCGTGGAAGATGATCGCCCCGGTTCGCAACCAAGGAGAACGGCTGAATTGGGTGGCCAGGTAAAGACCGAGGGCGGTCAGATAACTGGCGCCAAAACAGACAAAGGTGATTCGATCCAAGGAAAACCCGTCCACCAACGGTTGCTGGGAATAGCCGGGCCGAGGCCCCGGGGCCAAAGTCCATTCCTCTATCTTATGTTAGCCAACCAGGGGACTGAGACCAAGTTGGAAGAAACCGGTTCAAACGACGGGGTATTCAGCATCCAGGGCACTGGCAATGGAAGGGTAGCGGAAAACAAAACCACCCTCCAAAGCCCGATTTGGCAGGACCCTTTGACTAGCGCACAGGAAACGGGCAAATTCACCCACCGCCAGGCGCAGGACAAAGTAGGGCACGGGAAAGAAGGCGGGCCTTTTTAACCTGCGGGCGATCTGACGAACCATTTCCCCGTTCCGAACGGGTTCAGGGGAAGTGGCGTTGATGGGTCCGGAAACATGCGGGTTCTCAAGGGCCCACAAGAAAAGGCGCACCAAATCATCGAGATGGATCCAACTCATGAAAAAATGGCCGCCAGCCAGCGGGCCACCAATGCCCCAACGGATCGGCTGGTCCAATTTGGCCAAGGCGCCCTGCCCGGCCTTGAGGACGACGCCGGTCCGAAACAACACCCGGCGCACCTTGCCCTGGAGTGGAGCGCTGGATTCTTCCCATCGCTCGCAAAGGGACCCGAAAAAATCGTTGGAGGGGGGAGCGGACTCATCCACGGGTTCATCGCCGGTATCGCCGTACCATCCAATCGCCGAGGCTCCGAGGAAAACCCGGGGTGGGGAATCGCACGCCAGCATTGCCTGGGTGAGGTTGCCGGTTGAAATGATTCGGCTGTCTTCGAGAGTTTTTTTGAATTCGGTTGTCCAGCGTTTGTCCGCGACATTCTGGCCGGCAAGGTGGATTACCGCATCGTGACCGCAGAGCGCCTTGGACCATTCGCCCAATTCCATCGGGTCGCCTGCAACGACCATGCAAGCGGAAGGAAGGACCTTGGCAGCCTGCTGTGGATGGCGGGAAAGGACCGTGACCGTGTGACCGGCTTTCAGCAAGGCGGGAACCAGCGCACGGCCGACCATGCCCGTGCCACCCGTCACCCAAACCTTGCTCATTTATTTTGCCGCCTGGCGTAAAAACCGGTTTCCCTGTCACCCACCCGGGAGGTACCGGCGATGGCGTCGGCGTTACCGGTGAAAAGGAATCCTCGGTAGATCTGCTCGGTTCGCGGGAAACGAATGCCGAATTCAATCTGATGGGGTTGGGGCCCCAGGCGACCCTGAACCTCGTAGCTGGCACCATCCTTGTCAGAAAAATATTTACCGCTCACCTCGCCCCCATCCCGCACTTGAATCGTGATGGTACCTGAGCGCCTGCCATCGTCCTCCAGTTGGTAGGCTCCCTGGAAGTAGGACTGCTGGAACTTGTCGGTGATGACGGGGTGGGAGGAATCCGTGGACTTTGGCAACGGAACTGAATCAATGGCCAGCCACAATTTGGCTCCTTCTCGCACTCGCAGGGAGAGCCTTCCGTTCTCCGAAACGCATCGCAGGTCACCGCCGATCCGTTCGGGCACCACCTGCCCCAGATCCAAATCAAACTCGGTGCCGGGAAATATGGCTCGGTTGTCCCCACGGGCGACAAATGCCCTGGTGTCACCGTCCTTGAAAGTCACGAACTGTTCCACCAGCACCATGGGCTCGACGGAACCGCCTGCAACCTTCAACCTACCGGGATTCAAAAGGACCTTGGCAAACCTGCCTTGCCGGGTTTTGACGATCGCAAAGGCGGCACCGCCCGGCGCCAGGCAGCGGTCGTGCTCCGCCAGATCAGCTTCCGTGACGGAATCAGCCTGCCGAAAAGAAGGGGTTTGAATGAGCGCCGCCGTTTCCTGACGATTCAGACGATCGAACGGGGCCGGCGGGGCGGCAAGAACCTGCAGCGCCAGGAGCAAGCCCATCACCAGAAGAGGCCCAGTTCGAACAGGTTGTTGATGGTCCGCCAGGACCACTGGGCGCAGGTCTCAGGACGCAGGTAAATCTTCACCTGCGCCATGTTTCCCGGAAGGATGGCCTGATCGGGTTCAACAATATCCAGGTAGACCAGAAATTGTTGGGCCTGTGGCTTCATAGGCTCACCGGGGTTGGTGGCCTGGACTGCCACGGGCCCGCCAGCCCGGCTGGTCAAAGCCAGCGGGATATCGCGCGCTTCGGAGGGAAGCAACCGGGCGTTCGTGCCGCTCCAAACGGTTCCTTCCCGCCCATGCACCCTTATGATGATGTTACTGGCCAAAATCTTGGACGGATCGCCTTCGCAGTCACGCACCAACTGGTTGTACTCGCTGGTTGTCAGTGGCAAGATCACGGAAAGCCGGTCTTTGGGATAAACCGTGATCAGCGGGGAACGGTTGTCGGGCTCCACGAGCTTGCCCACATCCTCTTTTCGAGGGGCTTGACCGATGTTTCCCGCGATGGGTGAGTTGAAGCGCAGGTACTCACGCTTTTGGGCTTCGATGTCATCGACCACCTGGCGGGCCTTGTCGAGCGATTTGGAAACCTGAAGGATCGCATCGCTGATCCGGCGTCGTTCGTTCTCCTGCTTGACCTGATTCAATTGGTCCAACAAGGCCCGCAGGCTGGTCTGGCTGGAGTCGAGTTCCGCGCGGGCCGCGCCCAACTTGGTCTCGTAGTCGGAATTGACCAGAAGCGCCAAGGATTCGTCCTGCACCACCGATTGGCCGGTTCGGACATGAAGCACCTCCAGTTTGCCCGGCTGGGTCGCGTATAGCTTGTGGGTGCCTTCCGGCTGGGGGACCACCAAGGCGATCCCACGGAGCCGATTCACCGGCAGGGGCACCAGGAAAAAAACGGCGACCAGCGTGAGGGCCACGCATGTGGTGACCGCCACGCGCCAACTCTTCATGTCCGGAATCCTCCCTCGGCGGTAAAGGCTGCGCCCCATGTTGAAAATGGGCCACCCCACCATCGACACGGCGCTTGCCAGGGTCAGCGCCTGACTGATCACCTCGAGCTTGTATGGTTTGAGAAAGTTGTACAAGAAAAAGAGAATCGAGAAGGTCACAATCCATCGGTACACATAGCTGATGATCGCGTAGGAAACGAACAGGATCTTTCTGCCGGTTTCCATGTAGGGTTCGGGCGGAACCTCGATACCCAAGGCCTGCTCATTGAAGAGATTGGTCAGGTACTTGTTGGCCCGGTCGCGCAGGTTGGGGATTTCCAACCAGTCGGCGACCACATAGTACCCGTCGTAGCGCATGAACGGGTTGCCGTTGAAAACCACCGTGCTCACCGAACAAACCACCATCAGGCTTAGTGAGAGGTTGTGCACGAACGGATTGGCAGGTGTGTTCCACCAAATGAAGGTGGCGATTGCGGCGATCACCAGTTCCACATAGATTCCGGCGGCGCTGATGATGATGCGGTGCCATTTGTTGGGCAATGTCCAGGCGTCGGAAACATTGGCATAGAGGGCAGGCGAGAAACAGAGCAGGAGGAAGCCCATCTCGTGGACTTCACCCCCGTAATTGCGGCAACTCAGGCCGTGGCCGAATTCGTGGATGACCTTGACCACCCCCAGGGCCAACCACAGGTACATGACCGTCTTGAAACTGAAAAACTCGTAGTAGCTGGGCAGTTTCGCCAGAAACGTGTCAAAATTGAACAGCACCAAACCCAGCGCCGACAACATCAGGACAAGGCTGGCGACAAAGAATGTGGTGGTGAAAATGAAGGACAGATGGGGCACCATCGCCTTCAGCATCCGGTCCGGGTCGAAAACCGGGATCTTGATGTAAAGAAGGTTGGTGAACCGCTGGAGCAACTCCATGCGCTGGCGTTTAGCCTTGCGCTCGTAGAGTTGGCGACCAGCCGCCGGGGATTCGTTTTGAGCCAAGCCCGCACGAATCAACTGCTGGGCAAAGGCCTCCAAATCTTCCAAACGCAGGCGGTCGGGACGGTAATGCCTTTCATAGGCCTTTTGGGCATCGGAAAGGGATTGCTTGCCATCCATGAACCCGAGCAGGAAGTGTTCGTGCTCCTTGAGCCGGTAATAACGGAGGCTAACCGGGTCCTTGATGATGAAGTGGGTTCGCCCCTCGTACCGGTGACGCTTGATCTCAAGGTCCGCCCGCAGGCGGACCCTGACCATTTTGCGTCGTTCCAGCTCGGTTTGGGCGGGCGCCAAGGACACGGCTCAATCCCCCGGTTACGAAATCAAAGACCGATCAGCCATGCTGGTCAATTGGGCTGAACAATCCTGCCCGCCAAAGGCTGGACTTTGGGACGGACAATCGTGGCGGTGCCACCGGGGAGCAGATAGCCCGGGTTGGTGCCATCCAAACGGGCGCGAAACAACCGCTGGGGATTTTGGGAATCAATGAACTGGCTAACCAGTTCCACCTTGCCGGTCAGAACCGTGTTCACTTCTTTCTGATCGGGCAATTCCCAAACCAAGACCTGGTGATCGCCAGTGCCGGTCACCGCGAAACGGCGTTGGGGATCAAATGCGGCGCAGGTTCCTTCGCCACCACCACCCCAGACAAACTGGCGCAATTCGGCCGCTCGACCACCCTTGGAAGGGGCCCGCCAGAGTTGCAGGCGATTCTCCTCGGAACAGTTGGTCAGGACCATTTCCGCATCGGGACTGAAAATCGCCATCGAGTTGAAGTTCAGCGCACCGGACACATTGGCGATCACGCCCTTGGGCTGACGGTCGGTCAGGGAAACCAGCTTGATCACATTTCCCTGGTCCACCAAAACCGTGGAGCCATCGGGACTGATACCAGGCTGGGAAACCTCACCGCCCCTACGAACGAAATCGAGCTTGGGCACCAAGGTGGGGGAAGCACCACTGCCTTCCACAGACCAAACTCCCAGGGTGCGATCCTTGTCGGATGAGGCGCTGATCAAGCGCAGTCGGTTGTCGGCGGTTCGGGCGAAAGCGACGTGGGTCACCTCAGCCTTGTGGGCCTCGTTCAGCGTTGTGACAATCTTCGCCTCGGCTCCACGGGCTGGCATCTGCCACAAGTGGATGGTGGAATCTTGTCCGCCGGTTGCCAGTAGTTTGCCATCGGGAGAGAAAGCAACCGCCTCAAGCGCATTCCGGTGCGCCGGGAATTCCTTCAAATCCTCGACCTTCAGGCCCCCCTTGCCGTCGGCGATGATCCAGGCGATGGTCAGCTTTCCGGAACCCTCGCCAGCGACCACCCAAACGCCCTCGACCCCGGCCACATTTTGCATGGGAGAAATCGCGACGCAGCGCATCGGGTCATTGAACCTGCGGGCATCCAACTGACGTCCGGTCCAAACCGAACGGCCCACCTGGGCATTTTGGGTGGCTTCCCACAGGCGGACGGTCTTGTCCTCGCTGCAAGAAACAATGAGTGACTTTGCCAGGCCCTGGGCCGCCGCACCCGGGAAAGGCGAGGCGGCCACTCCGGTGACTTCCAGCAAGTGGCCAGATAGAACCAATGAGGGACTCACCGGCCGGGCGGGCTCAATCTGGACGGTATCGCCGATTTGCAATTCCGAGGCCTGCTGCACCTCGACAAAACCCTCCACACGGAGTTTTTCCAGGTTTTGGATATCCATGAGGGTTTCACCTGGGCGAAGTGATTCGCCCGGGAACTTGTTGATGGTGCGGACTGTCCCGTCGATGGTGGACCGGACTTCCAGGAGATTGAGCTCAGTGCGGGACTTCAACAATTCGGTGCGGGCGATTTTTGCCTCGCTTGCCTTCGTTTGGAACTCGTACTTGTATCGTTCCACGCCCAGCTTCGCCCGGCGCCATTCCTCCTCAGAACCCGCCCCTTTGAGGCGAAGGGCCTCCTGGGCACGGAAGGTCGCCTCGGCCTCGAGGATCATCTTGCTGGCGGAATCCCGTTCACTGGATGTGGCGTTCAACTTGGATAGCTTGAGGTCCATCTCAGATAGGGCCAGTTTGGGGTCCATGATGGCGACCACCTGATCCTTGCGGACAGAAACGCCCTGGTTCAGACGGGTGAAAAAGCGCTTGGTCTTGCGAATCTCGATCTTGCTTTTTTCGGGATCGAAATCCTCGCGGGGCCCTAGCGGGCGCATGCCACCTTCCGGACCTGTGTTGGCGATCCAAATATCCTGCCAATCCACCGCGGCATCATAATTCGCCGGAGCGGCCCCTTCGGGCCCGGCCTTCAGCTCAATGCCGGCGATGACAAGGGTCCCCTCGCGCTGGGAGGGAACATCCTGCTTGTCGATGCACGTGAATCGGCAATCGGGGATCACCACCCCCGGATTGATTCCGGAATCGGCCACTGGGCCGGCCGTTTCCCCGCCGGTCTTCTCGGTTGGCTTTTCCTGCTTGGCCTGGGCGGATTTCAATTCCCTGGCCTCGGGCCAAAGGGGCTTGGAAACCAGGAAGACCGCCAGAAAAATACCGGCCCCAGCCAGCAGGCAAAAAGAAAGAAAGCGAAACATGACTCACCTCGCCATTCCAAGCCGCACCGTCAACGCCGCAAGCCCTGACAACGCTTTAGAAGAAGAACACGATTTTCTCGTAAATGAATTCCCACACACCGTAGAAGAGCGCATAGCCCATGCGCCGGGTTCCACAGCGAATCTTGGCCTTCACCTCGGTGCCTGAACGCTCCCCGAAATCCCGCAGTCGTTCCACCAGCGCGGGATCATCGATCCTCACAAAGGCGGTGACCACCGGTTCGGGATTGTCCTTGTCCTCCTGGCTGGGGAGCGCCTCGCCGCCGATACGGGAGCGTGCCAGCTTGCCGGTCCATTTTTGCGACGCATTGGAGCGCAGGATGAAGTCGACATCCAGTTCTTCAACGCCCTGATCCTGGAACGCCTGGAGAACCTGGCCCAGGTGCTGTTGGGGGATGCGCAGTTCGATTTCCCAAGGCCCGTTCACCACGCCGACACGCAACAGTTCATCAGAGGGCTTCACCGCGCGGTTGGTTAGCTCCTCCTTGAAGCCAGTGGATAGGACCGTCCACTTGCGGGTGTTGACACTTTCGCGCTCCTGGGCCGTCAGTTCCAAAAACCCGGGAGCTTTCAGGTGGAACCAGCCCACCTTGCCGGACGAGGCAAGCGCATTGGTGCGTTGCACCAGTGCAGCCAACTCCCGCCGCTTGCTCTCAAGTAACTTGGAAGCCTTGGCCGCATCTGTCGCGGCGTTGAGGCGGTCGGCATCGGTGCCACTGGAGGACTGTTGCACCTTGAGGGCAAATTCCTTCTGGGCGTCCTTCATTTCCCGGAGCAGTTGCCGGATCTGGGATTCGAGTTGGGCATCATGCATCAATCCCAAATTGGCATTTTCCTCGACCTCCTGGCCGGGAGTCACTGACAACTCGCGAATGATACCTTCCGTGGGCGGGAAAATCTTACGCCGAACCTCGGGGAGCAGTTGGCCGGTGGCCTCCATTTTCAATGGATATGGCATGAAAGCCAAGGCGCTTGCCAGGCCCGCAACCCCGCAGATAACACCGGCCAGAATCGCTTTACCCCTGCCGCCCAACATCTCCTCAAAACGGGCGACCGGTAGCCACATCCAGCGCATCGGAACGCGGTCGTAGTCAAGGGCGTTGGTGATGGCGCTGGCGGAGTGCCGTCCGATCACATCCATGCGGGCGATAATCTGCTGGGGTTCGAGAGGAGGGTCGAAACATTCCATGACCAGGGCGGCCCGGGCCTCTTCCGGTTTTTTTCCGGCTTTTTCCCTTTCCCGCGCCTTTTCGGTGTCGAGTTCCTCCCGGCGCAGCGGTTGAACAACCAAAAGTTTGCTACCGCTTTCCGCCAGATAGGCATCCATGGCCCGCAGGACCTTGGGAGGCAGGGTGTCATCCCGCACACCCTGGAATTCCAGGCGTTCGCCCCACAACATCACTTCATTGCAAAGCGTCCGCAGAGTCTGGACCAGGTTACTGCGCTTTTCCACCACATCGGCGCCGCTGATGGCTGTCACTTCCACCGCACCGTGGCGATTGGCAACCATGCTCACACGATCGCACTGGATAAGACGCCGGCCCTCGTTGGCAATGAGATAAGAAACCTCCGTGACATTGAGGGAGGCATGGACTTGGCGGGAGTAGGTTTCCAACTGGGTCCAGACCTGCTGCTGGCCTGAAAGCTGGGCCATCATCTGGTTGCGGGCGTAGCGGGCGCAAAGGTCGGCCATCATCCCCATGTACTGGAGGAACCCCGGGATGGCGTTCAGGGCCCTGTTGGCCCCCTGCCAGACCTCGATGAGGCCAGCCACCTGACCCGAAACCTGAACGGGCACCAACAAGAGGATGAAGTCAGTCGGGTTCCCACCGGATGACTGGCCCTCCTGGGATGCCCCCAGGCTGGTCCGGGGCATCATGTGGAAAGGCTTGCCCTGGTTCAGCGCGGTGCGCAGCAATTCATCGTGCGAAACGCGGGATGCCTCGGACTGATCGAGGGCCGTGTCTTTCAGGTTGATCTGGAATTGCAGTTGCAGGTTGCCCTGGGATGTCTTCATCCAGACGGCCCCGGCGGGGGCGGCCAAGGATTCCAGCAACCGGCGAAGCATCTCCCCGTAGAACACCCCGGGAGGGCTGTCCCCCTCAGACAGGCGGGAGACCTCCTCCAGGCGTTGGTTCAGGCGACGACGCTCCTCATCCAGAGCGCGGCGATCGATATCGGGACTGGCACTCATCACAATTCTCCCAACCCACGGTCAGGCCACCGGGGTGCGCCGTACCACTGTATGGTTGGGCAATTTTGGAAACAAGGCGGTGATGGGGTGAACAATCGCCGGAAGATTCGGTGGGAGATGGGATTAGGCCGAAATTGACAAAAACCCAATACCGAAAGAATGGTTAAAATAGATAGGACAGAAAGAATATTCAGGCTGGCAGAAGAGCGTTGATCAGCGATTCTTCATTTGCTGTTGGAGACGGAATAAATTCCCCCAACCCCCCGGATGCTGCAAGTTGAATGGCAGAGGCTCGATCTCCCCAAGACCACAACCGAACTATCCGTGCCACCAGGCGGCCTTTCCATGAAAGATTTT
>Ga0315905_10000474_pt1 | contig 43620 bp, 36 predicted proteins | sample LakEriMetagenome_5_FD_203522 | JGI IMG/M metagenome (GOLD analysis project Ga0315905, IMG submission 203522) | Freshwater fungal communities from buoy surface, Lake Erie, Ohio, United States - Buoy 4 MA121 | ecosystem: Environmental > Aquatic > Freshwater > Lake | place: USA: Lake Erie, Ohio...
TTAAACTGTGTGGTTCTTTCTTGAGACCACAAGTTAAACATAGTCAAGAACCCCAAAAGGAGCAGTACAAAACGCCATTTTTTTTGCATTCCCAAATATAATAAAAATAGAATTAATCGAAATTAAACGCCCGATTATTCAAGCATACCTCACAACCTTTTTCTCTCGAACAAACCCAAACAATTGAATACCTAATTCTTTACAAAAATCAATGGCCAAAGATGTTGGTGCGCTTACAGCAACAATGACTGCAAGATTTGCTTTAAATGCTTTGGCCACAATTTCATATGACACCCGACTTGTTACAACCAAAATTCTTCCTTGTGACAATTGATTCAATTGAAACAAAGTTCCAATGCATTTGTCAACCGCATTATGCCTTCCAACATCTTCAGCTGAGGTTAACATATTCAATTCTTGATTGAAAATACCTGCGGCATGTACAGCACCTGTTTGATTAAACACGGGTTGCTCTAATGTCAATTTCTCAATGAGTTGAGAAGAGTTAAAACTCTCATTATAAGAACTTAAAACCTTTCCAGAAATAGCATCGAAAGAAGTCTTTCCACAAATTCCACAAGCAGTAACACTGAGTAAACTCATGGAGTTTACTCGGTTATGAATGGTCTTTGTTTCAACAGAAACTTCCAACGTGAACTGTTTTGAAGTTACTTCAATACCAGTAACATCTTCTCTGGACTGAAGGTATCCTTCGGCAAACAGTAACCCCAAAGCCCATTGCTCCACTTTAGAGGGAGAGCACATAGAAACCGTTAGTTTCTCCTTGTTCAGAATGAGTTGAACAGGTATTTCAACAGCCACATGGTCTTGCACGTGACTGTTATTTTTCAGCACTTCATATGCTAACCAATCTTTCATTAAGACAGCCCAGAAACAACACCATTTGAATCAATGTCCATATGCTCACTCGCCGGAATTGCTGGTAACCCGGGCATTCTCATCATGTCTCCCAAAATGGGAATGATGAACCCTGCACCTACGGCAAATTCAAATTCTCTTACAGTGACAACAAAATTCTCGGGCCTTCCAATTTTTGATTCATCGTCTGAAAAAGATTTTTGTGTTTTTGCCATACAAATAGGCAATCCACTTAATCCCAATCGATCTATGGTTCTGAGATTGGTTTCAGCTTCTTTCGTGTAATTCACTTGACTAGCTCCATAAATTTGAGTTGCCAAAACATTTATTTTTTCTTTGACTGAGAGTGAATTATCGTACAATCGATTGAATTTATTTTTACCCGATTCTAATGAGCGAATAACTCCTTCAGCAAGATTGGTCATTCCATCACCACCAGAAGCAAAGCCTTTTGCTACAATGGCTTCAATTCCCATGTCTGCGCATGACTGAATAACAAAATTAATTTCTTCATCGGTATCCGTTGGAAAATGGTTGATGGCCACAACAGGATGAATTCCAAATTTTGAGCAATTCTCAATGTGCCTCTGAAGATTAGCAAATCCGGCTTGCACTCGAGTCAAGTCTGCGGTGTTGTATTCTTCTTTCTTTGCACCACCGTGGTGACGCAATGCACGAATGGTTGCAACAAGCACAATGGCATGAGGCTCAATTCCTGCTGCACCACATTTGATATGCATAAATTTCTCGGCACCCAAATCTGCACCGAATCCAGCTTCGGTTACAACGTAGTCTGCTAACGACATTCCCATTTTCGTTGCCAAAATGGTATTTGTTCCTTGAGCAATATTTGCAAACGGACCACCATGTAAAATAGCTGGGTTTCCTTCAAGGGTTTGAACAAGATTTGGTTTTATGGCGTCCTTTAACAAAAGAGCCATTGCTCCTTCAGCTTTTAAATCTCTCGCATAAATTGGCCTTCTGTCATATGTGAATCCAACGAAAATATTCCCCAGTTTTTGTTTCAGGTCGTCAATTGAGTTACTCATACACAAAATGGCCATGACCTCTGAAGCAGGTGTAATGTTGAATCCATCTTGTCTTGGAATTCCGTTTGCAGTGCCGCCCAGGCCAATGGTGATGTTACGCAAAGCACGGTCATTCATGTCCATGACACGCTTCCAATAAATCTGTCTTGGATCTAGACCTAAATTGTTTTGTTTGTTTTGAAGGTTGTTATCAATCAATGCGGCAAGCAAGTTATTCGCCTTTTCAATAGCTGCAAAATCGCCTGTGAAGTGTAAATTGATATCTTCCATAGGTACAACCTGTGCATATCCGCCACCGGCAGCACCACCTTTGATTCCGAAAACAGGACCTAAAGAAGGCTCTCTTAAAACCACTATCGATTTTTTTCCAAGTTTATTCAGACCTTCATTTAAGCCTATAGAAGTAGTTGTTTTCCCCTCTCCTGCTGGTGTGGGAGTAATAGCTGTTACAAGTATCAGTTTTGATTTTTGAACTGAATTCTCATCAATTAGATGTAAAGGCAATTTGGCCTTGTATTTACCATAAGGGTCAATATCATTGTAATCTATTGATAATTTTGAAGCAATTTCATTGATGTGCTTCATTTGGCACTTTTGTGCAATTTCAAGGTCTGAAGGAAAACTCATTTTTTTCTCTATTTGTACAATAATCCGAAGTTTATTTCCTTAATTCGCAATTACAAATAAGTACATATGAACATCCCTTTTTTAACTTCTCTTCCCAATCAAACGCGAAACATGCTTGGTTTGGGATTGATTGCTTGCATGCCACTTTTGGGTCAGGCACAGCAGGCCGACATTAAGACGCAATGGCAACATGCTCATTACAAAATTGACGGTTTTCCCGGTGTAAGCTCATACAAAGCGCATGAGTACATGAAATCAAAAGGCAAGCAACCGGCAAAAGTTGTTGTTGCAATTATTGATAGTGGTTCAGAAACTTGGCACAAAGACTTGAAGCAAAATATTTGGACCAATACAGATGAGGTACCGAACAACGGAATTGATGATGATAAAAACGGTTACATTGATGATGTTCATGGTTGGAGTTTTATTGGTGGAAAAGATGGCGATGTTGCGCAAGACAATCTAGAGATTACGCGAATATACAGAGCCTTACACCCTAAATTTAACGGTAAAGATGCTGCTTCAATTTCAGCAACAGATCAAAAAGATTATGCGTTGTACATGTCAATCAAGGCCGATTTTGAAAGTCGCGTTGCAAACATGCAACAAGAGCAGGTTCAAGTAAATCAGTTTATTGTTATGGCCACTGCCGCATTTGATCAGTTGGAAACCGTTCTTGGAAAAGAGTTTACTCCAGAGCAATTGGCGAAATATGAACCAAAAACAGAAGCGGAAATTCAAAACAAAGCCATTGCTGAGCAAATTGGTGGATCAAGAGCAGTCATTGAAGAAATTAAAAATTACTACGCTGGTCAATCGAGCTACATGTACAACTTGGAGTTTGATCCTAGAGGAATTGTTGGTGACAATTATAACGATCCGAGAGAACGTTACTACGGAAACAATCACATTGATGGACCTGAAGCACTTCATGGCACACACGTAGCAGGAATTGTAGGTGCGGTTCACAACAATGATGGAATGGATGGAATTTGTAACACTGCCGAATTGATGATTATTCGTTGTGTTCCAGACGGAGATGAGCGCGATAAAGATGTTGCCAACGCCATTCGTTATGCAGCAGACAACGGAGCGCGAGTTGTAAACATGAGTTTTGGAAAAGCTTTTTCGCCTTACAAGTCTGTTGTAGACGAAGCCATTCAATATGCCGAGTCGAAAGGTGTCTTGTTGATACATGCTGCCGGAAATGATAGCAAAGACACAGATGTTAAACCCAATTTCCCTACTCCAAAATATGACAATGGAAAAACATGTAGTACCTGGTTGGAAATTGGTGCTTCAAGCTCATCAATTGACCATTTAGCCGCAGATTTTTCAAATTATGGAGATCAGACAGTAGACATTTTCGCACCCGGCGTTGATGTATATGCTACTGTTTTGAACAACGAATTTGCACCATTAAGTGGCACCAGTATGGCCTCTCCAGTAACTGCTGGAGTTGCAGCTGCTATTTTATCTTACTATCCCAATTTGTCTGGTGCTCAAGTGCGCAGCATTATCATAGAGTCTGGCGTAAGCTACAAGAAAAAGAAAGTGGTAATGCCTGGGGATGAAAATGCAAAAATCAAATTCGGAAAATTATCTAAGACAGGTAAAGTAGTAAATCTTTACGAAGCATTAAAGCTTGCTGAGAAAGTGTCGAAATAAAAAAAAGCATTCTAAAAAAAAGCCCTTCGGGGCTTTTTTTATTTAAAGTCCATAACGCAGGTGTATTTGTACGTTTTGTGCGGAGCAACTTTGACTCCAATCATTTTGAAATAAGATGTGAAAATTATGTTTCTATGACCAGCATTCGGGTCATTATAATCTACAAGCATTTGCATAACAATGTCTATCGCTTTATTGAAACCATAACTACAGCATTCTGAGCTGTATCCGCCTTTACAATTCACCCTACCGGTTGCAACTTTTCCCAATTTTCCCGATTCAATGGCCCAACATTTAGCAATGTCATACATGGCAGAGTCAAATTGAAGAGGCTTGAGCGAATTCATTTCATTTAGTTTTTTCACGAGTGCCGCTTTGGACTTGGCATATTCGGGTCCAAAAGCATATCCTAATTTTTTTTCATCGTATTTCAAAACCACATGCTTGGCATATAGTTTCGGGTACATACGAGCTAGGTTCATGTGGGTTATCACCGCTTTCTCATCTGCAGAAAGAAATGAGATTGACTTTGCTGTTGACGCCGAATCTATTTGTCCTTTAGAAAATCCGGCAACGGTTACTTGTCCTACTATTGAACTGCAAAAAAATAGGGTGGCAAAAAGAAAAATCAAATTTTTAATCATGGCTTAAAAGTAATTCAAACGAACAAACATTTATTATTTGACATTTATCAAGCAACCTTTAAATAAAAATTCGTTTCTTTACTGAAACCAAAACCAATTCTTCCTGTGTTCAAGAAAGTGATTCTTAGTAATTTATTGCTCTTGTTTGTTGTAATCTCAAACGGACAAATAACCATTACTCCCGGAGGAACCGCCGCCACAATAGTTTCGAATCTTGCGGGCAGTGGTATTCAAATGTCGAATGTTGTTATTAATTGTGGGCCTACGGCGTATGGCACGTATACTGGGAATTTAGGGGCTGGGGGTGTTGGATTATCAAACGGAGGAATTGTCTTAACCACAGGTTCTGCAGCCGGAGCAGATGGCCCAAATGGTTCTGGCTCTACAAGTACCGCTGTTCCGGGTTATGACTTTGCTGACCCTCAGTTAACTACCCAGCCGGGTGCTGGAAATCCCCCACCATCAAATGACAATTGTATTTTGGAATTTGATATGATACCTGCCTGTGGATCCTTAAGTTTATCTTTTGTGTTTGGTTCGGAAGAATACCCAGAGTTTGTCACGGGTTCATTCAACGACGGATTTGGAATCTTTGTTTCTGGACCCGACCCCGCTGGAGGAACGTATAACAATTACAATATGGCAAGGTTACCCAATGGGCAGTTGGTGAGTATTGATAATGTAAATGCGAATGTAAACAGTGGTTATTACAACTCCAACACCGCTGGGATTATGCAATATGATGGATATACAGATGGCCTGCTAGCTACAATAAACACTACACCATGTGCATCTTACCATGTGAAAATCATTATTGCAGATGCAGGTGACCAAAGTTGGGATTCAGGATTATTCTTAGGATATCAAAGTTTTCAATGTGCCACTCCCCCATTTACAGTCACGCCATCAATAACGGGGTCAATTTGTGGACCGAATGGTGCAGCTTCCATCAACGTTACAGGAGGAGTAGGTCCGTTTCTATACTCTTGGACAGGTGTAACAGGACAACCAACGAACGGAACATCCATTTCAAATGTAAATGCGGGAAGTTATTCCGTAACAGTCACCGACCAAGGTTTATGTAACTCTACGTTTACAACCCCGATTGTAATTCCAAATAACCCTGTACCTCCTGTTCTTTCACCCGTTACGGCTCAAGCTTCATGCGGATGCAATGGTAGTATCAACTTAAATATCACTGGAGGAGTGGCTCCTTACAACATTGTTTGGACAGGAGGACTTTCAGGAAGTAACCCAACCAATCTTTGTCCCGGAAACTATTCTGTAACCGTAACAGGCGCGAACAACTGTTCGGTCACACAAGCTTTCAACATAACAAATACGCAGGCCATTGTCACAGCTGCGGCTGTTGTTCCAACTTTTTGTGCAGGCGGAAGCACTACCATTACTGCGGCTAGTGGTGCAAATTACGTTTGGTCCCCGTCTGCCGGGTTAAATACAACTAGCGGACCTACTGTAACAGCTAATCCAACAATTTCAACAACCTATACGGTAACTTCTACGTTGAATGGCTGTGTTCAGACGGTGAACATTCCTATAACAGTCAACCCTCTTCCAGTGCTCACATTAAACAGCCCTACCATTTGTGTTGGGGAAACTGCAACCTTAACTGCTACCCCTTCTGTTTTGGGAGGTGGGAATATTGTTTGGTCTCCCGTGGGATTAATGGGCAGTTCAATCACTGTTTCTCCAACTTCAACCACAACCTATACCCCCTTTTATTTTGCAAACGGATGTGGCAATGTTCCTGTACAAACCACTGTAACTGTAAATCCAATTCCTACCATCACCGTTACAGACGACGTCATTTGTAATGGTGAGGCGGCTTCCATCACGGCTACTCCAGATCTTGCGGGAGGTATTTTCAATTGGTCAACTTCAGAGCAATCTGCTACTATTTCACCTTCCCCCACTACCACAACAACATATGATGTTACTTATACTTTGAATAACTGTACAAGTCCAAGTGTCACGTCTACAGTAAATGTGAATGCCTTGCCTTCCACAAATTTATCTACAACACTTCCCTTATGCGAAGGTGGAAATCTGGAATTATTTTCAGGCGATGTGCCCAACGGTTTGTATGACTGGACGGGACCAAACATGTTTGTCTCTAATGAACAAAACCCCATGATTGATAATGTTTCCTTGTTAAACGCAGGAACCTATACCTTAACCATCACCGCTGAAAATTGCAGCTCTGATTTTTCAATTGACATTGTGATCGATTCGCAAACTCCTTCTTTAATAGATCCAATCTCTCCACTTTGTGTTTCGGCTTCAAGCATAGATCTTAACTCTCCAAATGAACCCGGCCTATGGAGCGGAGTTGGCATTACTGACCTTCTTTTAGGGACTTTTGATCCTGCCACAAGTGGTTCCGGAGAACAGATAATCACCTTTGACAGTGATGCCTATTGCACATCACCTTCTGAGTTAACCATTGAGATTTTTGAACAATACGACGCAACCATTACACAACCATCACCGCTTTGTAATGATGCTGATGCACTGACTCTTACCACTGTTGATACTAATGGCACGTGGACAGGCACCGGAGTTGATGCAACCGGTACTATATCTCCTTCCAACCTAACCCCTGGTTTTTATTCTGCTATTTATGAGATTTCTGGTTTGTGCGGAAACATTGATTCCATATCCTTTGAAATTTTGAATGTCCCCGACGGAACCATCACCCCAGCCGGGCCTTTTTGTCAATTCGACCTGCCTCAAAACTTAACCGCCAATACTCCCGGAGGCACATGGAGTGGCCCGGGAATTACAAGTTCATCAAACGGAACATTTGGAAATACCAATACACCCGAAAACACCTACACCATAACTTATACACTTGGTGGCCAATGCGGCGGGTCATGGAATACAGATATCATTGTCTACGAAAATATTGACGCAACCATCAACAACGCAGGGCCCTTCTGCGAAAACGAGCCCATCTTCAACCTCACAACATTGAATGCTGGAGGTGTTTGGAGTGGTACGGGGGCAATAACAGCGAACGGAGCGATTGATCCAGGGGTGCTAGGACCCAATACGTATACTTTCAATTATGACATCAACAATAACGGCTGTTTAACGCATGATGAAATTGACATTGTAATACATCCACTTCCGGTGGTTTCGTTTGACGCTGATATTTTGGCTGGATGTGCACCTCTTTCCGTTTCATTCCAAAACACTTCTGTAACTGCAAGTACAAGCTGTGTATGGTGGGCCAATGGTCAACCCATTGGAAACGGATGTAGCAATTTCAATTATACGTTTAATGATGTAGGTTGCTTCGATATTCAACTGACCAATACAGATGGCAACGGATGTAGCAGTAGCACCAGTTTTGCAGATTACATCTGTACCGTTAATCCACCCGTTGCATCATTTACATGGCTCCCTACTACTCCAGCTACAGTTGATCCAGAAGTCAATTTCACAAATCTGTCATTGGGAAATCTGATAAACAATTGGACCATCAATGGTCAAACCAATTCAGAGATAAACCCAATCTATTTTATGCCTTCTGACATTGCTGAAACGTTTGATGCCTGCCTTTCAGTGGAAGGATTGTACGGATGCACAGACCAAGTATGCTACACCATTACTGTAGATAGAGAGGAATTCATTTTTGTTCCGAATTCATTTACCCCTGATCAAGATGGCATCAATGATGTTTTTATGCCCGTGATGTCTGGCGTTGATGAAGAAAATCCGAGCTACTACTTTGCAATTTATAACCGTTGGGGAGATGTCATTTTCGAAACCACAGATTACAAACAAGCTTGGACTGGTAATGTGCATGATGGAGACTATTACGCACAAGACGGTGTCTATCTCTGGGTATTGAAAGTGAAATTAAGTGAAAGTGACCTAACTCGAGAAATGCAAGGACACGTTACTTTGGTTCGCTAGTTAGAAGTTTATTTTTAATCCGGTAGATAAACTATACAACTCGGGTCCTTTATTTTCTTTGAAGACTGAAAGTAGTCCCGTTTGCAAATACCAGGTTAGAACATCTCCGAAACCAAAATCAGCGTAAATGTCAAATTGGAATGGATTCAATCCATAATTACCCTCCAAACGTTGTTTTTTCTTTTCGCCATCTTGTTCCCATTTGTAATAGGCATTACTGCCAATCAGATAACTTCCAATGCATCCTATACTTGAGTGAAACGCGGAATAATCACCATCACTATCTTTTTTCAACCTACCATTAAATTGAAAAACAAACGGCACTTGAATGTAATTGGCATTCAACGTACTTAACTTGTAATTCGGGGTAATTCCAGTTATAAAAGAAAGAGAATCTTGTTCTTGTAATTTATACTCTTTATTCAAAGCAATTGTATTGAACTGGAAACCAAGTCCTGTGCAAATACGCACGTGACTCTTATCTAAATCCCATGTTGCATTTAACACATTGAAAGCAACATGAGAGCTAACATTGCGTCTGCCGGTATTTCCCAACCATCCCTCGGTTTGAATTTTCTCATTTTCATCCATTAGATTCAAAAAGCCGTAACGTAGACCACTGAACCCGTACCATGCAAAATCTTCCACTTGAGGTTTTTTCTTTCCATTTGCAACTTGTATTACAGCGGAAGAATCTGGATAAATATCAATCTTCATTTGTCCAATTCGCAATCGCAACGTGTCATCGCTTTTAGGCTGAATGGTAGTATCCCTAACTTCTACTATTGAATATGCCATGGCATTTGAATGATAAGTCAAAGCCGCCAAGCATAGAATTGATAAAAACTTTTTCATAAAATTAAATTATATGTGAATTGATTTTCCCTTGTAGGCTATTTGAATGTAATCCTCTTCTTCGTTATTCTTTGATCTGATTTTTTTCCAAACTTTTTTAGCTTTTTGAAGAAAAGTCGTTCGATTTTCCCACTCTATTTTCAACCAAGATTTCACAGTAAGATACTCTTCTGGTTCTACAACTTCCATTTCCTCAGCAACCAAATTTTGCTGTAGCCCTTGAATAGAATCTTCTGCACATAAAATTGAATCTTCTTTCGCCAATGCAATTGCGTTATCGTTGATGTCAACATAGGTTGTGCCCTGATACTGTGGGAATCCCACATTAGGCCACCATGCATCGTTATTCCATCCCCACGGATTCAAGTATACTACTCCTCCACAACCGTTAAAGGGAATATTGGAAAAATAAATTGGATCCCATTTGAATAAAGACCAATCATAAATGAAAGAGTCAGCAGCAAGTTTCGGCGCATAGGCGCGAACGGACAAAAGACTATCTAAGTTGCAGGGTCTCTCATTGTGCGTTGACGGATGTTGATCTTGCGTTTCAGCCACTTGATTCCGTTCTGTATACAATTGAGAAATTAAAAAAAACAACAAGATTGCTGAAGCGGCTGAGTTTCCAATCCAATAGACCAGTTGAACAGTTCTTGTTTTCTTTAAACTATCCTTCACCTGACTGTTTAATTGAGTGGCAGCGCCTTCACCTCTGAGAACTTTTGAGATCTCCTCGTCAGTAATCGCTTCTTTCCGAAGTATTGATTTGTGGGGAAAGGATATGTTTTCTTTTGGCACTTTCATTTTACCCAATGTTCTGTTATGTATGATTTCAGTTCTGCCCTTCCTCTGTGCAGATACACTTTGACTTGACTTTCAGTGACTCCAGCAATTTCTGCTATTTCAGAGTAAGCATAATCTTCATAATCGCGGAGTAATATCAGCTGTTGCTGAATTAACGGTAGTTGCTGAAGACCCTGGTCAATCAAGGTTTTTAACTCATCACTGTGATCTTGTTCAATCGACGCTAAAACCGGATTGTAATCTTTTCTTAACTTCTCTTTTCTGCTCCAGTCGATCATACCGTTGTAGGTTGAACGAAACAGATATGACTTCGCTTTTTCAAATTCTACATTTTCTCTTTTCAACCACAACCGTTCAAATACATCTTGAACAAGATCTTCGGCCAAAGCAGAGTCTCTGAGCAATTTCAAAGCGTAGGCATACACACCATCTGAAAAACCATCTACACATGCGTTATACTCTTTGATTGTCATAATTCAAAAGCAAGACGCTACAGAATTCAAAAAGTTACACGTGATTGGTCGAAAAAAAATTAGGGCTTCACCTCCTTTCCATTCACATCAATGGTTATCCAAGGACTATTCGAATCTTTTTGAACCTCAGCCTTACCTCCCGAAAATGCCTTAGCATTGTAATACATACATGGTATTACCTCGTTGCCGGCTTCATCTACAAATCCTTTTTTTCTTCCTTCGGGAAAATTAATGCTCACAATCATTCTTCCGTCAACATATCGACCATCAATACCATCATACTTGCAAGGCAGAATAAGTTTTCCTGAAGTATTGACCCTCCCCGATTTTCCATTTTTCTTCACGTTGGAAAGTCCACGGTTGAAGTCGCCTGTTTGCTCATATTCAAAAGGTGTTGTTACTTGTCCTAGCTTATTCAGATGTCCCCACAAGTTGTCTTTTTTTGCAATAACAAATCCTTCACTGAAATTCCCGGCCCAATCGTATTCGAATGGAATAACGATTTCACCTTTTTCGTTGATGAATCCATGCTTTCCATTGAGAACGGCATGTGCTAATCCTTCGCGGTAGTACGCTATACTTTCGTATTGAAAGGGAATAAGAATCTTCCCTGCTTTGTCAATGATTCCAAATTTGCCATTCCATTTGGTAATGGCGCCTTCACCGCTGAAACGAATTTCTGCTTCGTATTGAATGGGAAGAATTTCTTTACCGGCTTTATCTATGATTCCCCACTTTCCATCTTTTTGTACTACTGATGATTCAGGACCAAAATCGTTGATACGGTCGTAAACTATGGGAATAACAATTTGACCTTCTTTGTTTATGCAACCCATTTTTCCGTCTTTGTAAATGGTTGCTAGACCGCTCGAGTAGTTTCCAACGCTACCGTATTCGAGTGGAAGAATCTTTTTTCCTTTTTTGTCGAAGCATCCGTATTTCTGATCTATTCCAACAACAAGCAAATCTGAAAATCGCATACTGCGATAGTACCAGTCGTCGGCATCGGTATATATAACAGGAAGCACTTCTTTTCCAGTCATATCAATAAATCCATAATGCGTAGGATAGTCACCAAATATTTCTACCCTTGCCACCCCATCAAGAAAAGACTCAATTTCGTCATAGATCATGGGAACAATGACTTTCCCCGTTGTATCTATAACACCATATTTATCATTCGTTCTAAACTTCGCCAATCCATCGCGAAAATCATACACTCTATACACGTTGTTACTCGGGGTAAAGACTCTTTTTTTCGAATCATAAGTACCCACAATTTGAGATTGAGAATGAGATGCATTGCAGAAGAGCAATAAAAACACAAGGCACGAAAGAGAAAATTTCATGTTGCGAATTAACGCAAAAAAGACATCACTCCGTTCAAATTATGGCTCAATGAGTAACCGCTGTTCATATGTGCGGTCGTTCAATTTCAATTGAAGCAGATACATTCCTGGCGACTGAAATATTTTCCAGTTATTTTCAATTGCGTGCTTGCCCGGTGCAAATTTCCCGAGTTTGTCTGAAGCTACGCATTTACCCTCCATGTTGAAAGCATTTAATCTTGCCTCGCAGGCATGTTCCGTTGTGAATTCTATTTTGAATTTACCGTTGCTGGGATTGGGATAGATTCGAAAAACGTTTTCGTCCTTAATTGCAACTTCATGGGTATTTGATGCGCTTGACTTAATTAACCAAACCTCATAAATCTTATTGTTCGGCTGACTCTGTGAACCATCATTGATCCAAAATATATTTTGAGCTGTTGACTCAATACCACCAATGAAATATCCCAAAGAAGCGCTATCATTCGACCACACCACATTATCTATGTCAACAACACCATGATTAAATTTGGGCAAATTGGCATGCAAAACCACCTCTGCGCCAGAGCCTAAGAAACCGGGCATTGAATTCAAATTCACTTCTTCAATCCATTCGTTCGCAGCAGTTCTTGTTACGCAAGAAATTGATTTTGTAAACGGAACGTCAGTATTCTGAGTCAGTTGTAATTCATCATTAAAATAATATTCTGCAATTCCACCCAAAAAAACATAATGCTGTTCATTCAAGCTTGTGCTGTACAGGCTTACGTTTCCGCAGTGGTATTGACTTAACAATTGTGAAAAATTCGCTATTTCGTTATAACCAGATGCATTGACCTCTATTGAATTTAACCACGGCAAATCGGCAAGTGGTTGAAACACACCTGAAAACATGACTACTGTTTTTTCTCCATTGGAATTGAATCCAGATATGCAATTCAAATCTCTTCTATGCAGCAAGTTGGAATTAATCCATTCATTCGTATTGAACGAAATACTCCATGTCCCTTTGTTATTCAACGCTGTAAAACGTATTATCTTCTCATGATATGTTTGGGTAAAACTAGCTCCATTCATAGGATTATATCGACCATCGAATCGGTGTCCTCCCATTAAATAAAAAGTATCATCAATCAATTTTAGCGCACCACCTGTGACAGCAAATCGGTCGTCGGAAATGGAATAGAAAGCATTTTCAACAGGAAGATTCATTTCCAAATTATTCGAGAGCATCTCAAGGTCTACAATGGTCAACTGCCCATAGGTAACATGATCTGCATTAGACGAACTATAACCATACCCGCCAACAACAAATAAATATTGATCTTTCTGCACAAATTGCATATTGGTTGAACTCAATTGTTCTTGAATGGATACAGGCAATGTGGCTAATGAAAACGGAGCCGAGCTCAAGCTTGGAAGTGAAATAGAAACGCCAGAAACATTCATACCATTTGCTGCAAAAGAAGCAAACGGCTGACGCTGATGCAGTCCGTCTTTCCTTCCACCAAATAGAAAAATTTGATTATTCCACTCGCCTACAGCAAAAGATTGAAGTTTTATATTATCAGATACGGCAACTTCATTCAGGTGCACGTGATATGGGAATTCTTGGGTTGAGGCCATGCCACTCAACAGAAAAAATAAGCACGTGAGAAAAAAAGAAATGGAGTGGAACAAAGATTTACACATGGAACTTAAATTAAATTTTGGACCGAAAATAATTCTTGAATCGTTTTTATCTCGTGACTTTGCTCACCTTACAGTTGAGCACCAATTAATTTTCCAATTCCAAAGGTGATGGCTGCAGCTGCCAAGCCAAATACCACTTGTCTGAAACCGCTGTACCACACATTTTTCCCAGTGAACAAGGTAATTGCCGCTCCAATACCAAATAACCCCAATGCACTTGCACACGCGCTGAGAGCAATTGCTAAAAAGCCCGAAGTGAAGAAAAAGGGAATTACTGGAATAATGGCTCCCGTTAAAAATAGAAAGAATGAAGAATAAGCAGCTTCCATTGCTGAACCTTTCATTTCTTCTTCATTGATCCCTAATTCCTCTTGAACCAAAAGATCCAAAGCCTGCTCTTTATTTTCCATAATTTGCGCAGCCATGGTTCTTGCTTGTTCTTCAGGAATTCCTTTGGCCATGTATATGAGCGCAATTTCTTGCTCCTCCCCTTCCGGATTAATTTCCAACTCTTCTGCCTCTAAGGCCATTTGATTCTCTGATAATTCTTGAGAAGATTTCACACTGATCCATTCACCCAGAGCCATGGACAGAGCACCTGCAAGCATTCCTGCTAATCCAGTGAGCAGTACTGGACCACTACCGGCACTTGCTCCTGCTACTCCCATAACTAAACTGAAGTTTGAAACCAATCCGTCATTTCCTCCCAATACAGCAGCTCGGATGGCATTTCCCCCTACGTTCCGATGTCTTTTTTCAAAACGAGCCAAAGAAGAACCTGCAATTTTTTTATTGGCATGCAACACATTCCGAAGAATTGATACGTGAGCTGTATCAGAAATTGAATTTTTTAATTGTTGTTCTTTTCTAGCCCGAAGCACTCCAGCAGAGAGACCTTTCTCTGTATCGAGCAAGACACCAAGCACGTAATCGTATCCGAAGATTTTACCAATTTTCTTTAAGGTCTTCGCTCGTCCTGAAGGCTGAGGCAAATCGGATTGTGTGAGTCCTTTGCTTTTAAGAAAAGCCAAGGCATGACCCATTTCTATTTCGCTCATTTCGCGAAAAACCTTCGCTACATTTTCGTCTTGTTCATGCTCTGCCAGTAGCGCATATAGAAAAGATGCGTCGACCTCTACTTGTATGCTTGACAAATCATGCGACATTACAAGCTCCAGTATTTCAGTTTCGAAAACTTGTTACGATACAAACCCTTTAAATCCATAAATACACCTTCACCATTCGCTAACAAATCTTGGAAGTAAGTTTCGTCCAATCCAATAAAATTGGTGTGTGCAACTGCTAAGATAATAGCGTCATACGCACCCGATTTGGGTTTTTCAACCAGATTAAAACCATACTCGTAGTATAATTCTTGAGCATCGGCATGCGGATCCATAACATCTACGTGAACACTAAAACTTTCCAGTTCACGTATAATATCAACCACTTTCGAGTTTCGTATGTCAGACACATTTTCCTTAAATGTGGCCCCTAATACCAAAACCTTCGCTTCCAGAGCATTCTTTCCTTGCTCTAAAATTTTCTTTACCGTTTGCTTTCCCACATAGAAGCCCATACTGTCATTCACATATCTTGCACTGCTGATTACCTTCGAAAAGTAACCTACTTTCTTTGCCTTATAGACGAGGTAGTACGGATCTACGCCAATGCAATGACCACCTACCAAACCGGGAGTGAATTTTAAAAAATTCCATTTCGTTCCGGCGGCCTGAAGCACATCAAAGGTATTGATGCCCATTCGATTGAAAATCAAAGACAATTCATTGACCAAAGCAATGTTCACGTCGCGCTGCGTGTTTTCAATGATCTTACAAGCCTCTGCTACTTTTATGGAAGATGCTTTGTAAACACCTGCATCTACTACCGTCTCATACACTTGAGAAATGATACTTAATGATTCTTCATCGCAGCCGCTTACCACCTTCATGATGGTTCGAAGGGTGTTGTGTTTATCACCTGGATTAATTCTTTCGGGGCTATAGCCTACCTTGAAGTCAACACCAAATTTCAATCCTGAGAGTTCCTCTAGTATTGGAACACAATCATCTTCAGTGCAGCCAGGGTATACGGTACTCTCATACACCACATAATCTCCCTTTTTTAGATTTCTACCTACCGTTCTAGACGCACTCAACACAGGAGTTAGATCGGGTAGATTCATGTTGTTGATTGGAGTTGGAACAGCCACCACATAAAATCCAACATCTTTCAATTCTGATTCATCTGAAGTGAATACAATGTCGCAATTCTCAAAAGCAGTAGCCTCTAATTCTTTCGAAGGATCTACTCCCTTGCGCATGAGATCTACACGTTCTTGGTTGATATCAAACCCCACCACGCGGAAATTCTTAGCAAACTCGAGGGCTATTGGCAAACCAACATAGCCCAAGCCAACCACACAGAGCGATTTACTTTTCGAATGAAGATCTTGAATCATGATTAATAGCTTCTGCGAGCCACTTGCGGCCCTGATTTTATGTATTTCTCAACCTGCTTGATTTCACTTTTCAACATGCCCTTGGCATCTAAATTCTTGGCAGTAGCAATGTGATTTTTAGCCAATTGAATTTTCCCCTTTGAAAGTGAAAGAGATGCCAATTGCAAATAAATCATAGCCTTGTCTTCATCACGTTTTAAACCCAATTCCAATGCTTTTTTCATGTAGCGCTCAGATTCAGCAATGCTATTAGATTGCGCCTCCATACTTCCCTTAAGAAAGTAATAATACCCTCTTTGATTGGGCCAAAGGTCACTTTCTTTGATTTTATCTAACCATTTCTTGGCTTTCTCTACCTTCTGAAGTTGGGAAAAGTAAAATACCATCATCATTCTTGTACTTCGCGTGCAGGCGAAAACGAGAATTGCTGTAGGTATAAGCATGGCTATACCAATACCCCAATGCTCCGTAGCAAATTCATAACTGGTATAAAATAATGCAGCTCCAGCGACTGCAAATTTGATTATTTTGTTCATGTCTAAAATTGAGGTTACGAAAGTACGAATGAATTAGATTTGTGGAAAATATTGAACACATGAGTTATTTCAAACCAAAATCAATTGCTCTCACTTTTCTGATCTTTGGGTCTTGTATTTCCCAAGCTCAGTTCTTGGCCAATGACACGTTGAATTTCGCAACACTTCAAATCACGGAAAAGCGATTTGCCGATCAGTCCTTAATGAATGAGGGACATACGGTTCAAATCATATCCAGTGCCGATATTCAAGCTTTACCCGTGAAGACAATTGCAGAAGTATTGACTTATGTGGCAGGAATTGATTTAGACGAGCGTGGTGTATTAGGTGCTCAAGCAGACCTTTCATTGCAAGGAGCGGGATTTGAACAAACTCTTCTATTGGTCAATGGCATTCCAATGCGCGATGCTCAGACTGGCCATCACCTCATGAATTTACCTGTGGATATTAATCAAATTGAACGCATTGAAATTACTTACGGTGCTGCTGGAAGACTATACGGTTCAAATGCATTAGCAGGAGCTATAAACATCGTCACAAAAAAACCGAATACCTATTCTAGTTCATTTGAAACTTATACCGGAATTGCAGACCCCAAAGACAACAATGGTAATGGCAATGCATTGGTTGGTATACAAGCCAATGCCACTTGGGGCATGAAGAAAGCACAACACGCAATTGGAGTTGGGTTGTTGAAAAATGATGGATACCGTTACAATTCTGCCAACACACAATACAAATTGAATTATCAAGGTCGTGTACATTTAAACAACGGCCATTTTCTTGACATTATAGGAGGAACATTTTTCAATGAGTTTGGAGCCAATGGATTCTATGCGGCCCCTTATGATGTGGATGCCGTGGAAACCGTGAATACTTCGTACTTCGCGTTACAGAGTTCCATACAAAAAAACAAATGGACCTTGAGACCACTAGCCTATTATAGATACAATTCAGATCATTATGTGTTTATTGCTGATCAACCAGAGGTATATCAAAACTGGCATTTTGGAACTACCGCCGGAGCGGAATTACATGCAAGTCAGAAAAACAAATGGGGAAACTTGGGACTTGGAATAGAATCAAGAGGAGAAATACTTGCAAGCAACAACTTGGGAAAGCGATCACGATATTATTTCAACACTTATGCTGAACAGCAGGTGAAACTTGGAGATAAAACAACTGTGGTTGCTGGGGTAAATGGTCAATTCAATGCCAGTTCCAATACCTTTTCTTTTTTCCCTGGTGTAGAATTGAATCAAACCATTTCCAATACTTTTCGAGCCTATGCCAATTTAGGAACTGGAAATAGAATGGCATCATTTACCGAAATGTACTACGTTGGACCGGGCAATATTGGCAATGACTCTTTAAACTCTGAAATGGCCCGATATGTTGAGGTTGGTATGCGAAAGTCTGGTAAAATTCAGTTTAATGCTAGCGCATTTTACAGACAAGTGATAGATGCCATTACTTACACACGTGAGACAGGTACAACCGTATGGGCTCCTTCTAATTTCACATCGGTAGCATACAAAGGGGCGCAATTCAACGCGGCAATGAAAGTGATGGATAAAACCAATTTTAGTTTGAACTATATGTATCTCGATGCAAATTTCGCTCTCGATGAGGGAATTGAAACGAAATATGCTTTTGAGCATGCGCGACACAGATTGGTAGGACAATTCTCTTATCAGTGGAACAAGTCATTTTCAACTTTATTGGCAGGAAGATATGTGCATCGTTTCATAGGCACGAACTACACCTTGTTCGACCTTCGTTTGAATTGGAATCTGCGTGAAAATGTATCAATGACTGCAGATATCACCAATCTACTGAATAGAAAATACATTGACTCTGGCTTTGTTGAAATGCCTGGTCGGTGGTATCGAATTGGATTCAAATTCAACTTGAACAACAAATAAATTGAATAACTCAAATACAATACTTGTCACTGGTGGTGCTGGTTTCATAGGATCGCATTTGGTGAAACTCCTTATTGAAAAAGGAGAACAAGTGGTGGTTTTTGATGCCTTAACCTATGCCGGACATTTGGAGAACTTGGTTGAGGTGCAAGGCCACCCCTGTTTTCAATTTGTGAAAGGAGATATCTCCAACCAGCAAGATTGTGAGCAGTTGTTTCGCAAATTCAATTTCAATTGCATTTTCCATTTGGCTGCTGAAAGTCACGTAGACAGAAGCATTCAAGGACCTCTAGCCTTTGTTCATACCAATGTACTAGGTACGGTTCATTTATTAGAGGAAGCACGAAAACAGGGTTTTGGTGGCAAAAGCAAAAAGCTCTTTTTTCACGTTAGTACAGATGAGGTCTTCGGTACGCTTGAAAGCGATGGTAAATTTTCAGAAACAACCGCATACGCCCCTCATTCGCCTTATTCAGCAAGCAAAGCAAGCAGCGATCACTTTGTTCGCGCCTATGCAGATACATATGGCATGCCTGTTATGATTTCAAACTGCAGCAACAATTTTGGGACACATCAATTTCCTGAAAAATTAATTCCTGTTGTAGTTAACAGCCTGTTGAATCAAAAGCCTATACCTGTTTATGGTAAAGGTGTGAATGTTCGAGATTGGCTGTGGGTTGAAGACCACGTGCAAGCTTTATATATTCTGTGGAAAGAAGGTAAACCCGGAGAAACATACTGTATTGGCGGAAACAATGAGTGGAATAATCTTGACCTGGTGCATCTTATCATTGAACTATTCGATGAATTGAATGGAAATGCATTGGGCACAAGTACTCAACTTATTTCATTTGTTACAGATCGTTTGGGACATGACCTTCGATACGCCATTGACAACTCAAAAATCACAAGCGTAACATCTTGGCGTCCGACTGTTGATTTTCGTGAAAAATTAAAATTGACCATTCAATGGTATATTGAGAATCAGGATTGGGTAAATTCGGTTTCGAATCCATGAGTTTGTTTTCAAAAATATTTAAAAAAAACGAACCTGCTCTTGCGGAGCAATTCCAATTCACGTTGATTGGAACAGACATGCATAGTCATTTGTTACCCGGCATAGACGATGGAGCTGTTGACATTGAAAATTCAATTGAACTCATTACTCATCTCCATGAGATGGGATATCAAAAGCTGATTACTACCCCGCATATTTTTTGGGACATGTATCCCAATACAAGTCAAATTATCCGTGAAAAAGAAGCCTTTGTAAAACAGGAGTTGAAGCAACGGGGCCTTGAAATAGCGTTTCAAGCAGCGGCGGAGTATTACATAGATGCACATTTCGAATCACTCATTGAACAGGAAGACTTGCTTACTTTCGGAGATAGACATATTCTTTTCGAGCTTTCTTTCGATGAAGAACAAGTGAATCACAGACGAGCTGTTTTCAATTTACAAGTTGCAGGTTACAAGCCCATTCTGGCGCATCCTGAGCGATACGAATATTGGCACAATAACTTTTCAAAATATGAAGATGTTGTTGACCGTGGGGTCTCTTTACAAGTAAATACGAATTGCTTGACTGGGCATTATGGTCCTCGGGTTAGAAGCATTGCAGAACGACTTATTGAAGCTGATTTAGTTGATTTCATTGGAACCGATTGTCATCATTTGGGACACATTGGTTTGTTGAATCAGATGAGACAGTCTCCAATCTTAAAAAAACTCATCGAATCGGGCCGATTGTTGAACCATACGTTATAGTTTATTGTTTATTTTCAGCGTTGAAAAAGACAAAAGATGGATCGCAAAGAATTTCTAAAAAAGACCATTGTGGGCACAAGTGTTCTTGTTGCAGGAACTGCCATGGCTAAAGTCATTGAAAACAACATTGACGAGTTGGTTCCCTTAAAGGCCGAGCTCAATGATCCAAATGTTGGATTCAATCACATTCCAAATCGTAAAGACGAAAACATGAACAATCACATCTTCCACCCTGCCGAGTCGCGAGGACTAGCTCAGCATGGATGGCTGACCAGCAGACACACCTTTAGTTTTGCCAATTACTACAATCCAGACCGCATGCACTTTGGTGTGTTGCGTGTTTTGAATGACGATATTATCACAGGAGGCAGTGGTTTTGGAACCCATCCGCATGACAACATGGAAATTATTTCAATTCCGTTGAAGGGTGCGTTGGAGCACAAAGACAGCATGAACAATGTGGCCGTTATTCAAAAAGGAGAAATACAAGTCATGTCTGCAGGTACTGGTATTACCCACAGTGAGTACAACAAGCTATTGAATGAAGAAACTCACTTCCTTCAAATATGGGTATTTCCCAACAAAAAAAATGTAACTCCTCGATATGATCAATTGATGCTCAATGAGGAAGATCGCAAAAATAAACTTCAACAAATTCTTTCTCCAAATGCTCAAGACGCAGGAGTTTGGATTCATCAAAACGCGTGGTTTCATCTGGGACATTTCGCTTCCAACATTGAACAAACGTATGCACTCAAATCGAAAGAAAACGGTGTGTATGCCTTTGTATTAAGTGGGAGATGGAATATTGACGGGCAAGAAATGAGTGCACGCGACGGGCTGGGAATTATACAAACAGAATCGTTTCAATTAAAAGCATTATCAGAAGGAGAAATTCTTTTAATGGAAGTGCCTATGGCCTTGTAGTAGCTTGAATCAAAATTTCTTTCACGTTTTCGGGCGCTTCACAAGGTCGAAGTGTTGACTTATTTACAAATACCAATTCAACTTTTGCCTTGTTTAAAAGTTCGCTCAATCTGTACGTTTCGAAATAAAAGAGAATTTTAATGCCATTGAATTCCCGAATGGTGGTTCGAATTTCCAAATCATCATCATAATGTGCGGGTCGTTTATAATTCACCTCGAATGTTCGAACAGGGAGCAAATAACCAACATCTTCTAAATCTCTATAACGCACTCCTAGTTCTTTCAATGCATTGACCCTTGCCACTTCGAAATACGAGGCATAATGACCATAATAAAGGTATCCCATGCGATCTGTTTCTGCGTATCTTACCGTGAAATGCGAAATGAAAACTTTTGATAACTGACTCATGATTCAAAGAAAATTTGAAAAGCGTTGGTATCGCAACTTGAAGCTAGAAAAGTGCAAACAAGTTTGTTAACAAAGATTTTAAAAAATGGTAATCAAAAATTCCGTAAAGTCAATACCCTAAATGATTTTTTTTTCACTTTTTTTCACTTTCTTTTGTACTCTGAATTGCGTAGCACCCAATTCAGCAATTACCTAGACAAATTTTATTTAACCTTACTATATACCCGGTATTATTATGACTAAAGATTTCAATCAGGTTTGGCAAAATTGCCTCAGTGTCATTAAGGACAACGTGAGTGCCCAAGGATTTAAGACCTGGTTTGAACCCATTAAACCCGTGAAGCTTGAGAATAAGGTTTTAACAATTCAAGTTCCTTCACAGTTTTTCTATGAGTGGTTGGAAGAGCACTACGTAACGCTACTCAAAAAAATCATTAAAAAAGAATTGGGTGCAGAAGGAAGATTGGAATATTCCATCATTATGGAAAACAATCAAGCTTCAAGCACTCCTTACACCATTAACATTCCAACAAGCAATAGAAAGGCGGTTAAAAACGCTCCTGTTTCTATGCCTTTGGATTTAGGTGACGTTCCCATTAAGAATCCGTTTATCATTCCTGGCCTTCGTAAATTAAATATCGATTCGAATTTAAATCCGAATTATTCTTTTGAAAATTTTGTTGAAGGTGACTGCAACCGTTTGGCTCGGAGTGCAGGATACGCGGTGGCAAACAAACCGGGTGGAACAGCTTTTAATCCGTTGTTAATTTATGGAGCAACGGGATATGGCAAATCTCACTTGGCGCATGCGATAGGACTTGAGATTAAAAACAAATTTGCAGAGAAGACCGTTCTTTACGTGAACAGTGAAACGTTCACCCATCAATTCATTGATGCCGTGAAGAACGGCACGGTCAATGACTTCTCGCATTTCTATCAAATGATTGATGTTTTGATCATTGACGACGTGCATTTCTTCGCGGGTAAAGAACGAACACAAGATGTCTTTTTCCACATCTTCAATCACCTTCACCAAAGTGGGAAACAAATCATCTTAACTTCAGACATGCCTCCGGTTGAATTGCAGGGCATGGAACAACGCCTTCTCTCGCGTTTCAAATGGGGATTAAGTGCAGATTTGCAATGCCCGTCTTTGGAAACGCGTATTGCTATTCTTCGCAAGAAGATGTACGCAGATGGTATTGATCTTCCAGATGAAGTAGTTGAATACTTGGCATATAGCATTACCACAAACATTCGCGAATTAGAAGGTGCTCTCATCTCTTTAATTGCTCAATCTTCATTGAACAAAAAAGCCATTACACTTGATTTGGCCAAACAGATGATTGATAAGTTTGTGAAGAACACTGCTCGTGAAGTAAGCATTGATTACATTCAGAAAGTGGTTTGCGATTACTTCGATCTTCCGATTGAATTGTTGAAGAGCAAGACGCGTAAACGCGAAATTGTTCAGGCACGTCAGATTGCGATGTATTTCGCGAAGAAGATGACCAAGAGCAGTTTGGCGAGCATTGGAGCTCATTGCGGCGGAAAAGACCACGCAACAGTTCTTCATGCATGTCGCACAGTAAATAACTTACAAGAGACAGACAAGCACTTTAGAAAATATCTTGAAGATCTTGAAAAGAAATTAAGCATAGCGTAAGCCCTGCCTAATTACCTAAACAAAAAAGCCGCTTTCGAGCGGCTTTTTGTTTCTTGAACATCGAATGTACTTCGTACTTCTCTAACGAATGCTTCACAAATGTTTACGACTTTATGATAACGAAGTTCAAGCAACGGAGTTAAAGGTTCAAATTTCCTTTCAAATCCATGCTCTCATGAAGAACTCTGATGACCTCAATGGATTTATCTCCTCGAATAAGATAGAAGATGATGTGTTTTGAAGCCTTCTTACCCATTAGATTGGGATAGATTTCGTTGTAGTATTTTCCTAGTTTTGGATTCTTTGCCACGACTGAGCAGGCTGTCACTATGAGCTTGTAATAACTGTCTGCTTGTTGTTCAGACCAAGTCTCAAAAGTGTAATTCCAAATTTCAGAAAGATCTGCAACGGCTTTATTGGTCAAAGTAAAAGCGGGCATCTATTTCTTATTTGACTTCAACTTTTTTAAATGCTCATTGGGGTTAAAATCTTCAGACATTCCACTTGCTATTCCTTCATGAATTGAATGTCGCAATGAAGTCAATCTGTTTTCTTCTTCTTCAAGCAGGCGAAGTCCAGCGCGTACAATTTCACTTGCGTTTTTATACCGGCCTTCTTTCAATGTGTTTTGAATAAACTGTTCGAAATATGCACCGAATGTAATAGAGGTATTTTTGCTCATGGCCGAGTGATTTTTGTAAAAATACCCAAAATTGGTACTAACTTCAAAATTCGCCTGTAACTTTTTTGCATTTCATTTCATAGTGACAAACCTTTTTCGTACAATAGCGCTTGTCAAGGAAATGTTATACGAGTTTATGCCAATGGTAAACTATTGCGATGGCGATTTAAAGCAATGATACAATTCCTAAACCAAAAGTCCCACACTCAAAATTCCTAACAACACCATCAAAAATTTCATCCAATTGAACTTGTGCCCCATCTCACCTTCAAACAAAATAATGGTAGAGACATGCAAAAGAATTCCAACCAAAACACCTATCATTCCTGCGTACCAAACACCATCTATATCCCAACCCATCTCGTCTATCCAATGGTGCGTGAATGCCCCCAATGGAGCTATACATGCAAATAACACAAGCAATATCCAAGATGTTAATTTCTTCAAATTCGCATGCAGAAATAAAGAGGCCAATACAAAGGCTTCGGTTATTTTATGCAGTCCAATTCCAAGAAGCAAAGAATGCTGATGTGCATCAATTTCATGTGAGTGTTCATGACTATGGCCATGAGCTTCGGCAGCACCGTGAACTTCGTGCTCTGCACCAAAAGGCATTCCTTCTATGAATGCATGAATCCACAAAGAGACCATGACCATGGTTAAAAACGCGGGTGTAATGGGACCATGCACGTGAGCATGACCGTGCTCAACACCTTGTGAAAAGAAATCAAGAATAACTTGTAATAAGAATCCGGCAATAACGAACCATCCCACTTGTTCAATTCCAAAACCATATAACTCTGGAAGCAAATGCAGAACGGTTAATGACAATAAGTAGGCTGCACTAAAAGCCAAAAGTAGTTTCAGCCAATTTTGGTTTGTCCATTTCCAAATTAAAGCCAGTGCTCCTCCTGCCATGCTACAAGCAAAAAGAATCAAAGAGGACAACAATATTTCTTGCATTAAGATCTGTGTTTTGCAAAAAGAATGCATCGCGGCGAGACGCTTGAATCAAATGCATTCATTTCATAGTTACCAAAAACATCTACTACCTCCATGTCTGCCTGACTCAGCATAAAACGGAGTTCTTCTTCATTAAAAAGCCAAACCGACTCTCTGTATTTCATCTCAGACCCGGCATGCTGAATGACTATTTCTTTTTCAACTCGATGTTCTTCGATGCGCTTAGTGATGGTAAACGATTTTAATCCGGAGTCATCAGTTCTTGTCTCGGGACCCGATTCCTTCACAAGTGCAACATTGAAAAAATCAATTACCATAACCCCATCATTCTTCACGTGTTTTGCCATGCATTTAAGCATTTGCTCGTGCTCTTGAACGGTCTCAAAGTATCCGAAGCTAGTAAACAAATTCACAACACAATCAAACGTTTCATTCAAATTAAAATCACGCGCATCTTGTATTGAAAAAGAACTGTTCTTCAACTTCAACTGCTTGGCAGCATCTATACTACTCTCGCTTAAATCAATACCCGTTGTTGAAAAACCCATCTCAGAAAAGACTTGACAATGCCTTCCTTTCCCACAACACACATCAAGTATGGACGCATTTTCAGGAAAGCGAACATAATTAACTATACCCGAAATCAATTGTTTCGCTTCGGCTTCATTTCTATTCTTATATAATTCTGAGTAAAACGGCGAATCAAACCACTCTTCAAACCAGGCATTCATTCGGGCAAAGATAACTTACCTTTTCATGTTCGAAAAGATTTTTCTATCTTGCGTCCATGAATTCACTCCTTCGCGAAGCCACTTCAAAATCACCCTTTGTTTCATTCGACCCGAAATCGGGAATTCTTGAATTGAAAGGAAGGTCAATTCCTGAAAACGCTTTGGATTTTTACAAGCCGTTGATGGAATGGATAGATGCATGGACAGCAACACAACCTGAAAAAACGGAGTTGCATGTTCAACTCGAATACTTCAACACAAGCTCGAGTAAATGTTTATTGGATTTATTCAAGCGTCTGGAAAAATTGGGATCAAAAGCAGTTGTTGTTTGGAAATATGAATCAGACGACGAAGACATGCTTGAAGCTGGAGAAGATTACGAAGCTATTTTGAGCGTCCCATTCGAGATGAAAGAGGTGTAATTGCCCTCGGAAGAATATCGAATAAGAGCATCAGTATCATTCCAGCACTCATAACCCACAGCACAAATACATTGGCCCAAGGCGTTGCAACTTGTTTTCCAAAAAAGTTCTTTCGTGGAGCATAAAAATGACTTGATAAAAACGGAGTTGACGTTGAAGGTAATTGATAAATGGGATTACTCTTTCTGATATACTCTGAATGGGTTTGAACAATTTTCTTCAAGTCGTTTTTCGCTGTAACAAATTCCTCTAGACTTTCATTGTGCGACACGTTTTGACGATTCAAATATTCCTTTTTCTTTTCTGGTGTATTGGTTTGTTCTACAATCCAATTTTGTATGGCATCATTCACCTCAAGATACTCCATGGTCTTTCTGCCCGTATATTCTTCAAGTGCAAATTGAACTTGCTTGAAATTTGATGGGATATTTTCTATGGCAATGGAATTGAATTCAGGCTCTTCCCTTCGCTTCGAAATTTCCTTCTGAATTCTTTTTACACCCTCTTCTTCTAATCTACCCTCGAGACCTTTTTGAATTTCATTCTTCATTTCCACTGACCAAAAATCTTTTTCAAAAGAAATGGATCTGAGCTTGGATTCCATTTCGAAAGTGGGTTGAATAAATTCGTTTTCGGTAAAATGATAAACGGCAAGCGCTTCATAGGCCCACCTGCTGGCCATTAAATCACCAATCCAACTCACCTTTCCCTCTTCCATTATACTCTTATTTAAGCGATCAAAACGCACAATCACACCTGAGAATAAAAGTTGAGGAATGATGAGTATTGGAATTACAATGTATATCACTTTGGCACTGTTAAACGTTGCACTAATGTTGAGACCGAGAACATTGGCAAAGCAAGCGGTAGAAAATAAAATGAGAAAGAACGGCCAAAACATACCGTGCACTTCAAGAATCGCATTTCCTATTCCAACAAACAAAGCAGTCTGAATTGCTGAAATAAAAAACATGAGAATAATTTTAGACCAGAGATATCCTCTTCGATTCAAACCCAAATAATGTTCTCGCTTAAGTATTTTTTGATCTTTAATTATTTCTTCGGCGCTTACGGTTAATCCCATAAATAAGGAAACCACAACGGCAATGAAAAGAAATTGTGGGAAGTTCTGATTCTTGAATAATGAATATCCGTCTGGGCCTTCATACTTCACAAACCATGAAAGCAAAAAAGCCAAAAGTGGAGCTTCTAATAAATTAATTAGCAGGTATTGCTTGTTCGTAATCTTGCCAAGCACATCGCGCTTCAAAAAGACAAAAAACTGTTTGTAAATACGCGGAAGTTGCTCGTTTTTTTCAATTGCAGTATTGACTTTACTGAATCTATTTTCCGTTTCATTCTGTTGTTGATACAAATGAAAAAGAGAATTCCATTCCTTAGAAGAAACTTTCCTTTGCGTAGTCTCTCTTCCATATTCATCTATAACCTTCGCCTCAATGATAGAGAACAACTGCTCAGGATTTACATTTCCACAACGAGCGCATTTTGTCTCTTCAATATTTACTTGATTCACCAGTTTCTTGAAGTACAGAATACTATCAATGGGATTACCAAAATAGATTGGCATTCCACCTTGATCTAACAGCAGCAATTGATCGAACAAATTAAAGATGTCGCTACTTGGTTGATGTATAACAACAAAAACCAACTTCCCTCTTAAAGACAACTCTTTTAAGAGATCCATGATATTTTCAGAATCCCTGCTCGACAACCCGCTTGTGGGCTCATCAACAAAAAGTATTGCCGGTTCGCGAATTAACTCAAGGGCAATGTTCAATCGTTTGCGTTGCCCTCCGCTTATGGTTTTGTCTAAAACACTTCCCACCCTTAAATCTTTCACATCTGATAACCCTACACTCTGTAGAGTCTCTAAAACCATGCGTTGAATTTGACTTTTTGTTTTATCGCGAAACAACAATTCCGCATTGAAGTACAAGTTTTGAAAAACCGTGAGTTCTTCAATGAGAATATCATCTTGCGAGATGTATCCCATGAATTGTCTCGAATTGTTTCCCTTTTCAAATATGCTCTTCCCATTGATGCACACATCGCCGCGCTTGGGTTTCGTGTTGCCATTCAAAATATTAAGCAGTGTTGACTTCCCACTGCCACTTCCCCCCATTATTCCAATTAAATTTCCCGATTCTGTTTGAATCGAAAGGGTATCAACCGCTGTTTTTTTCTTGGCAAATTCATGGTAAACCGAACGCACTTCGAAAGAGAAATGACTAATTTGATCGGAGTCTTGAAAGGCGTGCAGGGTGTCACTGTAAAAAATAGTTCTACTTCGTGAACCGCGAATACTTGAACCTGTGGGAAAAGAGTAAAGCGCTTTAGGTTGAATTATAGCACCGTTTAAAAACAATTCATCACTTCCGAAATAACGAACAAAAAACAAATTCAATTCTGGAACTCGAAAGAAATTCAACTGTCCAGTGGGTAAATGGCTGTGAGGTTCTGCTGTATTTGAATCGAGAATTAAAAAAAATTCAGAGGCAATCAGAGAACTCGACGATGTAAATGCATAGACCGCTTGCTTTAAGTTGTCTGGAATATTAAAAGATGAAGCAACCGTGTCTAAAAATTCAGTGACTTGTTCTGATCGAGAATCATTCAAAGAAACAAATTCAACCAAACGAACAAAAACGGTAATTCTTTCCTCTTGATTCAGGCTAGACTGAATTTCATCGCACAAACGAAGAACTTTCACACTGGTCATGGAAGTATGCTTTTCAGCATTCGCTCGCGGTTTGTGATACAACAAAACGTATGACTCGTAATCTTGTATGAATTGATCAAGTTGTGCTTGTGACAACCTGTTCCCCAGAAAGACAGAAATTACTTGTCTGCCCTTGCTTTCACTTTGATTGGAAACAATAGCAAATAATTTCAGTAAGGCCTGAAGAATGTTCGAATTCATACCATGCAAGAAATTCAATAAATCAATTGCATACGCAGAATGAAAATCAAGTTTTCAACGAATACAAGGTGAACAACAATAAATAAAGTAGAATCAAGTTCTTTATCGCATCTTTGCATTATGAAAAGCGTAACCGTTGCCCTGCTTGGGCTTTTCTTCATTTTTAATTTTGTTTCGTGTGATCGCGAGACCATTACTACAGACCCTTCTGCAGCGCTCAGCTTTTCTACCGACACTTTGTTATTCGATACGGTATTTACCACCATTGGTAGTACCACACAAGTGATTAAAGTATACAACGAAAATAACAGTCCTATCTCCATCAGCTCTATAGATTTATTGGGAGGAACTTCGTCTCAATTTCGAATGGCTGTAGATGGCGACAACGGTGTACATTTTGAGGATGTATACATTGCAGCCGGAGACAGTCTCTTCATTTTTGTTGAGGTTACTGTTGACCCTACCAACAGCAACACACCCTATGTTATTGAAGACCACATTTCATTTAACACCAACGGAAACGAACAAACGGTTCTACTCACCGCGTGGGGGCAAGATGCCTATTTTCATGTTGGTGGGAACAACGGAGACATTTACGCTTTGCCTTGCGGTGAGGTTTGGAACAATGACAAACCACATGTTATTTATGGTATTGTAGCGGTTGACGAAGGATGCACCTTAACCATCAATGCCGGGACACAAGTTCATGTTCACAACAGAGGTGGTCTCTTTGTTTACAAATCTTCACTTCTCATACAAGGTGAATTGAACAACGAAGTTGTTTTTCAGGGTGACCGATTGGAATCAGAATATGCAGACGTGCCCGGACAATGGGGAATTCAGTATGATTTTCAGGGCGAGACTGGAGTTGGTCCAGGCATATTTACTATCTCTAGAGGTGGTATTTGGATTTATCAAAGCCCAAATACAAGTATTGATTACGCCATTATTAAAAACGGAGAAACCGGAATTCAAGTCGACACCACTGGAAGTTCTGGAATTTCAGTCAATATTACCAACACAATCATAGAGAACATGAGCGGCATTGGCCTGTGGGGACAAGGCGCTCATATTTCCGGAAGAAATTTACTTGTTATGAATTGCGGTGAGTCCTGCGCCAACCTTGGAATTGGTGGAATGTATCAGTTTGATAATTGCTCATTCGTCAACTATTGGAATGGCGGAACACGCAATGCACCTGCAGTTTACGTGAGTAATTATTATGAAGATATCAATCAAAACATTCAGCTGCGACAGCTCACAAATTCTTTCTTCCGGAATTGTATTATGTACGGAAATAGTGCAACGTTGACTGATTTCAACGAGTTTGTTCTTGATTTAGAAGATGAGGCCAATCAGCAAATTGCTTTTAAATATTGTTTACTCGATACCGATTTGGATGTCTCAGATGATGGCAATCGTTGGGAAGTTATTGTGAATAATCAATCACCCTCTTTCTGTGACCCGAACAACGGCAATTTCAGAATCAATCAAAATTTACCTCGTATGGTGGGATTCCCATTTGTTTTCGGAACAGACTTGGTTGGCAATGAGTCCGGTGATTACAAAGGATGTTTTGATTACACAGGCTCTTGCAATTAAATTAAAGGGTTTTTGCTCTATTCCAATACTCATCCATTTCCTCCAACGACATCTCACCCATTTGTTTTCCGTCAGCCGCACTTTGCTGCTCCAAGTATTGAAATCGGAAAATAAATTTCTTATTGGTTTTTTCCAATGCATCCTCTGGATTAATGCCTTTGAATCTAGCATAATTAATTAATGAAAAAAGTAAATCACCGAACTCGCTTTCTTGTTCCTGATGATTGGCTGCTGATTTAAATTCTTCCAATTCTTCCAGTACTTTTTCCCAAACTTGATCAGCATTTTCCCAGTCAAACCCCACTCCTCGCGCTTTATCTTGTATACGCTGAGCCTTCACCATAGCCGGCAATGATTTTGGAACTCCTTCTAAAACACTTTTCTTTCCCTCTTTCAGTTTGAGCTTCTCCCAATTGGCTTTTACTTCTTCTTCATCGGCTACAACAACATCTCCGTAAATATGCGGGTGTCTCGAAATCAATTTCTCACAAATGGCATTTAAAACATCTGCCACATCAAATAAATCTGTTTCACTTGCTATGCGCGAATAAAAAACCAAATGAAGAAAGAGATCGCCCAATTCTTTTTTCACCTCTTCCATATCGCCCTCCAATATGGCGTCTCCGAGCTCATACATTTCCTCAATGGTTAAATGTCTGAGACTGTTCATGGTTTGCTTCATGTCCCATGGACATTTCTCTCTTAATTCATCCATGACCGTTAACAAGCGATCAAAAGCGGCTAATTGTTGCTCTCGGGTATTCATTTGCTGTATCCTTCAATAAGTAACTCTAAAATTTCCCGAGCAGCCTTTGCAATCTTTGTTCCTGGTCCAAAAATTCCAATGCATCCCGCAGCATAAAGAAATTCAAAATCTTGCTCAGGAATTACTCCACCTGCAACAACACCGATGTCTTCCCTTCCCCACTTCTTCAACTCTTCTATTAATTCGGGGACAAGTGTTTTGTGTCCAGCTGCTAAAGAAGATACACCAACAATATGCACGTCATTTTCGATGGCTTGTTTCGCTACTTCCGCAGGGGTTTGAAACAAGGGCCCCATGTCTACATCGAATCCAATATCTGCAAACGAAGTAGCAATGACTTTTGCCCCTCTGTCATGACCATCTTGTCCCATTTTTGCAACGAGAATTCGAGGTCTTCTACCTGCCAATTCCGCGAACTGGTCCGATAAACTTTTAGCATTCATAAAATCTTGATCCATTCCTGATTCTTTCGAGTACACCCCGCTTACACTTCGAATGGTAGCTTTGTATCTACCAAAAACCGTCTCTAAGGCCGATGAAATTTCTCCCAGTGTTGCTCTTTCGCGTGCAGCGCGAATGGCTAAATGTAAGAGATTCTCATTCTTTTTAGCACCTTCAATAAGCGCTTCAAGAGCAGCCGCACAGGCCTCTTCATTTCTATTCTTTCTTAATTCATGCAAGCGTTCAATTTGCGACAACCGAACGGCTTGGTTGTCAACTTCAAGTATTTCAATCTCGGCCTCTTTTTCCAATTGGAAAATATTTACACCAATGATCTGATCTTTTCCACTGTCTATTCTTGCTTGCTTTCTCGCTGCAGCTTCTTCAATACGCAGCTTTGGAATACCTGCCTCAATGGCTTTGGTCATTCCACCTAACAATTCAACTTCTTTCAACAATTCTCTCGCAGCTTGAATCATTTCTTGCGTTCTGGTTTCTACCACTTCACTTCCGCCCCATGCGTCAACAATCTGACACAATCCGGTTTCTTCTTGAATAATCAATTGGGTATTTCTTGCAATACGTGCGCTGTGATCTGTAGGAAGTGCAATGGCTTCATCGAGCGCATTGGTATGTAAACTTTGCGTGCCTCCCCATGTTGCGGCAAGTGCTTCAATACATGTTCTTGCCACATTGTTGTATGGGTCTTGCTTTGTTAATGACCATCCGCTGGTTTGGCAATGCGTTCTTAAGGCTTTGGATTTCTCATTCTTCGGGTTGAAAGCTGAAACCATTTCAGACCATAAGAATCGTGCAGCGCGCATTTTCGCAATTTCGGTAATGAGATCCATTCCAATGGCCCAAAAAAATGAAAGCCGCGGTGCAAAATCATCAATGCTCATTCCCGCATCCAATCCGGCTTTGATATATTCCAAGCCATCGGCTAAGGTGTAAGCCAATTCAATCTCGGGCGTAGCACCAGCCTCTTGCATGTGATAACCACTGATTGAAATGGGATTGAATTTCGGTAGATGTTGTGAACTGTATTCGAAAATATCGCTAATGATGCGCATGCTTGGTGCAGGCGGGTAAATGTAGGTGTTTCGAACCATAAACTCTTTCAAAATATCATTTTGAATGGTCCCTGAAAGATCTTGCTGCAAAACGCCTTGCTCTTCAGCTGCAACAATATAAAAAGCCATAATGGGCAGAACTGCTCCATTCATGGTCATACTTACAGACATTTCATTCAACGGAATTTCATTGAAAAGAACTTTCATGTCTTCCACTGAATCAATTGCCACTCCGGCCTTACCTACATCGCCCTTCACACGTTCATGGTCGCTGTCATATCCACGATGTGTTGCTAAATCGAAAGCCACAGAAAGTCCTTTCTGCCCCATGGCCAAATTGCGTTTATAAAATGCATTCGATTCTTGAGCTGTGCTGAATCCAGCGTATTGTCTAATGGTCCAAGGACGAACGGTATACATACTCGCATAAGGGCCTCTTAAAAAAGAACCGACCCCAGCATCTGCATTTCCTTCTACGTGTTTAGAATAAGTTGGCATCTCCAACTCTTGCCATTTCAACTTTTTCATGAGCGAACATATTTATTTTGTCCTACAACAACTTGTTCCGTTTTAGTCTGAATACGTTGGTCAGCCATATTCTTCATGTGGTTCATGAGCGCTTGTGCCACTTGAAACTCTTTCATGATTTTCCAGGCTTGTTGAACCAATTGATTGGTTAAATCTTCAATGGAAAAGCTTCCCATTGCTGCATCTGAATACTGATTTAAGTACGACTCCTCAGCAAGAAGATGTTGAATATTCCGAGACCAACGCAGGTGGTTGGAATGGTCTTCATTTGAAAACGATTCCATTGGACTTACCTCAACGGCATTTGCACCTCCAAGAACAGCAGCGCATGCTTGAATGGTAGACCGAATGAGGTTGTTATCTGAATCAGTTGTGGCCTGAAAATTCCTATCTGTGATGGCCGAGATGTAACAATGGTTAGAACAGGTGTGTTCCAATGATGAATTGGAAAGTACATGCGACCATAACTTTCTTAGTGCTCTGATCTTGGCAATTTCTATCAGGATTTGATTTGAAACATGCACTTCAAATTGAATATGTGCCAGCTCATGATCTAAACTTTCATTTGTTCTTTCAATTTGCTCTATTCCCATGAGCATGAGATGTGCCAACTGCTCTGCATGACTTGCAGCCAACTGATAAGCTGACTCACTTGAAATAATATATTTGTGCGTGGGCTGCAAATCGCCCTTGGCCTGTTCTGCAGCGAGTTGAACGAGTGCATTGTGGTAATCGGAATAATTTTCAGCGGGCAAAACAAATTCAACATAAGCAACCCAAATGTTCTGCAGAGCAATTAGAAGATCACTTGAATTCCAACATTGGGGGATTACCAATTTATTGACCCCACCTTGTAGCGCTTCAAGGGCCAAAGCGTTCCATAACTCCGGTAATTTTGTTTTGAAGGACTGTTGAATGCTCCACGAATGCTTTGCTCTGAAAGAGACACCGCTTGCAATTTGAACTTCGTTTAATAAGGGCTGAGTAAAAACGCCATCTTCAATCTGTTGAATGAGGTTTTCAATGGACTTACCCTTGAGTTCCTTTTCTACTTGTGCTTTCCAACTTTGAATTTCCATATAAAAACAAAGGTAAGTATTCCCGAAGGAAACTTACCTTGTTCAGATTTTGATTCAGATTATGATTTATCTGAAGACAATTACAGAACCCGAAATTTCAATGGGTTCAAATTCATTGATGCTTTTAACACGAAGTCTCCACACATAGGCATCATCTTTTACGTAATGCGTGCCTCCTGGGTAGGTTCCATTCCACCCCTTGTTGATGTCACTGGTTTCAAAAATTTTCGTTCCCCAACGATCAAAGATTGCAAAGTGATAATCGCTTGGATCCGCGGCATTAAGCACAGGGATAAACACTTCATTCAAATCGTCATTGTTTGGAGAAAATGAGTTTGGAACCCAATATAAGAACGGTTCTTTCTCGAAATACGCAATAATGGTATCTGTTGTATTGAAAGAGGCCGAAACTTGGTTGTCTGTTGTATTTGGAGTTATTGGAGTGCCAGCAACAGAATACCAACGAATGAAATTCCAATTCGCGTCTGGAATGGCTGTAAAGTTGACTGGAACAAAATCTTCGTTTTCTATGGTGAGGCTATTTGATGTGCTATTTCCTGTATCGAACAACACGGTTCCTGAACCCGCAGGTTGAACAATAACTGTCAACGGGTGGTGTGGTGTCACATCAAAAAAGGCAACAAGTGTATCTTCCTCTGTAAATGTAAAATTCATTTGTGTCGAGGCTGCGCTTGGAGCAATGACGTGATTATTTATTTCCCAGTGGTTGAAGGTGGTCCAAACATCGGCCGGAGTGGCTACAAAATTCATGAACGTATTCTCTTGAAAGGTTTGTGTTGATGGGATTGGCGTCCATGGATTTCCGTTCAAGGTGACAGAACCCGAGCCTGCAGGTTGAACATCAACCGTCAAAGGGAATTCATCAATTATGGTAAATACAGCCACCAATGTATCGCTCACCATTAAGTGAAGAATCACATCTGGTGAGAGTGTATTTGGATTCAGCGGATGGTTGTTGATCTCCCAGTGATCGAATAGTGAAACACCTGGAATGTTATTCGCCGTGAAGGAGTAATCTAGATCGGCTTCAATTTCATTTGACCAGGGATATGCAGCAAGTGTGGTTCCATCCATGGTTACAGTACCTGCTCCTACTGGAAATACATCTACCATTAAAATGGCGTGTGGTATTTCATCAAAAACAGCAACAATAGTATCTACGGAACACGGCTCAATGCTAATGGTAGTTGCGAATTCATTGGGTTGAAGGTCAACAGTGGTTGACTCCCAGTGATTGAATACAAACCAAGGATTTTCAGTTACACTTACTGCGATTGAATCTCCGGCATTGATGGTGAAGTCATTCGGATAAGTGACTTGCGGGGTGCCATTGAATACAATATTTCCGCTTCCCGCGGGAAGCACGTCACTGGTTATAACAATTGGACCTGATGCCGGAATTCCGAAATTGGCCTGTACAATAACATCTGAAGAAACTGTCAGTTCCGTGAAAGGGTCATTTGGAGTGCTTAATGTTCCTGTACCCGAAATAATTTCCCATCCAAGGAATGAAGAACATGGTCCATCTGTAACCGAATCAATTAAGGCTTCAAGGTCAATGGCTAAGTCACCGAAATAGGTCCCAGACCAAGGAAGTTCATATGGACTTAATTCCGTTTCCCCCACTTGAATGTCTCCTACACCAGAAATCTGGAAGGTCACGTTGTAAGCGGTTACATCATAACAATCTTCAATTCCACCTACAATCTCTGATGCGCATCTTGCCTCAATGTAGTCTCTCAAATCTTGAACATTGTTATTCCACGTATTTAAATTACCACCCCAACGTTGAACTTGTCGGGTCATTTCAGGTTCAATAACGAGAATCATACTATCCAGTACTTCTATCATGCGTTCACATGAAAAGATGGTATTGGAAAGTTCTGCGTAGCGCTGAATGTAGTCTGCAAAAAAATCATCGTTATCGAACAAGGCATTCAGAACAGGCACGTGACCTTGCCCCCCCACATTTCCTTCCCCTTCTATTTGACAAGGATCAGCGGTTGGCTGAGTACTTGGAACTCCTGTGTAGTTTATGTAATGACCGAAAGTTGCATCGTTATCCCACAATGCATATCTCCATCTTCTTGCGTCGCCTAGTGGATCAGTGCCTTTCCACCAAGCCGTATTCCAATTCAACCAGTCTGTACAAACGGTATAACCATTCAAGATAAAATAATCTATAAGACTCATGTGGTTATACTGCGTTAAAACATAGTCGTAGTTGGCTTGTGTAGCCATGTTATTGGTGGTAATGAAATTGACCAAAGTATTCCACTGCGTTTGCGGATTGAATCCTGGTGCTGCGGCATATTCGGTCCAAGTTCCGCCCCATGTTTTCAAGAAGTCAACATTTCCTGCTGGCTGATCAAAGTAGTAGTCTGTGTAATCTGTATCGTCAACCTTTTCACGAATTTCGTATACACCCCAATACTGACCGTTGATGTAAACCACGCATGATTCCGTTTTTCTCTCATCAAGATGCAGATTTCCAAGTAAAGAAAGTTCACATACGTATGCGTCGCGAATGTGCGCTCCACCATTTGAAAACGGATAATTGTCGTTTGCAGCTGCTTTGAAAATTAATCGTTGGAAACTTTGTCTAGAGCTTGTGTGAATAACGTTTGCTTCAACTTCGGCATCATAACCAAGTGCATCTCTATCAATGTAATCGAAACCTCTTTGCCCGTATGCATTTGAGTCATTACCATGTTCATTGGTATCACCATGACCTTCAACCACGAAGACCCCATTTTGATCAAAAAACTCAATGGTCGTTAGTTCATTTCCATTCCAACCGCCGTCAAGGGTATTACCAGAGATACTCACAACAGGCACCGTGTGCTGGTCCGTTCCAAAGAAATAGGTATTTGTTTCAACAAAAGATGGTAAAATACCAGCTGTTGAAGAATAGACTATTGCCTTAAGGATGGTTGTTGCTGAGATATTGATGGGACCTGCATAGACCGTACTTCCATTCGTGGGTGTTTGTCCATTAGTGGTGTAATAAATGGTTGAGTTGGGTTCTGTAGTTGCAAGGGTAACCGAAATGGGACCTGCTTGATAACCAGCTTGTACACTCAACGTTGGAGTAGCTGCGTATGATGTGGCAGTGGGGCCACTGTTAACTGCATTCTGAGAAGGATTGGTGTGAATAACCATTGGACCAGAACCATTGGGCAATCGGCCATAACTGTGATTGGCTTGATTGGGAGAAATGACATCAAAGTCATAACTTTCTAATACATTTCCGCTCGCATCGGAAAATACAATTTCCTCACCTTTGGATTGAGAAACTTTAAAATTGGTGTTGGTTTGACCTAAAAACGCAGGTTCATAATCACCGTGGCCGCTTAGAAGGATAATTTTGTAACCGTTTGCAGGGACACTCACCCCGGCCGGAATCTGATACTTCAATGGGTTCAAAGCGTTGTCGCTTAAATAATATCCTGCAATACTTACAGGTGCACCCGTCGGATTGTAGAATTCTACCCAGTCCTCAAACTCGCCGCTGATGGCATAATCAGAGTAATTGGCTATACAAAACTCATTGATAACAACTTGACTATGAAGTTCATTCAATGAGGGCAGACACAGCAAAAATGCAGTGGCAATTAAGAAGCTTTTAAACATTTGGTTTCGTTTGGTTTTATCCTTGTAAGATAAAGACAATAATACAACGAAAAGCGTTGCACACCAAACGAATTTAATTCCAATGCAGGAATTAGTTTCTCCAGGAAATCATGAAATAAATAGCCACAATAACCACTACAAAAGCAATGATTGCGAATGTAACTGGACCTCCAATTTCATTTTGTTCCGCTTCGTGTGGAAAGTGATTGTGATCGTCTTGAGAATGTCCCATGGCTTAGCTGTATTATTTTCCGCAAATATAATTGAATTCAAATTCCAACAAAATTATTTCACCAATGTCATTTCAGTCAACAAATACCCTGCACCACCGTAAATGTCTATTACCCAGAGCACGTATCTGGAATCAACCATCACGTTTCTGCAAATTTCACTGTTGAAATAGATGTCACTCATGGTACTTTCCCAAGTTCTATCGAAATTAATTCCGATCAATTCACCATTTCCATTTAAAGCAGGAGATCCTGAGTTTCCGCCTGTTGTGTGATTACTTCCTGTAAAACAAACTGGAAGGACTCCATTTACACCATAACTTCCGAATTCTTTCTTCTTTAACAAGTCATATAACTTCGTATTGATTTCAAAATCGGGATTTCCAGTGCTAAATTTATCCAGTATACCTTGTGTTGTAGTGAAGGGTGTATAGGCCATTCCATCTACTGGAGCACTTCCTTCTACCTGACCGTATGTTAATCTTAAAGTTGAATTCGCGTCAGCCCACTTTTCTTTATCGCCTCGCAAATCTTGGATGAAAAACGTGTAATCGCGCATGAGGGTCTCGGTTGTGTTATTGATGTTCTTTTTTAAGGGAATCCAAGTATCATAAGCCTTTTCCAGCTCCATTGACTTGTTATACAACACGTCTTTTTCCAACTTCTTTTTCAACTTAACTAATTTCTTAGTTGAAATAAAATTGGTGTTTCTTAGCACATCGAAAACCATTGCTGTATCTAAAACCAAACTTGAGTTGTACCATTGTTGTGCCGCCATCTCCCTTGATAATTTTCGGTCTTCGAAATGCACCACTCCTTTGGTGTATTTCTCCCAAATTGGAGCCAGTGCAAGCAAACGCTTACAATCTGTAGACTTATCAAAGTCTTTCATGATGAGTCGAACAGCTTTCATCCACTCTTCTGATTGGGACTGAAATTTATTTCCTTTTAAATCTTGTAAAATGGTGGGCGAATTAATAATCTCTGCGAGACTTTGGTACATCCCGAAAATTTCAGGTCCATAAAAAACAAATTCGGTATACGCGGCTAAGTACAAATTCACTTGTAAGTTTTCTGGAGCTAAATACATTTTATGAATTCTTTCCAATAGGTCTTGATAGCTGGCCTCCATATCCTTTGACTTTGCAATGGAACTCCATTGCATTTCCTCTTTTTCTTTCAAGGCAATGGCATTGAATTTATTCAGCCCAAGAACTTGACCTTGCCATTTTTTATATGCATTTGCAACATCGCTTTGCTTTGCTGCATATTGAATGCGCAATTGATCACTGCTGCGCATAGCTGCATCAATAACCTCCAAGTTTTTCTTTCTGAATTCAATTCGCATGGGCGCCAAATACTCATGATTGTATTTCACACCGGCACTTGTAAGCAAATGTTCTGTTCTTCCCGGAAAACCATAAATCATAGTAAAGTCACCGGCTTGTGTTCCTTTCAGAGAAATTGGAAAATAATGCTTCGGCTGAAAAGGTTTGTTGGATGCTGAAAAATCAGCGGGCTCATTTTCTTCATTGGCATAAATGCGAAAAACAGAGAAGTCGCCCGTGTGCCTTGGCCAAACCCAATTGTCTGTGTCTCCTCCAAATTTACCTATACATGAAGGAGGCGCCCCTACCCAACGCACATCGGTATAAGTCTTTGAGACCACCATGAAGTATTGGGTGTTATAGTTGAAAGAACGAATTACCGCTTTGCAATTCTTTGGCAATTCTGTTTTGTTCAAAATGTTTGCATATATGCTATTTAACGCTGAAGCCAAATTGTTTTTTGCATCGGGAATCTCTTTCAGTTGGGTTAAAACCTCCGTGGTCATATCTCGCATTTCAACAATGAAGGTGGCTGTAAGTCCAGGACAAGGCAATTCCTCGCTGCGGTTTTTCGCCCAAAACCCATCTTTTAAATAATCATGTTCCAAGCTGCTGTGATACTGAATAAAATCGAATCCACAGTGGTGGTTTGTAAATAGTAATCCTTCCTTCGAAACCAATTCACCTGTGCATCCACCTCCGAAAAGTACAATACCATCTTTCAGTGATGAGTTATTGAGACTATAAATCTCTTCTTTAGAAAGTTTGAGTCCTTTGGCTTTCATGTCATCATAAACGGCATCGAGCATGGAGGGAATCCACATGCCTTCGAAAGCATGAGAGAATATGACAAAAACCAAAAAAGGCAAAGTCAGAAGCGTACGTTTCATTTGAGAAAATTTGATGTGCAAAGGAAGCAAATAATTGGTCTATTTGAAAATATCCTTTTTCTCAATAAACCAGGAATGGAAGGCGTACGTTCCCATTGCAAAGCCTAAAAGCATGGGAACCAAAAAAGCGACAAACGGTTTTTGTTCCGCTTCAGGTAACTCTTGTTGCTGAATGTACTGGTAGAGGGGAACTACAATTATGAGCAAACATAGACACAGAAACAAGAGGTTGTAACCTAAATTGACTTGAGATGCCAATCGGTAGTATTTCGATTTTTTAAAATCTTCAAATTCTTGCTTTGCGTATTCAACTGCTCTTGCTTGAGCCTCCCTTCTTTTCTTTTCCTGCCACTCCCTCACCTGATCATTTTGTTTCGATTTGGAAATGGAGATGTGGTATAATCTCCTATTCTCTTCGTCGCACAGAAATTCATATGCCTCATGTATTTCTATAAACAACAAATGCGCATCGGGATGCGCATTTTTGTCGGGATGGTATTTTTTACACCCGTCTCGGTAAGCCTTTTTTAAATCAGCTGAAGATGCTGATTGGTTCAAACCTAGAACGGCGTAATAGTTCTTCACTTTTACTCGCTGCTTCTTCCGAAAATTCGAAGTAAGAACATAAATAAATTCACAAAATCAAGGTATAGCGATAATGCACCCATCAAAGCTAATTTGCTTGCAGTAGCTGTTCCATATTCTACACCGGCTCCAATTCTCTTAATTTTTTGCACATCATATGCAGTCAACCCTGTAAACACCAAAACTCCGATGCATGAGATAATGTAATCCATGGTTTCAGAACCCATGAACATATTCACCAATGAGGCGATAACAATACCAATTAAAGCCATGGTTAAAATTCCACCAAAAGCAGTTAAATCGGTTTTTGTTGTGTATCCCAATACAGCCATGGTTCCGAATAAGCCGGCAGTAATTAAGAACACTTTGAAGATGACACCTAGATCGAATATGACAAAAATGGCACTCAGGCTCAGCCCCATTGTAGCTGCATACGCCAAGAAAATAACCAACAGAGCGGGAAATGAAAGCTTATTGAAACCGAAGCTAATGATCATTACAAAAGCTAGCGGAGCTAACATGAGAATCCACATCATTCCCGGAACAGACATTAAACGAAGGAAAAGAGATTCATTTAATCCAAAGTAAGCCGCCACACCACCCGAAATCAGCAGTGCGAGCGTCATGTAAGAAAAAACGTTTGATACAAAAGATTTGCTCACTGATGCGCTACTCTCAATGGTAGCATCGTCATGAAATTGAATGTGATTATTCATTTTTTATTTTTTTGTGTTCACTAAACTAAAAAACTCTTTGCGTGTTGCATCGTTTGTTAAAAAAATTCCGCTAAACGCGCTTGTGGTCGTTGAGCTATTTTGTTTGCTCACGCCTCGCATCTGCATACAAAGATGATGACATTCTAAAACCACTGCCACTCCGGCCGGATTTAACACTTCTTGTATGACATCTCGAACCTCAATTGTCAGTCTCTCTTGCACTTGAAGTCTTTTCGCAAACACATCTACCACCCGTGGAATTTTACTTAACCCAACTATTTTACCTTGCGGAATGTAGGCCACGTGTGCACGTCCGAAAAAAGGAAGCATGTGGTGTTCACACAGACTATATATCTCAATGTCCTTAACCAGTACCATTTCACTGTAGTCTTCGTGAAAAATAGCTGATTCCAACACTTCCTTTGCATTTTGATTATACCCTTGTAAGAGATGCCCATAAGCCTTGGCTACACGCTCAGGCGTTTTTTGTAAACCTTCTCTGTTCGGATCTTCGCCAACATGCTGCAAGACCGAACGAATAGCTTGTTCTATAGCTTCTTGATTCATGCTTGTGGACCGTAGTATTCTACGTATTGATTTTCAGTTTCGGTTACTTTTATGCAATGAAGTTCACAACCCTTTGTAGCCACTAAATGCTCCAGTTGTTCCCAGATGGCGATGGCTAAATTTTCAGTGCTTGTCTTCATTCCCTTGAGGAACTCCACATCTAAGTTCAAGTTTTTGTGATCCAATTTATTGATTACTTCAGACTTGACAATATCACTCAGGTATTTCAAATCCATGCAATACCCCGTGGTCTCATCTGGAACTCCTTTCACCGTAATGAACAGCTCATAGTTATGACCATGCCAATTGGGATTGGAACATTTTCCAAAGGTTTCAAAATTCTTCGCCTCGTCCCATTCTTCATGCCACAGCTTATGAGCTGCATTGAATCTCTCTCTTCGTGTTGCAAATACTAGTTTTTTCATCTCTTTTTAATAAATTTTTAAATCTTGTAAAAGATAATTTTTTACATAATCTGACACTCCTTCTTCCAATGAATGAAACGGCTTGGTATAACCAATTGCAATGAGTTTATTCATGTTGGCTTCCGTGAAGTATTGATAGGTATCGCGAATATCTTCCGGTGTATCTATAAACGAAATCTGTGGCTCTTTGTTCATTGCGCCATAGGTGGCCTTCACCAAATCTAGAAAGGTTCTAGCTTTCCCGCTTCCTAAATTATAAATGCCCGAGTTTTTTCTATGATGCATTAAAAACATACACACCTCTACCACATCTTTTACATAGACAAAATCACGCATTTGACCTCC
>Ga0315905_10000475_pt1 | contig 43614 bp, 43 predicted proteins | sample LakEriMetagenome_5_FD_203522 | JGI IMG/M metagenome (GOLD analysis project Ga0315905, IMG submission 203522) | Freshwater fungal communities from buoy surface, Lake Erie, Ohio, United States - Buoy 4 MA121 | ecosystem: Environmental > Aquatic > Freshwater > Lake | place: USA: Lake Erie, Ohio...
GTTTCGGTTTTATAGAACCATCCTTTTTCATTATTGGGGTGGTATTTGTTGGCTTATGGGTCAGCGCCATCGTTGTCGGCCGCAAGGGTGAGGCTGCCCGTGCTGCCTTGCTGGCTGCCGGCCCCAAAAAACCCGAATAGAATAGGTGCATGAGTTCTGAGAAAACCCTGATCCTGGTTAAGCCAGATGGCGTTGCTAGAGGTTTAGTTGGTGAAGTTATTTCTCGTATTGAATCAAAAGGTTATGCAATCGATGCATTGCGAATGTTGCAAGCAGATCGAGCGATACTTGAAAAGCACTACGCAGAACATATTGGTAAGCCTTTTTATGAACCGCTCGTTGAGTTCATGATGTCAGGTCCGATTGTTGCAATTGTTGCTTCAGGTAATCGTGTCATTGAGGGATTTAGATCCTTGGCCGGTGTCACCGATCCAACTGTTGCAGCCCCTGGAACAATTCGCGGAGACCTAGCTCGCGATCAAGGTACAAAGGTTGTTCAAAACATCGTTCACGGCTCTGATTCGATAGAATCTGCCACACGCGAGATAGAGATTTTTTTCCCAAGCAAGTAACTTCCCACGTTCGAATAAGCACAAGGAGTAGAAATGTCACAATCTAACAAGATGTCCTTTATTGGTCGCGATATGGCGGTTGATCTTGGAACAGCGAACACTCTTGTTTATGTTCGCGGACGTGGCATTGTTTTAAATGAGCCATCTGTAGTTGCTATCAATCAAGATACTGGTGGAATTCTGGCTGTTGGTCTTGAAGCAAAAAAGATGATTGGCCGTACTCCTGGCAATATTGTTGCAATTCGTCCCCTACGCGATGGTGTTATTGCAGACTTTGATACGACAGAGCGTATGTTGCGTTACTTTATTCAAAAAGTTCATCGTCGTCGCTATTTGGCAAAGCCTCGTATTGTTATCTGCGTTCCATCTGGAATTACAGGTGTAGAACAGCGCGCCGTTAAAGACGCAGGATATGCAGCTGGTGCTCGTAAGGTTTACATTATTGAAGAGCCAATGGCTGCAGCAATTGGTGTCGGACTGCCAATTCACGAGCCAACTGGAAATATGGTTGTTGATATTGGCGGCGGAACCACAGAAGTTGCCGTTATTTCACTCGGTGGAATCGTTACATCACTTTCAATTCGCGTGGGTGGCGATGAACTTGATCAGTCAATTATTAACTGGGTTAAGCGTGAGTTCTCGTTGCTTTTGGGAGAGCGAACCGCAGAAGAGATCAAGATGGCGATTGGATCTGCCTACCCACTTCCAGGTGAAAATGATGCCGAGATCCGTGGACGCGATTTAGCAACAGGTCTTCCAAAGACAATTATTGTTTCAGCAGCAGATATTCGTAAAGCCCTTGAAGAGCCAGTTAATGCAATTATCAACGCTGTTAAGAGCACATTGGATCAAACACCACCAGAGCTTGCAGCAGATTTAATGGATCGAGGTCTTGTTCTAACGGGTGGCGGTGCATTGCTAAAGGGTCTAGATGAGCGCCTTCGTAAAGAAACTGGAATGCCAATTCACATCGCAGAGCACCCGCTAGATGCTGTTGCAGAAGGCTCAGGAAAATGTATCGAAGAGTTTGAAGCACTTGAGAAGGTTCTAATCTCCGAGCCTCGTCGATAAGGTTACGTTGTAATGAGCAAGGGCGGTCAAAGTCGCACACGATTATTGTTGGTGATTTTGATCGTTACTTCCTTATTTTTAGTTACTTTAGATCTTCGCGGTGTAAGGCTTCTAGATAGCTTAAAGCAAGGGATGCAAAATGTTGTCTCCCCGTTTCAACGAACTGCCAATAGTGCACTAAGCCCTGTAAAAGGTTTTTTCTCGGATATTACTTTGCTTGGTCGCTCAGGTTCGCAAATCGAAAAATTAGAAAAAGAAAATGCTGCACTTAAACTAGAACTTCTAGAGCGCCAAGATGCAGATGTACAAATAGATCAGTTAAAAAATATTCTAGATTTAGCTGGAACAGCTGGATATAAAATTGTTAATGCAAAAGTCATTAGCCAAGGCTCTTATCAATCTTTTGCAAAAACTGTGATGATCGGAAGCGGCTCAAATGCTGGGATTGCACAGAACATGACAGTCCTATCTGAGTATGGAATAGCCGGCATAGTTAAAGAGGTCTATCCAAACTCAGCACTGATTCAACTCGCAAGTGATCCCGCATTTCGAATCGGCGTTCGAATCGTCAACTCACAGCAGATTGGTTTTTTAACCGGTAGAGGCGAACGCTCAGGGGTATTGCAGTTGCTAGATAATTCAACAGATGTCAATGAAGGCGATGTTCTGATGTCTCGAGGCAGTATCGCAAATAGACCATTTGTTCCAGGGGTTCCTGTTGGATACATAACAACGGTTGATAACTCTGCAGGAACTATTGCCCAGTCTGCAACGGTTCGCTACTACACCGACTTTTCTAAATTAAGTGTTTTAGCTGTAGTTGTTGGGGGACCTTCGACCAACCCTGGTGATGCGTTAGTGCCACAAAAGCCGCGACCAATTCCAACTCCCACAGTTACCGTTTTTGTCACTCCCACACCAACACCTAGTAACTAACAATCATGTCAATACGTCTTATCGGCATCTCGTCATTAGTTTTTCTATCAATTTATATCGTTCAAGAGTCAATAATTGCGCAGTTTCGCCTTCCAGGTGGAGGGTTCTCAATTTTAGCTATCTTTGCACTGAGTTGGGCGATTATGAGTGAGCGCGAGATTGCAGCCGTTATGGGATTTTCCGCTGGTCTCTTGATGGATCTTTCACAAAATACTTCAGGACCATTTGGACAATGGACTCTCATAATGTTAATTGCCAGTTATGCCATCTCATATCTTGGCTATGGAGATGACAATTTCTTTGGTGGCGCACTGGGTGTTGTCTTTTCTATTGTCTTGGGTAATTTACTCATTGAGCTGTTGTTTTTAATCTCGGCTCCACTTTTGGGAGTATCGGTTGGATCATTTACTCAGATTTTCTTCACTCTTTTTGGAACCAGCATATGGACGCTATTTTTAACTCCCATCGTGCTTCCAATATTTGCCAAGCTGTATAAAACTATTTTTCAAGCTGGATCACTTGCATGAACAATAAATCTCGCCTGTCTTTGCTGGTAGTCCAGATTCTGATTGTCTCTCTAGTGGTGGCTTTATTTGGGCGACTATTCTTCTTGCAGGTTGCATCGGGTACTAAGTATCAAGACGCCGCCTTAAGCATTCAGAGCCGCGATGTTATTACGCCGGCCATAAGAGGAATCATTGTCGATGGGTCAGGTGTTGCACTTGCATCAAATAAAGTTGGCTTAGCAATTACGATCGACCGAATCGTTGTCGATCAGTTAGATGATAAAGGTGTTGCGCTGATGCAGCGTCTTGCTAATCTTTTGCAACTGGAATACGCAGACATTTATCAAAACACACGTCTATGCGGTGAACTTCCTGCAGGTCAAAAGGCTGGATGTTGGCAAGGTTCTCGCTACCAACCAATCCCGATTACAAAATCAGCCGATCCAGATACTGCAATTCAGATTGTGGAGCGAGCAGATTTGTTCCCAGGAGTAAGTGCAAAGCCAGTTGCAATCCGCGCCTATCCAAGCTTCTTTGACGTGAATGCGGCTCACTTACTGGGTTATGTGGGTCCATTGACGGAAAGTGATCTGCTTTCCACCAATGATAAGCAATATTTTAGAAGTGAAAGTATAGGAAAAAGTGGTTTAGAGATTCAATATGATTCTTATTTGCGTGGAGTTCCAGGGATTAGAACTGTCATTGTAGATCGCAAAGAATCGATCACTAAAGAGAGTCAAAATAAGGCATCGATTGATGGAGATCACTTAGTTACTAGTCTTGATGTGCGCTTGCAAGCTGCAACTGAAAAAGCACTTAAAGATGCAGTTCTTCGTGGTCGCGCAAACGGATATAAATCTGATTCTGGTGCCGCTGTTGTAATGGATGTTAGAACAGGTCGAATTTTAGCCATGGCTTCATATCCAACCTATGATCCAAATTCATGGGAAAAAGGTTTAACTGTGCAACAGGCAAAGGATTTGTTTAGCGAAACAAAATCTGTACCGGCATTAAATCGAGCGATTCAAGGTTTATTTGCACCTGCATCAACTTTCAAGGTCATCTCAGTTGTTGCTGCCGATAAAGCTGGATATGACCTTAACGCCACCTATAACTGCCCATCGCAGGTCGAAGTTGGAACTAGAACATTTAGAAACTTTGATAGTAAAAATCAGGGCAGAATGAACATCAATACGGCAATTGCTGTCTCTTGCGACACGATTTGGTATCAAATTGCATTTGACGAGTGGCTTCGTGATGGTGGACTAAAGCCTAAATCAAATCCAAATGACTACTTTTTTAAAGCGGCCGAAGCATTTAAGTTGACCGATCGTGTGGGTATAGATCTTCCCGCAGAGTCTGCCTCTCGCATTGCAGACCGGGAGTATAAGAAGAGTTGGTATGAGCAAAACAAAGATTTCTATTGCAACTATAAAGAAAGAGCTAAGAAGGATCAGCAGAGTGCATTTTTGATCCAACTTGCTTCCGAAAACTGTGTTGATGGTGACAAGGTCCGCGCCGGTGATGCCGTTAACTTTAGTATCGGACAAGGGGATACGGTTTTGACTCCTTTAAAGCTGACACAGTCCTATGCTGCAATTGCAAATGGTGGAACTATTTGGCAAGCACTAGTCGGTAAAGCAGTTGTAAAAACCGATGGCACGGTTGTTGAGAGATTTACTCCACAAAAATTAGGAACGTTGGATGTAAAGCCATCAACAATTAAGTTTTTGCAATCAGGACTGAGACAAGTAGTGGTTCGCGGTACTGCAGCGGGTGTATTTGCAGGTTTCCCAGTAGAGATCAGTGGAAAAACAGGAACAGGTGAAGTATTTGGTCGAAATCCAGATGGTAGTGCTAAAGATGACACTTCCTGGTTTGCCTCATATGCACCAACTAATAATCCTCGTTACGCAGTTACGATGATGATCGGCCAGGGTGGTTTCGGAGCATCAACATCTGGAGTTGGGGTGCGCGCAATTTATTCAACTTTGTTTGGTGTTACAGGCGGTCGTGTTGTGCCCGGCGAGGCGATATTCCCAGAAGGTAAACCCCCAGAGCAATTGCCTAAGATTTCCCTTGTGATAAAAAAGAAGGGAGCGCAGTAGTGAGTCAGATTTCAGCGCGCCAAAATCTTTATCGCAAAGATCGTCGCTCACTTTTCCATGGCTTTGATCCTGTACTAACAATTGTTGTTGGATTGCTTCTTTTTCTAGGAACGTTACTAGTGTGGGCTGCCACAAGAGATTGGTATGCCCGGGGTGGATTAGATCCGCAGTATTACCTCAAGCGTCACATCATCAATATTTTAATTGGCGCAGTACTTGCCTATGGTGTGACGGTAATTGATTATCGATTATTGCGTGCATACACACCAATTTTATGGGGCGCTGCTGTCTTAGGGCTACTCATTGTTTTGATTCCAGGATTAGGAACCGAGAAAAATGGTGCAAAGGCATGGATTGCCTTACCCGGTGGCTTCCAAATTCAACCAGCTGAGTTAGCAAAAGTTGGAATCATTATTGGAATGGCGATGATCTTATCTGAGCGATCTCACGACAGTGACAAACCTTCCAACAAAAACGTTCTGCAATCACTAGCAGTTGCTGCTCTTCCAGTTTTACTTATTATTCTGCAACCCGATATGGGAACTATTCTCATCATTGCAGCATCAGTTGTAACGATGATCGCCGTTTCGGGTACATCGAGTAAATGGGTAGTTGGGCTCTTACTTCTTGCAGTCACTGGTGGATTTATTGCAGTACAAGCTGGAGTAGTGAGCGAGTACCAGGTTAAAAGATTGCAGACATTTGTCGATCCCAATGCAGATACACAAGGCTCTGGCTATCAACTTCGCCAAGCCAGAATTACGGTTGGTTCCGGCGGTCTGCTTGGAACAGGATTGTTTAATGGCCCACAAACAAGTGGCCGATTTGTGCCAGAACAACAGACTGACTTTATTTTTACAGTTGCAGGGGAGCAGTTAGGTTTTGTCGGTAGTGGTGCAATTCTGATTTTGTATTTGATTTTATTGATGCGAGCATTTTCAATTGCGCGAAGAACCAACGACCCCTTTGGGCGATTGGTCTGCACAGGCGTTATTGCATGGTTTGCATTTCAGATGTTTGAAAACATAGGAATGACTCTAGGAATGATGCCTATGACAGGGGTGCCATTGCCCTTCATTTCATACGGTGGGTCATCAATGTTTGCCACCTTGATTGGCTTTGGATTACTGCAGAATGTCCACGCTCGTTTACGCGGGTAAATTGGTAAATACTGCTGGTTCTGTCATACTTAAGCCACTAGTTCAGCGCGGCGCGCGATCACTCGCGAGACACGCCTAGCGCGAACAGTACGGAAAACCCACAAGGATTTTTTAAGAATACAAGTAGCGCTTTTTAGCGCAAAGAGGATTTGGTGACATGGCTATTGAGCCTAAAACACCGCGCAAGCGTGCGGTTAAAAAAGTAAGTGCAAAAGAAACCTCTGCTGCAGTCGAAAACGACGCCGCAGACACAAAGAAGACGCCTCGTAAAAAATCAGTACCGGTTCCAGTTTTTCAAGCTGCACCAGTGACACCTGCCGCCGCGAGTAAAGCTCGCAAAAAAACGGATGATGGTGAAAGCAAAACTGACGCGCCGAAAAAAGATAGCTCCACAACTAGAGCTGCATCAACTGCTGATGACTCAGAGGATCGTGGAAATAGAAACAAGCGTCGCCGTCGCGGTGGACGTGGTCGCCGTAAGCCAGGCTCCACAGATGGCGCAGGTAATGAAAATTCGAATGAAGCTAGTTCTGATGATGTAACTACTGATGAAGGTTCTGAAGGTGGAACTCATCGCCGTCGCCGTCGCCGTCGTGCAACCGGAGATGATGTAGTTGCTGGCGAAACAGTTGAAGAAGATGGTGTTATCACTGTCGTTAAGGTCCGCGAAAAACGTGAACGTGTAGAGCGTCCAGCCAGACCTGATCGCAATGATCGCAACCGTAATCGTCGTGACCGCAATGACAGATATGACCGCAATGACCGTAACGAACGTGGTGGCCGAAGTGAGTATCGCGAGCCATATCGCAAGCGTCCAACAATTATTACCGATGGAGATTTCTTAGCACGCCGCGAGAATGTTGATCGTGAGATGTTAGTTCGCCAAATTGCAGACCGCACACAAATTGCAGTTATTGAAGATGGCGTCATGGTTGAGCATTACGTGAACCGAAATAGCAATGTTTCATACGTTGGAAACGTCTACCTTGGTCGCGTTCAAAACGTACTTCCATCTATGGAAGCAGCTTTCGTTGATATTGGTAAGGGTAGAAACGCTGTTCTCTATGCAGGTGAAGTTAACTGGGATGCTGCAGGAATATCTGAGTCTGAACCTCGTAAAATTGAAACAGTTTTAAAAACTGGTCAGCCAGTTTTGGTCCAGGTTACAAAAGATCCAATTGGGCAAAAGGGTGCACGCCTTACAAGCCAAATCTCATTACCAGGACGCTATGTTGTTTATGTTCCAGGTGGAGGAATGTCTGGAATTTCAAAACGTCTACCTGAAGAAGAGCGCTCACGCTTAAAGTCGATTCTAAAGAATCTAATTCCTGATGAAGCTGGAGTAATTGTCCGTACTGCTGCAGAAGGTGTCAGCGAAGAGGATTTAACCAGCGATGTTGCTCGCCTGAAAGCACAATGGGAAGAGATCAACGCTAAGAGTACAAATCCAAACTTTCATCCACCTGCCGCTCTTTATCAAGAGCCAGATCTGGCAGTGAGAGTAATTCGCGATATCTTTAATGAAGATTTCCGTAAATTAACTGTTCAGGGTTCAACGGCTTGGGATGAAGTTACAAACTACTTGGGCTTTATTGCACCAGAGCTAACGACAAAGATTGAAAAGTACACAGGAAGTGGAGATCTTTTTGCTGACTTCCGAGTGGAAGAACAGTTAGCAAAAGCATTCGATCGCAAGGTATATCTACCGTCTGGAGGTTCATTGGTCATTGACCGCACTGAGGCAATGATTGTTATCGATGTAAACACCGGTAAATTCATTGGTAAGGGTGGAAACCTTGAAGAGACTGTTACCAAGAACAACTTGGAAGCGGCAGAGGAAATTGCTCGCCAACTTCGCCTTCGCGACTTAGGTGGAATCGTAGTTATCGACTTCATCGATATGATTTTGGAATCAAACCGTGAAGCAGTACTTCGCCGACTTGTCGAATGCCTTGGTCGAGATCGCACTAAGCACCAAGTTGCAGAAGTAACATCACTAGGCCTCGTGCAGATGACACGTAAACGAGTCGGTCAAGGACTAATTGAAGCTTTCTCCACTACATGTGATTCATGTAATGGCCGTGGGATTCATATTCACATGGAACCTGTAAAAATGAAGGCACCTATGCCTCAACTTGATACGCCATCATCACGACATGAAGATGCCGAAGAATCAGATGCAACCGAACATGAGTATCACGAGAATTTGAACTCTTCAGATGAAAATCTTTCTTCGAAGGCAACCGATGAATCAGATTCGGCTCATTCAAGTGGATCACAGGATAAAGAAGAAGAGAATGCTGCCTCCGATGCCGCCCCTAAGGGTCGCAAACGTCGTCGTGCATCCTCTTCCGGGATTATCACCGCATAAATCCAAGCCCGATTTGAGCCCGTGCGCTCAAATGGGTACCCTTAGGTTTCATTCAAAAGCACCTCTAACGTTCGGAGAAGTACGCAGTGGCAAATATCAAGTCTCAGATCAAGCGCATTAAGACAAACGAGAAGGCACGCCTTCGTAACAAGTCTGTGAGCTCATCTATTAAGACCGCTGTTCGTAAGTTCCGCGATGCTGTAACTGCTGGTGATGCCAATGCGATCACAACAGAACTTCGCGCCGCATCTAAATCTCTAGATGTTGCTGTTCAAAAGGGTGTTCTTCACAAGAACTCTGCTGCTAACAAAAAGTCTTCAATGGCTAAGGCTGCTGCCAAAGCCGGCGCACGTTAATTCACTTCTCTTTATAAAGCGAGGCTAGGTTCATGCCTGCAATTTCACTTGCTAAGGCTCCGCAACCAGCATCTACAAATCCGGCGCAGATTCGTAATTTCTGCATCATCGCCCATATCGATCACGGTAAATCAACACTTGCCGATCGTATGTTGGGAATTACCGAAGTTGTAGAGGCAAGAAACATGCGCGCCCAATATCTAGATCGTATGGATATCGAACGTGAACGCGGAATTACTATCAAGTCTCAAGCAGTTCGTTTGCCATGGCGTTCATCAATTGATGGCAAGGAATACATTTTAAATATGATCGATACGCCTGGTCACGTCGATTTTACGTACGAAGTTTCACGCTCCCTGGCTGCCTGTGAAGGTGCGGTACTACTTGTCGATTGCGCACAAGGAATTGAAGCACAGACTCTGGCCAATCTTTATCTTGCGATGGAAAATAACTTAACGATTATTCCTGTACTCAATAAAATCGATCTACCCAATGCCCAGCCTGATAAGTTCGCCGCAGAGCTTGCTCGATTGATCGGATGCCAACCAGAAGATTGTTTGCGAGTTTCAGGAAAAACTGGAGACGGCGTTGCCGAACTATTAGATCAAATTGTGGCTCAAATCCCAGCACCAGTTGGCGATCCCAATGCTCCTGCTCGCGCTCTGATCTTTGACTCTGTATATGACTCATATCGAGGCGTAGTTACATATGTTCGAGTAGTTGATGGTCACTTAACACCACGAGAGCAGATTCAAATGTTTTCAACCGGTGTGCGCCACGAGGCCTTAGAGGTTGGAGTGATTTCTCCAGAGCCAATTGCAAGTAAAGGACTTGGCGTTGGAGAAGTGGGCTACTTAATTACTGGCGTAAAAGATGTTCGTCAGTCACGCGTGGGTGACACAATTACAACCTATAACAACCCAACTAAAGAGCCACTATCGGGTTATAAAGATCCCAAGCCCATGGTTTTCTCTGGTCTATTTCCTTTAGATGGTGCAGATTTTCCAATCCTTCGCGAAGCGCTAGATAAATTACAGTTAAATGATGCAGCGCTGGTCTATGAACCTGAAAGCTCAGCTGCACTTGGATTTGGTTTTCGGTGCGGGTTCCTTGGGCTTTTACACATGGAGATTGTTCGTGAGCGCCTAGAGCGTGAGCACAAGTTAAATCTTATTTCTACAGCGCCAAACGTTGTTTATAACGTAACAATGGATGATGGAAAAGTAGTGCGCGTTACTAATCCATCTGAATTTCCCGATGGAAAAGTGGCAGCGGTGTTGGAACCAATTGTTAAATCCACGATTTTGGCTCCTTCAGAGTTCATTGGCACGATTATGGAGCTTTGTCAGGATCGCCGGGGAATTTTATTGGGCATGGATTACATTTCTGAAGATCGTGTTGAAATTCGCTATGACCTACCACTAGCTGAAATCGTCTTTGATTTCTTTGATCAACTAAAAAGCCGCACAAAAGGCTATGCATCTTTAGATTATGAAGAAAAAGGCGATGCTGAAGGCAATCTAGTTAAAGTTGATATTTTGCTACAAGGTGAGGCAGTTGATGCCTTTAGTGCCATCGTTCACCGAGACAAGGCATATGCCTACGGAGTAATGATGACGGGCAAACTCCGTGAATTAATTCCTCGCCAACAGTTTGAAGTTCCAATTCAGGCAGCAATTGGTGCTCGAATCATTGCAAGAGAGAGTATCCGAGCAATCCGCAAAGATGTTTTGGCAAAATGTTATGGCGGAGATATCTCGCGTAAGCGTAAACTTTTGGAGAAGCAAAAAGAGGGTAAGAAGCGAATGAAGATGGTTGGGCGAGTAGAAGTTCCCCAAGAAGCCTTCGTTGCAGCACTTGCAACGGATGCAGATATAGAAAAGATCAAGGCCGCTCGTAAAGCAAGCCAATGAGTCTGTCTTTCTACGTTCACATTCCTTACTGCATTAAACGCTGTGGATATTGTGATTTCAATACATATACCCCTTCAGAGTTACAAGATGGCGCCACTCTTGAAATAGTTAGCAATGATTACATCGATGCAGTTCTAAAAGAGCTTGAATCAGCTCCCAAGCAGATCGTTCCCACAATATTTTTTGGTGGGGGAACGCCATCATTGCTACCTGCAAAAGATCTAGGGCGAGTGATCCAAAAGATTAGCGATCGAAATGGGCTAACGGACAACTGCGAAATTACGCTAGAGGCTAATCCCGACTCTGTGACTTCAGAAAAGCTGGAAGGTTATTTAGAGGCGGGATTTAATCGCATTTCATTTGGAATGCAGTCAGCCAAGCCTCACGTGTTGGCAGTTCTGGATCGCACACATAATCCGGCGAATGTGGAGAAAGCCGTATCTTTGGCACGTGCGGCAGGATTTAAATCAATCAGCGTTGACCTTATTTATGGAACTCCTGGAGAGAGTCTGAATGATTGGCGCCACACTTTAGAGAGTGCGCTGAGTTTAGATACCGATCATTTGAGTGCATATGCACTGATAGTAGAAACGGGCACAAAATTAGCTGCGCAGATAAAGCGCGGTGATTTAGAGATGCCAAATGATGATTTGATGGCAGAGATGTATTTGCTCATCGATCAACTCTGCGAAGTACATGGAATGTCTTGGTATGAACTTTCAAATTGGTCAAAACCTGGCCATGAATGCAGACACAACATTGCATACTGGAAGAATCAAAATTGGTGGGGCCTTGGACCAGGTGCTCATTCACATATTGATGCAAAGCGTTTCTGGAATATAAAACACCCAACAACTTACAAACAAAAGCTTTTCTCTGGTGAAAGCGTCATGGCAGAAAGTGAAGATTTAACTCCAGGTCAAAAAAGAGATGAAGCAATCATGTTGGGCATTCGCATGCGAGAGGGATTATCGACCTCAGATTTAAATCCAAGCCAAATTCAAACTCTGACATCGTATGGTGCGGATGGCTTTCTTCAACTGCACAAGGATCGAGTTCAGCTAACCCCAACAGGGCGCTTGATCGCAGATCGAATCGTGCGAGAATTAACTTTCTAGTACCCTAGGCACACATGTCATCACGTCGTCTTGAAATCCTTCGCGCAATAGTAGATGAGTACGTTGCGACTCAAGAGCCTGTCGGTTCTAAATCCATCGCCGAGCGCCACAGTCTAGGAATTTCTCCTGCAACGATTCGAAATGAAATGGCGTTGCTGGAAGAAGAAGGGTTGATCACTCAGCCTCATACAAGTGCTGGTCGAATTCCCACTGATCTTGGTTATCGAGTTTTTGTAGATAAGTTGGCAACTGTTAAGCCTTTATCACCTGCTGAACGTCGTGCGATTGAAACCTTCCTTGAAGGCTCCAGCGATCTTGAAGAGCTTTTGAAAAAATCAGTGAAGTTGCTTGCCGATATAACAAAGCAGGTAGCAGTTGTTACATACCCAATTATTGGAGATTCCCGCGAAAAGTTGGCCGTTTCAGGAACAGCGCATTTGGCTCGCTCTGGTGAAGATTTAGGTTTAACTCTTTCACCAATTCTTGAAGCACTAGAAGAGCAAGTTGTTTTAATGCGTCTGCTCGATGAGGCAAACTCAACTGTTCACGTGCGCATTGGCCGTGAGCAGATGGAGACCAATCTTCAGGCAACTTCATTAGTGACCGTTGGTTACGGTGGTGATTCATCTCAGATAGGTGCAATGGGCGTATTAGGACCAACCCGAATGGATTACGCAGGTTCAATTGCTGCAGTAGATGCCGTTGCCCGATACGTTGGACGATTCATTAGTGAAGGTGCATAAGTGGCTGATCATTACGAAACCCTGGGTGTTAGCAAAGGTGCATCAGCTGATGAGATTAAAAAGGCTTATCGCAAACTCGCTAGAGAACTACACCCAGATGTTAATCCTGATCCAAAAACACAGGAAAGATTTAAGGAAGTAACTGAGGCCTACGATGTTTTAAGTGATGGACAAAAACGCCAGCAGTACGACATGGGTGGAAGTAGTTTTGGAGGCGGGGCTAACTTTGGTGGCGGTTTTAGCGACATCATGGATGCATTCTTTGGAGGCGGTGGCACTCGTGGACCACGACCTCGTATGCGCGCTGGTCAAGATTCGCTCATTCGAATACAAGTTGATTTAAATGAAGCATGTTTTGGTACAGAGCGTGAGATTACAGTTGAGACAGCAGTTGTCTGTACTAAATGCACTGGTACTGGATGTGTAGATGGTGATCATCCAGAAGTTTGTTTAACCTGCAAAGGTCGCGGTGAAGTGCAGCAAGTAGTGCGTTCTGTTATTGGCCAGGTAATGACTTCCAGGCCATGCAATGCCTGCCAAGGATATGGAAGTGTTATTAAGAATCCTTGTCGTGAATGTGCTGGCGAAGGTCGAGTGCGTAGCCGACAAGTAATTGATGTGAAAATTCCAGCAGGTGTAGAAACTGGAAACAGAATTCAACTTGCAGGTCGCGGAGAAGTTGGAGCAGGCGGTGGTCCAGCAGGTGACTTGTATGTAGAGATTGTTGAAGAGCGGCATGAGTATTTAGTTAGAGATGGCGACACGTTACATATGTCTCTTGAGATAAGCATGATCGCAGCAGCACTTGGCACAACGGTTTCAATTGAAACATTAGATGGTCCTGCGCAAGTTCAGGTTAAACCAGGCACACAAAGTGGAGCCCCTGTTGTAATTAAGGGCAAGGGAATGACGAGATTGCGACGTGGGGACAGAGGCGACCTCATTGTTCATATTGAAGTTCAAACACCAACAAAGTTAAGTAAAGAAGAAGAGAGCATTTTGCGATCATTTGCACAGGTGCGTGGTGAGAAAGCAAGCGAAGCGCATGTAAAGGGTCAAGATGGCTCTGTATTTAGCAAACTAAAAGGTGTGTTTAACAAATAATGTTTACTCTCTTTTTTGTAGAGGATCTACCAACTACGGTCGGCACAGAGTTTGAATTCGACAATGATGATGCCAACCATGCAATCCGTGTACTTCGTACCCAAGTAGATGAGCAATTTATGCTAAGCGATGGCAATGGTGCTTGGTCTAAAGTAAAAGCAACGCAGATAAAAAAGAAATCAATGACAGTTCAAATCTTAGAGTCAGGGTTTCAAGAGCCCCTGGCTACCAAGATCACTGTTGTGCAGGCTCTACCTAAGGGAGATCGTTCAAAAGAGGCGATTGAACTTTTAACTGAAGCCGGTGTTGACCGGATAGTGCCTTGGGTGGCTTCAAGAAGCATCGGTAAAACATCCGATAAGTTTCAAATAACGGCTCGCGAGGCAAGTAAACAGTCTCGGCGATTTAGAATTCCAGAGGTAACTGGTGTTGCAACTACCTCTCAGATTTGTGAAGCAATAGCTCTAAGTGATTTAGCAATTGTCTTTCATGAGAGTGCGGTAACAAAGCTTTCGGACCAGATCTCCTCACATAATGTTGAACATTTGCTGATAATTATTGGTCCAGAGGGTGGAATTACAGATCAGGAGTTAGAGGCATTTACAAATGCCGGCGCCAAGGTTGCACTCATGGGACGACCAATTTTCCGTTCGGCTCATGCAGGTTTAGCGGCTGTCTCTGCTGTTTCTGCTCTTTTGAAGGTATGGTAATTACATGGCCTTGGTTCCTGATTGCATATTTTGTAAAATAATTATTGGTGAAATCGAAGCCGAAGTTGTTTTTAGAAATGAAAATGTTGTTGCATTTAATGATCTCAACCCTCAAGCTCCAACTCATGTTCTTCTGGTTCCAACGTTGCACACAGAAAATGCCGCTGGAGTTGCTAGGAACAGTGCAACCATCACAGCTGCGCTGTTTTTAGCTGCAGATGAGATTGCAACCCAACGTGGCCTTTCGGGCTATAGGACCGTTTTTAACACCGGAGAAGCGGCAGGTCAGAGTGTTTTCCACGCTCACCTACATCTTTTGGGTGGTCGTGCCATGGCATGGCCGCCAGGTTAAAGATAGATTTACCCCTATATGGAGCGAACGCTGATAACGGTACCTAAGGCAATTGCGATGGTCGCCTTACTAGGCGCGCAGGATTCAAATCTGCGAACAATTGAAGCTGCATTTGCATCAGTAAATATAACGGTTCGAGGCAATGAGATTACCTTGCGCGGACCACATGATGATTGCAGCAAATTAGAAAACCTGTTTAATGAGTTAATGGTTGTCATTCGAAGTGGCAACGTTCTAAGTGTTGATGCGGTCAATAGAGCGATTGAAATGCTCGAGCACAAACCAGTCGATCATCCAGCTGAAGTTCTCTCACTTAATATTGTTAGCAACCGCGGACGTACTATTCGTCCAAAAACGGCGAACCAAAAGCGCTACGTTGAGGCAATTGAAGATCACACAATTACATTTGGAATTGGTCCAGCCGGTACTGGTAAGACCTATCTTGCGATGGCAAAGGCCGTTGCTGCTTTGCAGTCTAAGAAAGTTAATCGTATTGTTTTAACAAGACCTGCTGTTGAAGCCGGTGAGAATCTAGGCTTCTTGCCTGGAACGTTGAGCGAGAAAATTGATCCATATCTTCGTCCTCTTTTTGACGCACTCCATGACATGATCGATATAGATTCAATTCCACGTCTCATGCAGTCCGGCATTATTGAAGTGGCCCCACTTGCATACATGCGTGGTCGCACATTAAATGATGCATTCGTCATTTTAGATGAGGCGCAAAACACCACTCCTGAACAGATGAAGATGTTTCTGACTCGTCTTGGATTTGGTTCCAAAATGGTGATTACAGGTGATGTAACTCAGGTTGATCTTCCAAATGCACAAAAATCGGGTTTAAAAGTAGTTCGCGAAATATTAAAAGATATTGACGACATCGCATTTCTAGAGTTAACGGCTGAAGACGTTGTCCGCCACCGATTAATTGGAGACATCGTTAAAGCTTATGAAACCTTTGATGTAAACCAACATGTCTTACGGCCTATTCGACAATAAATGACAATCGAAGTAACAAATACTTCAGGGCAGTTAATTCCAGCAGAGCAGATAACTTCCTTGATGACATTCGCATTCAGCGTCTTAGATCTAAACACTTTAAATGATCTCAATGTTTCCTTCGTAAAAGATGATTACATGAGCGAACTTCATATGAAATGGATGGATGAGCCAGGAACTACAGATGTGCTTTCCTTCCCAATGGATATGCCCTTAACCTCTCAAGACATTGTCACCTTGGGAGATATTGTCATTAGCCCAGTTGTGGCCCAGTCTCAGGCCACAGTGCAGGGACATTCAACCGATCACGAGATTTTTATCTTGGCAACACATGGTTTGTTGCACATCCTTGGCTATGACCATGCAGATAAGGAAGAAGAAAAAATAATGTTTTCACTTCAAGAAAAAATCGTCCGCGACTGGGAAAAGAGCTCATGAGTCCATTAGCTGTAACTAGCATCGTTTTACTTTTGATCTTTGCAGGCTTTCTTGCAGCAAGTGAGTCTGCACTGACATCAATCTCTCGAATCGTGATTGATGAATTAGAGGGTAAGCGTGGGGGAGCGCTACTGCGCAAGTACAGCGCGCAACCTGCCAGATATCTCAATGTAATTTTGTTGGTAAGAAAGCTGTGTGAATTTACTGCCACTGTTTTATTAGCAGTTATTTTGCTTCGTAACTATTCATCTGCTCAGGCAATGGCGCTCACAGTACTCATAATGGTTGTACTGTCATTTGTTGTCGTTGGCGTTGGTCCGCGAACTTTGGGTAAGCAGCAACCACATAAATTTGCTCGATACGGAATTATTGTTGCTCATGGATTAGCGTTTTTACTTGGACCTGTTACTAAGGTACTTATTTCGGTTGGAAACGCGCTCACACCAGGCAAAGGATTTAGATCAGGTCCATTTACATCTGAAGCAGAGCTTCGAGATTTAGTGGATCAAGCACATGAGCGAGGTCTTGTAGAGTCTGATGAACAAGAGATGATTCACTCTGTTTTTGAACTTGGAGATACTTTGGTTCGTGAACTTATGGTTCCTCGGATCGATATGGTCTGGGTCGAAAAAGATAAATCTGTTCGCCAGGGCTTGTCTCTAGCGCTAAGAAGTGGCTACTCACGTATTCCTGTAATCGGAGATGGAATAGACAATATTGTGGGAATCGTTTATGTGAAGGATTTGGCCAAGCGAGCACTTGATCATCGTGATGCTGAACAGAACGAGACAATAGAACAACACATGCGCCCTGCAAATTTCGTACCAGAAATCAAGATGGCCGATGATCTCTTGCGAGAGATGCAGAAGAACCAGATTCACCTTGCGATAGTTGTTGATGAATATGGCGGTACTGCAGGCATCATCACGATCGAAGATATTATCGAAGAGATTGTTGGTGAGATTGAAGATGAGTTTGATGATGGTGAAGATGAGTTCACTTGGTTAACTCCTGATAAGGCACGCGCTAAAGCTAGCCTGCACATAGAGGATTTAGCCGATGAGTTGAAGATTGAGATAGAGAAATCTGACTACGAAGACATCGATAGCATCGGCGGTTTAATGGCACAGAAGTTAGGCCGCGTCCCAATTGCAGGAAGCACGATCTCTTGGAATGGTTGGTCAATCACATCAGAGCGACCTTTAGGTCGTCGTCGTCGAATATCTTCGGTTTTAGTGGAACGCTTAGTAGCTGAGATTGAAGACGCCGAATAATTCTTAGCAACCCTTTATCTACGATGGTTCGCGTAATTCAAAGCCAACACAACGGTTAGAATGGCCTAATGCGCATAGTCAGATTTACTCCAGGGCCAGATGCAGAGTTAGGCACGGATCCACTTTTTGGCGTGCTCGAAGACGATGGCCTCATCAGCATTATTAGTGGAGATCCCATCTACTCTGGAATTCAAAAGACTGCAGCTCGAATCGAACTCAATAAAGTCAGACTTTTGGCGCCAGTTATTCCTCGCTCCAAAGTTGTTTGCATTGGAAAAAACTATTCCGATCACGCGGCCGAAATGGGTGGGAAAGTTCCCGAAGAGCCACTGATTTTTCTAAAGCCAAACACTTCTGTAATTGGGCCTCAAGACACAATTGTTTGGCCCGAAATGTCTGAGCAAGTAGACCATGAAGTTGAGCTAGCAATTGTTATTGGACGCATCTGTAAAGATGTTCCTAAAGAGCGAGTGAGCGATGTGATTTTTGGCTACACAATTGCCAATGATGTAACAGCTAGAGATTTACAGAAAAAAGATGGCCAATGGGCAAGAGCCAAGAGCTTTGATACTTTTTGCCCAGTAGGACCTTGGATTGAGACAGAGTTCGTCCCTGGTACTCAAAAACTTACTGCAACAGTTGATGGTCAGATCAAGCAATCCGCGCAGTTAAGCGACATGATTTTCGACGTGCCAACGATTGTTAATTTCGTATCGCGAGTAATGACACTTTTGCCAGGAGACATAATCTTGACGGGAACTCCTGCGGGCATTGGACCAATGGTCATTGGCGGTAAAGTTAGCGTTGCAATTGAGGGACTAGGCGAATTAACAAATAAGGTGGCGGCGCAGTAAATGAATGCAAAAACAGTCAAGGTCCGTTTTGCGCCATCTCCAACTGGCGAACTTCACGTCGGCAATATTCGTACGGCACTTTTTGATTGGGCATATGCCCGTCACACAGGAGGCGTTTTCCTTTTCCGAATAGAAGATACCGATAGAGACAGAGTTACAGATGAGTACATTCAGGCCGCAATTGAGACATTGAAGTGGTTAGGTCTTGATTGGGATGAGGGTCCAGAAGTTGGCGGAGAAAATGGACCGTACTTACAGTCACAGCGCTTAGATATTTATGCCGAATATGCACAAAAGTTTTTGGATCAAAAAGATGCCTATTACTGCTATTGCTCACCAGATGAGTTAGAAGCCGTTCGTGAAGCACAGCGCAAGGCCAATGTTGCACCCGGCTATAACGGACATTGTCGTGATTTAACGCAAGCCCAGATAGATGCATTTAAAGCACAGGGGCGCGCAGCAGTAGTACGCATGCGCATGCCAGTTGGATCAACAACATTTACCGATTTAATTCGAGGTGATGTTTCATTTGATCACAATTTTGTTCCTGATTTTGTGTTGGTGCGCGCAGATGGTTCCCCGCTCTACACCTTGGCAGTTGCCGTTGATGATATTTTGATGAAGGTAACTCATGTGTTGCGTGGTGAGGATCTGCTCTCTTCAACTCCTCGCCAGATTCGTGTTTACCAAGCAATGGGAGTTGCGCCGAAAGACTATCCAGTATTTGCCCACCTACCATTTGTGATGGGAACAGATAACGCCAAACTCTCTAAGCGAAATGGTGAAGCTTCTATCGCTTGGTATAGGGAGATGGGCTTTTTACCTGAGGCGATTTGTAATTATTTGGCACTCCTAGGTTGGTCACCAGGAGATGATGTTGAAAACATCACGATGAAAGAGTTAACACAAATGTTTACAGTTGAAAAGGTTCACTCATCACCGGCTCGCTTTGATATGAAGAAATTAGAAGCAATCAATGGTGACAAGATTCGAGCGCTAACAATTGATGAATTTCTAAAGTGGTCATTACCATTTTTAACAAAAGCTAATGTGATTCAGGGCAGTAGCCAAGAGATTGAGCTGGTCAAAAAGGCTCTTCCACTCATTCAGGAGCGCATTATTGTGCTCAGTGAAGTTCCTAAAATGCTCAAGTTTTTGTTTGTTACAGAGTTTGAAGTTGATGCTGAGAGCGTTTCAAAGATTACGGACTCAGGATCAAAAGAGATACTTAAGCGCTCTGTTAAGGAGCTAGAGGGTGTTTCGCAGTGGAGCCACGAAAATATTGAGGCAGCGTTGCGTGCATCATTGATTGAAGAGTTAGGACTAAAGCCACGGATTGCATTTACGGCGCTTAGAATTGCAACTACGGGCAGCACGATTTCACCACCACTGTTTGAATCGATGGAGTTGTTGGGCAAAGAGGCGTGCCTTGCACGTATTAGCACGGCTCTGGCTCTATAGAAGCGCTGGTATTCTTTGCTCTTGCTATACAAGGTTTTACAACCTTGGGGTATGGGGTAATTGGCAGCCCTGCTGATTCTGGTTCAGTAAGTCTAGGTTCGAGTCCTGGTACCCCAGCGCAGTACCAATGGCACAACTTAATATCTTGTACGTAATGTTTGTTCTAGGAAAACTTTCCAGCAATGGAATGTGGCCCCGTCGTCTAGCGGCCTAGGACTCTGCCTTCTCAAGGCAGCTACGAGGGTTCGAATCCCTTCGGGGCTACAGAGTAGATCTCCCTTCTCGCATTTAATTGTGCGGGGAGGGAGATTATTTTTTGGAGTAAATTGAGTAGGATTTTGTCCATGATTCCTTTTGACGCCCAACATCTTTTCTTCGGAATATTTGCTGGCCTTTGTGCCTATGCTTTTGGACGACGCGTACTTCCATGGGTACTTCTCGGATATATCGGAACTTATTGGGTTCTTTTCGCGCTCATGTTGTCACCAAAAAAGACTCGCACCCCTCTTCGAGAGTGGAATCCAATCACTGAGTTAAGGCGTAGCCCAAAGAAGTAGGCAATTTTTTGTGGATTATTGAGATGCCCATTTAAGAAATGGGAGAACATCATGGGGCATTTGTTCTGCAATCCAAAGGGCACCATCTAAGTTATCGCCTGCAGATTCAATCAACTTTGTATTTGGTAGTTTTTCTTGAACACTTTTAAGAATTGTATCTACATAACTTCGATTATTTGCAGGGCCACCTTGAACAACAATCTTCATCTCATCAGTACTGCCGCCTGAAACTCCTTGCCATGTCGAAATCACAGTTTGAGCCAGTAAAAACGCTCCTTTATTTACAATCGACACTGCCGATGCAATCCCAAGATCGGAAGCATCTAGAACCTTCTTGGCTGTTTTTATGGCAAGCGTTTGCGCTTGCGCGCCATCTCGAACATCTAAGGCGTAGTAGGCGGCTATTTCTTCTTTGAAAAACTCGGACATTTGTTGATCAGGAATTCGGTTTTGTTCAGATGCAAGTGCCTTGGAGATTGCATTTCTGCCAAGCCAAAAACCACCACCCTCATCACCGAAGGTGCTACCTAAGCCATCGCGATGTGCATATTGCCCATGTAGCCCGGCAATTGAAACGACCCCTCCGCCAATTGTCAGGGCGGTTCCATCTTGTCCTTTCAACGCACCAACGTAGCTGGCAAATCCATCGTCGATAACTGCCACTTTAGTCGCGCCAAAAAACTTTGAGCACAGCTCTAGATACTTTTGCGGATTTGGAGCCTGTCCATACAAACCTGTACATGAAAGAGCCACGCAATCGGTGCGAATCGTTTCAGAGGCATTAAGGGATTCAAATACCGCTTCCAAAGCATCTAAAGTGTTTTCTCCTGCATGTTTCCCGCGGGGTGAGTGCACGTTTAAGTCTTTGAAACGCAGCGACGTACCAGATTGCCCGAGATCAACAGCAAGCACTTCATCGCGGTTCATGATTGCAAGCCTACTTTATCTCTACTTCTGATGCCCCGGAAAGAAAGCTTTTAACCTATGAGTTCGCGATTTCGCTTAACTTCGCGTTCATGATTGCAAGGGCGTTCCGTGTGAACTTCATAGCAAGGATCACAGAGCAAAATTAATTGATGACACTCTGGCTTTTGGCAGTTTCTAAACGCCTTAGTTTTTTCTCCACATTCAGCACAGGTACCAATTAGCTTTGTGTGGTCACTAAAGTCGATTGTTAAGCGATCATCAAAGGTATACAAAGAGCCTTCCCACAGACCGTCATCGCCGTACTTGTTGCCGTAGCGAACGATGCCACCTTTCATCTGATAAACCTCTTTGAAGCCACGATTTTTCATGACCACAGAGAGAATCTCACAGCGAATTCCGCCAGTGCAATAAGTGACAACTGGTTTATCTTTCAAGTGGTCATACTTTCCACTTTCAATCTCAGCAACAAAATCATGTGAGGTCTCGACCTGAGGAACCACCGCATCTTTAAATTTTCCGACTTTTGCTTCAAATGCGTTACGGCCATCAAAGAAGACAACTTCATCCCCACGCTCTTCTACCAACTTGTTTACTTCTTCCGGGCGAAGATGCACTCCACCACCTACAACGCCATTTTCATCGACCTTGATTTCATCTGGATTCCCAAAAGCGACAAGCTCTGGACGTATTTTAATTTTAAGTTTAGGAAAATCTAACGGTGTTCCATCTGACCATTTAAAGTCAATCTTTTTAAACCCTGGGTATGAACGAGTTACTTTCACATACCTCTTCAGGTCTTTCATCTTGCCACCTAAGGTGCCATTAATTCCATGGGGGGAGATGATGATTCGACCCTTGATATTAAGGGACTCGCACAAAGTTTTTTGCCACAGTTTCATGGCATCAGTATCTGCAATCGGCGTGAAGCCGTAATACAGAATTACTTTGTCTAGATCCATGGCCCAATTCTATCGGCTCAAAAGCCGCAATAAAACCCTATAAATCAAGCGTTAAACAACGTCTTTACTTCAACGCCTTTAGGGAGGCCGTGATCATCCCTTGCAGCAATTTCGCATTGGATGCATTTATATCCCAGTCATTTGGTATCTGGATAGTTTTTTTCAGAACTTTGTACTCTGCAAATTTAGGGGCAAATGCTTTTAGAACATCTTGATCCCAAGGTGCGATGGATATGTGATTTTTTGAGGTAGAGACGCCAAAGAGATAGTGTGTATCTTTTTTGAGCATCGGTACATTCCATGCAATGACCAGCTCTAGCTCTGGGTGTTTAGCTTTGATCGCTTTAAAAATCGCCTTAATTGTTTTCGACTGCTGCGGATCAATACTCTTAAAGTAATCTGCAGGTGTTGCAAATCGTCTCGAAGAAACAGAGCCACGTGAGTACATAACAAGGGCGTTGGCGTGGGCTTGAGAAAAACCGTAGTTCTCCTTTAGGTGAGCAATCTGCTCTGGATACTTCTTGCCCTCAATCTTTGCCATGACCTTAAACCAGTAGGCCATTTTTTCACCATACTTTTTCTCAATGGCAGGAAAATGAGATTCCCTTGATGCATCTTTAGGCATGGGAGAAATTTAGCGAACTGTGCGAAGAACTGCTGTAACTTTTCCTAAGATTTCACAGTTTTGACCATCAATTGGCGCAAAATCAGAGTTGGCTGGAAGCAACCAAATTTTCCCGTTTTTGCGAGAGAAGGTCTTTACGGTGGCTTCACCATCGATCATTGCTGCAACGATTTCTCCGTTGTTGCAATCTTTCTGCGCGCGAATTACCACGTAGTCACCATCGCAGATGGCCGCATCGATCATTGACTCACCCACAACTTTAAGCATGAACAAATCACCTGAACCAACAAGTGATTCAGGAAGCGGGAAAGTCTCTTCAACTTCTTGTTCTGCGGTAATTGGCCCACCTGCTGCGATGCGACCAACTAGCGGTATGTATCTGGTGGCATCAACCGGCGAGGAGTTCTCTGCATTTTTTTCATCTGGCATCAAAACTTCGAGAGCGCGACCACGGGTTGGATCACGGCGGATGAAACCCTTCTTTTCTAGGGCTTCTAGTTGGTACTTGACCGAGGCCGGGCTAGTAAGTCCTGCCACAAGGCCGATTTCGCGCATCGTTGGGGGATAGCCGTTGTTCTCCACGGCGTCTTTGATCGCCCCAAGAATCTTTAGCTGGCGGGAAGTAAGGCCATGAGCGTCAGCTGGGCCATCGGAGAGTTCGGTTACGTTTTTAGCCATAGACATAGGGTGACACAGGTTTGGAAAAAATTCAAACACCTGTTCGAATTTTGCTTGCATTTGTCAGTGGTGGGGTGTTTAATTGTCTTATTCGAACAGTTGTTCGAATCCTTCCCCAAGGTGTGACCGCAGGAGAAAACATGAGTACAGTAGTTTTTAACACAGGGTTTGCAGGCTCTAAAGGCAGTGTAAATCAAGGTTTTTCAAGGGTTTTGGCCAATCCGTCCGACCAGCAATCGATGCCAGTAATTCGATTGTCACGTCGAGGTCGACTCGCAAGGGCCGTTGTGTTGCTTTCTCTTACTGTGGTGATGGTGGCTGGCTTTGCTGCCCAATCTGGTGCAAACCAGGAAGCGGCAAGCACAGCACCTTCATTTTCAACGATCGTCGTAGCCCCTGGTGAGACTCTCTGGAGCGTGGCTGCGGCTTACTCGCAGGGAGATGTTCAAGAGATGCTCGCTCTTATTCGCGAAGCAAATAACCTCAAGGGCTTTGATCTTCAATCTGGACAAAAGCTACGGGTGCCGGTTCTGGCTCAAAAATAATCGCACCTCGATCTACCGACACGCCGTTAAGAAGGTTCTAAACCGTTTATCAGGCAAAGCCTCAAGAAATGCTTTATAGTTACTACTACATGTAGGGGTCAAACCAGTAAAAACTTCCATAAGTGGTGGTTTTAGGGTAAGTTTACTGGTCCGCTCAATACATCCAGTACGAGCTAAATACGAGCATTGAATGGAGGACACGCCGAGATGAATTGCCCATTCTGCAGATTCGAAGATTCTCGCGTTGTTGACTCTCGCCCGGTTGAAGAAGGCACAACAATTCGCCGTCGCCGTGAGTGCCCTCAATGTGGTCAAAGATTTTCAACACAGGAGATTGCTCTCCTCAACATTATTAAGCGAAGCGGGGCCACAGAGCCTTTCAGTCGCGAGAAGGTCCTGGTCGGTGTCCGCAAGGCATGCCAGGGACGTCCAGTAAACGAGGACGATTTAGTTTTGCTTGCCCAACGCGTAGAAGAAAACCTTCGCAGTAGCGGACAGGCAGAGATCGAAGCTCAAGAGGTGGGCATGGCAATTCTTGCGCCACTCCGAGAGCTCGATGAGGTCGCTTACTTACGTTATGCCTCTGTGTACCGTAACTTTGCCTCCCTTGAAGATTTCGAAGGTGAGATCGCACTTCTCCGTGCTCTACCTTCCAGCAATTCCCCAGTTGCAACAAACTCAAGTAATACAGATTCCCAACAGTACAACCGCGTAAAAAATTAATAAGAACTACATCCAAAACATGAACCAAATTAAGAATCAATTTAGAGAAAACTAGAAGACGGGGAAACACACTATGTCCGAGACGGTAATCAACCGACCAGCGAAAATCAAAGCTCACAACACCCTAAAGGGTAAGGGCTTGACGATCGAACGCATCTACACCAAGGAAGGCGTACACCCATACGATGAAGCTAAATGGGAACGTCGCGATGTAGTGCAGCAGAACTGGAAAACGGGAGAGACTGTCTTTGAACAACATGGTGTTGAGTTTCCAGACTTCTGGTCAGTCAATGCTTCAACAATCGTTACAACAAAGTATTTCCGCGGCGCACTCGGTGCAGAAAACCGCGAGTGGTCCCTTAAGCAAGTTATCGATCGCGTAGTCCTTACATATACAAAGGCCGGCCGCGATAACGGTTACTTTGCTACAGAGCAGGATGCAACTATCTATGAGCACGAACTTACATACATGCTTATGCATCAGATCTTTGCTTACAACTCACCAGTGTGGTTTAACGTTGGAACAGCACAACCACAACAGGTCAGTGCATGTTTCATCTTGTCAGTAGATGACACAATGGACAGCATTCTTAACTGGTACCGCGAAGAAGGAATGATCTTCAAAGGCGGATCGGGCGCAGGATTAAATCTTTCACGTATTCGTTCTTCAAAGGAGCTACTAAAGTCCGGTGGAACAGCATCTGGTCCTGTTTCATTTATGCGCGGTGCAGACGCGTCCGCAGGAACAATCAAATCAGGTGGCGCAACCCGTCGTGCTGCAAAGATGGTTGTTCTAGATGTTTCACACCCAGATATCGAAGAGTTTATTGAGACAAAAGTTAACGAAGAGAACAAGATTCGCGCATTACGCGATGCCGGTTTTGATATGGACCTTGGTGGAAAAGACATCATCTCTGTTCAGTACCAAAATGCAAATAACTCTGTTCGAGTCTCAGATGAGTTCATGCGTGCAGTTGAAAAGGGCGAGCAGTTTGGCCTAACCGCACGTTCAACAGGTGAAGTTATTGAAACAGTTGATGCACGAGCGCTATTTACCAAGATGGCACAGGCAGCTTGGGCATGCGCCGATCCTGGAATTCAATATGACGACACAATTAACGATTGGCACACAAACCCAGAGACAGGTCGCATCAATGCGTCAAACCCTTGCTCTGAGTACATGTCACTAGATAACTCTTCATGTAACTTGGCATCAATTAACTTGATGAAGTTCCTTAAGGCCGATGGATCATTTGATTCAAAGACATTTGGAAAAGCAGCAGAATTGATCATCACTTCAATGGATATTTCAATCTGTTTCGCAGATTTCCCAACTGAAGCAGTAGGCGACACAACAAAGGCATACCGTCAGCTTGGAATTGGTTATGCAAACCTTGGCGCGCTCCTAATGGCATCAGGTCTTGCATACGATTCAGAAGGTGGACGCGCATTAGCAGGTGCGATCACTTCATTGATGACTGGAATTACATACAAGCGTTCTGCAGAGTTAGCTGGAATCGTTGGACCATATGCAGGCTTTGCACAAAATGCTAAGCCACATGCACGTGTTATGCGCAAGCATGCATCTGCATCATCTGCTGCAAAGTCAGAGACAACTCTTGACCGCGATGTATGGACAGAGGCAAACAAGGCATGGGATGCATGTTTAGCAATTGGCGACAAGAATGGATGGCGCAATGCGCAGATCTCAGTTCTTGCACCAACAGGAACAATTGGTTTGATGATGGATTGCGATACAACTGGTATCGAACCTGACTTCTCACTTGTTAAGTTCAAGAAGCTTGTCGGTGGCGGTTCAATGCAGATTGTGAACCAGACAGTTCCACAGGCTTTGCGCAAACTTGGATACACAGAAGAGACAATCGAAGCGATCGTCGAATTCATTGCAAACAATGGCCATGTCATCGATGCACCAGGATTAAAGACTGAGCACTACGACGTATTCGATTGCGCACTTGGACAACGTTCAATTGCGCCAATGGGCCACGTTCGCATGATGGCTGCATGCCAGCCATTCCTTTCAGGTGCGATTTCAAAGACAGTTAACCTTCCAGAAGAGGCAACTGTTGAAGAAGTTGAAGAGGTTTACTTTGAAGCATGGAAGATGGGCGTAAAGGCGCTGGCCGTCTATCGCGATAACTGCAAAGTTGGACAACCACTTTCAGATGGCAAGGCAAAGAAGAAAGATGTTGTTGTAGAAGAAGCTGCAGCAACTCCAATTCGCAAGCGCCTTCCTAAATCACGTCCTGCAACTACAACATCATTCTCAGTCGGTGGCGCCGAGGGTTACATGACTGCTGGTGCCTACGCTGATGGCGCACTTGGTGAGGTCTTCTTAAAGCTTGGCAAGCAGGGATCAACACTTGCCGGTGTAATGGATGCATTCTCAATCGCAGTTTCAATCGGACTTCAATACGGAGTTCCACTAGAGACATTCGTAGAGAAGTTCACGAACTTGCGCTTTGAGCCAGCAGGAATGACAGATGATGCAGATATCCGCATGGCACAGTCCATGATGGATTACATCTTCCGTCGTCTTGCACTTGATTACCTTCCATTTGAACAGCGTTCAGCAATGGGCCTTTACACATCAGTAGAGCGCGCAGCAGCACTTGATAACGGTGGCGAATATGCACCAGTAACTAACGTTGAAACACCACAAGCCCCAAAAGCAGTAGCAGTCCAGGCGGCTGCGGTTGTGGCGGCTCCTGTGGTTGTAAAAAGTGATGTAAAGATCGAACCAGCACCAGTTGCGCAAACAATTGGTTCTTCATCTGATCTTCTAGAGTCAATGGGAATCAAATCTGATGCACCACTGTGTATGACATGTGGCGTGAAGATGCGTATGTCAGGTGCATGCTTTGTATGCGAAGGATGTGGCAACACATCTGGTTGCAGCTAAAGACTTAACCAACCCCGTTAAAAACCCCGCTGATCGCGGCAAACACTGCGATTGGCGGGGTTTTTCATGTTCCAAGCTCCGATTAATCAAGAGTAGAATGAGCACGTTGTTTCCGGGGTCGATGTAATTTCGAACCGGCGGTTATAGTCCGCGACCCGATGCCATCCAGGTATCGGTTGACTCAGTGAAATTCTGAGACCGACGGTTAAAGTCCGGATGAGAGGAAACCAACAAAAGGTGGGTTTATTCCTGCCTTCTTTGTGTATGTGCATGCATTGGTATCAATTCGCATGTGCGTGCACGCAACCCCCGGAAACTCGTTACACAGAGTTAGGGGGCAGATAATGGATTACACAGTTGCAATGCAACGTGCCATTTCACTTTCCCTACAAGGATTAGGCAGAACATCACCGAATCCAATAGTTGGCGCAGTGATCATTAATTCTGATGGCGAAGTTGTGGGCGAAGGTTTTCACGATCGGATGAGTTCACCTGATCATGCAGAAGTAGTAGCTTTAAAAATTGCCGGCGAAAAAGCAGTTGGCGCAACGATGGTTGTAACTCTTGAACCCTGTAACCACACGGGGCAAACAGGTCCATGTTCAAAAGCGATCGCAGGTGCTGGAATTTCAAAAGTTGTTTTTGCGGTAATCGATCCAAACAAGAAAGCAGCAGGCGGAGCACAAGCATTGCGCGATCTGGGTGTGCAGGTTGAAAGTGGAGTTTTAGGGAGCCAAGCAGCCTATGCAAATAGAGCGTGGCTGACGAAGATAGAAAAGAGCCGACCTTTCTTTACCTGGAAAGTTGCAACCACACTCGATGGAAAAATTGCAGCTACTGATGGAACTTCTCAGTGGATCTCTAATGAAAAGTCCCGCAATGATGTGCAGTTACTACGCAGGCAGGCAGATGCAATATTGGTTGGCACTAATACGGTCATCACGGATAATCCACATTTAATACCACGAGGAGATTTCCCAGGGTTTACGACAAATCCATTGCGGGTTGTGTGCGGGGAACAAGAGATACCAACTACATCAAAGATCTTTGATAACGCTGCTCCAACCCTTCAGGTGAAATCAAAGGATCTAGGTATTTTGGTTGCAGAGCTCAATAAAACTGGCGTCAATCAAGTCTTAGTAGAAGCTGGTCCAACACTTGCTACTGCAATGTTGAATCAAGGATTGATGGATGAGTTAGTTATGTATCAAGCTCCATCTCTTTTGGGGCAAGGGAAATCTTTTGTCGCAGATTTTGGCGCAAATAGCATCGATCAAAAGATGGTTCTAGATCACATCAGCAGTGAAGTTATCGATGGGGACGTTAAATCTATATATGTGGTCAGAGGGGAGAAGTAAATGTTTACAGGACTTATTGGCGAACTAGGAAAAGTTGTTGATATTGAGCGTGGCATTGAGTCAGCAGTATTTACTATCCAAGCACCAGAATTGATTTCTCACATCAAGGTAGGGGATTCAGTCAGTGTCAACGGCGTCTGTCTTACTGCTACTACTCTTGGCGAGAAAGTTTTTTGCGCCGATGTAATGGTTCAAACGTTAAAAATCACAAGCCTTGCAAACATTGAAATTGGATCTCCAGTTAACTTAGAACTTGCCACACAGTTAGATGCCAGGATAGGTGGACACATAGTCCAAGGCCACGTTGATGGAGTGGCCAATGTTGTTGGGCTAACCCCGGGGGATAAATGGGCTCGTTTTGATATCACCATTCCGAAAGAGTTAGGCAAATACATTGTCAATCAAGGCTCTATTGCACTAGATGGAATCTCGCTAACGGTCGGAGAGATCAACGATGCCAACAATCAAGTGACCGTTTGGCTGATTCCGGAAACATTAGAGCGCACAAATCTTTCTACCAAAAAAGCTGGCGATCTCATTAATGTCGAAGTCGATGTATTAGCTAAATATGTAGAACGACTCATCAGTAAGGGGTTGAAAAAGTGAGTAATCTGCAGAATGCATTAGAGGCATTTAAACGTGGCGAGATGATCATTGTTGTAGATGATGAGAACCGCGAAAACGAAGGTGATTTGATGATGTTGGCTGAGAAAGCAACTTCAAAGAGCGTTGGATTTATGGTGCGCCACACCACTGGAATTTTATGTGTTGCGATGCAAGAAACACGTGCTCGCAAACTTGGATTACCACTTATGGTCGAAGATAATCAGGATTCAAAGAAAACGGCATTTACCGTAAGCGTTGATGTAAAGAAGAATGTGACAACGGGAGTCAGTGCGCAAGAGCGCGCAAACACAGTTGTTGCATTGGCATCACATGATTCAGTAGCAACTGATTTCATTAGACCAGGACATGTTTTTCCACTGATAGCAGTCGAAGGTGGATTAAAGGTTCGAAGAGGTCACACTGAAGCAGGAATTGCTTTGGCTCAACTTGTTGGCGCACAACCCTTATGTCTACTTTCTGAAATTGTTAATGAAGATGGCTCTATGACGCGTGGTCAATCGCTAAAGGATTTTGCAGCTACACATGGACTCCTAACGATTTCAATTGAAGAGCTATCCCAGCAAGATATTCCAGATGATAAGAATGATGGAGAGAATTCTGCAGGATTTACTTTTGATTGGGCGCAGCTGCCCTTGCGCAATCAGGCATGGCAGGTTGCGACATTTCCAGCCTTAAATCAACGTGAGCATGCAGTTATTAAGTTTGGATCTAAGGGTGCAAATCCATTGGTTCGCATTCATAGCGAATGCTTTACTGGTGATGTTTTGCATTCACAAAGATGTGACTGTGGAGATCAGTTAGAGCTTTCTATCTCGTTAATTGAGGCTAGCGGATATGGGTACATCATTTACTTACGAAATCATGAAGGACGTGGAATTGGTCTGCGTGAGAAGATCAAGGCCTATCAACTACAGGATCAGGGGATGGATACCGTCGAGGCAAATATTGCTTTGGGTCATCAAGTTGATGCACGTAAGTGGAACGATGCAGTTGCAATAGTTAAAAACCTAGGACTGAAATCTCTTACTCTTTTAACCAATAATCCAGACAAAGTTGCAGCAATTGAAGATGCTGGCATTATCTGTATTCAGCAGCATTTAATGGTTCCCGTCAATGAATTTAATGAAAGATATATTGCAACAAAGCAAAACAAATTGGGCCACAACCAAGGGAGTAAATAAATGGCAGGCAATTCACCTCAGATCAAGGTTAGATCTTTGCCTCATGCAAAAGTTGCTATCATCTCTTCGTCTTGGCATTTAGATCTGTGTAATGACCTAATTTCAGGTGCGCAAAGAGCTTTGGCCGAAGCATCAATTACTAAAGTAGAAACGATCTATGTGCCTGGATCATTTGAGATCCCACTTGCATCACAGATGGCATTTGAAAAAGGCTTTGACGCAGTTGTTGCTGTTGGACTTGTCCTAAAAGGTGAAACACCACATTTTGATTATGTATGCCAGGGCGTTACACAGGGCATTTTAGATGTCAGCCTCAAGTTTTCTAAGCCAATTGGATTTGGTGTGCTCATGTGCAATGACATGGAGCAAGCAATTGCGCGATCCGGAGTATCAGGTAGCAAAGAGGACAAAGGTTATGACAGTGCTATTGCAGCCATCGAACTATTGAATTTAAGCCACAAGAATTGATCGTTTAGAAAGCCCCATTTGACTGTGATGTTCACAACTTCTGGTCGAGCCATATCTGCAACTGGCCTTAACGTCCGATAGTTCTTAATCCTGACACGGGGGTGGGGCGTGATTTATTGAAGTTTCGGCGCCATAGATTGTTAAAAGATTGGTCTGCCTATAGTTAAGATTGCGGCATGAGTGAATTCAAGCCTAAAAAGTCGGTAGCCCTCTCAGGAGTTCCAGCAGGAAGCACCGGATTAAGTTCAGTCGGTCAGGGAGATCTTCACTACCGTGGATATTCCATCAAAGATTTGGCAACACACTGCCAATTCGAAGAGGTCGCATTTTTATTGGTTCATGGCGAACTTCCAAATCAAAAGCAATTAGATGGTTACAAAGCAAAACTCAAAGGATTGCGCGGACTTTCACCAGCTGTTAAAACAGTCCTTGAACAAATTCCTGCATCAGCACATGCAATGGATGTTTTGCGTACTGCATTTTCTGCAGTTGGCGCGGTTAACCCAGAATCAACAAAGCACACTGAGACAGAGGCGCGAGATATTGCCGATTCAATGCTGGCAAAGACTGGCTCAATTCTTGGATACTGGCATCACTTTGCAAACAACGGCAAGAAGATTGAAGTTGAAACAGATGATGACTCAATCGGTGCTCACTTTTTACATCTTCTGCATGGAGAAAAGCCAAGTGTGCTGTGGGAAAAAGCAATGCACATTTCGCTGGTTCTTTATGCCGAGCATGAATTCAATGCATCAACCTTTACAAGTCGAGTCATCGCCGGCACAGGTGCAGATATTTACTCATGCGTAACCGGTGCTATCGGTGCCCTTAGTGGACCAAAGCACGGCGGTGCAAACGAGGTGGCACTAGAGATTCAACAGCGCTATTCAACAGCTGATGAAGCTGAGGCAGATATTCGAAAGCGCGTAGAAAACAAAGAAGTAGTTATTGGATTCGGTCACCCTGTATACACAGTTTCTGATCCTCGTAATGAAATCGTAAAGATCATTACAAAAGAGCTTGCAGTAGCTGCAGGTAAGTCCAATGATTATGAGATTGCAGAGCGAATTGAATCTGTGATGTGGGAAGTTAAGAAAATGTTCCCGAACGTAGACTGGTTCTCAGCAGTTGCTTATGATTCTATGAAGATTCCAGTTAACTATTTCACTCCGATATTTGTGATGTCGAGAATCTCTGGATGGACTTCTCACGTTATCGAACAGCGAAATGATGGAAAAATTATTCGTCCAACCGCGCTCTATGTGGGGCCTGAGGATAAAGCCTTCATTTCAATCGACAAGCGGTAGATCTGCATGAATGAGTGACATGTCAGCAAAAGTGCGCAAAGCACTTGATGTCGCTATAGATGCAATCGGTGGTTCGGCGCGCGAAGGCCAAATTGAAATGGCTGAAGCGGTTGCCAATGCCCTAACAAATCGCCACCATTTAATGGTTCAAGCCGGCACCGGAACTGGAAAATCTCTAGCCTACTTAGTACCAGGAATAGTTCATGGGCGAAAAGTTTTGGTCGCAACGGCAACTCTTGCACTTCAACGCCAACTTGTAGATCGTGACTTACCCGCTGTCGTTCCTGCACTTGAAAAGGAGCTTGGTCGCGAGATCACTTTTGCCATCTATAAAGGTGTGGGCAATTACGTTTGCCTTCAAAAAATGAATAGCGAAGAGATCGATCCAGATACAGAGTTAGTGATGGATGTTTCATCCTTAGAAAAGGATGCAAAACAACTAATCGCCTGGGCAAAAACGCTGGGTGTAAGCGGTGATCGAGATGATGCACCAGATGTAGATCGCAGAGTGTGGGCAGCAAATAGCGTCTCAGGGCGCGAATGTGTGGGTGCTGATGTCTGCGCCTTTGGTTCACAATGCTTTGCTGCAAATGCAAAAGCTAAAGCTCAGCTAGCAGATATTGTCGTTACAAACCACACGCTTCTTGCAATTGAAATCGTTGACTCACATCCAATTTTGCCTGAGCGTGATTGTGTGATCTTGGATGAGGCACATGAGTTCATGGATCGAGCTACTCAAGCCGTTACAGATGAGTTGACATCAAATAGGGTTCTGCGAGCTGCTGCAATGGCAAGAAAATTTATGCCAGGCAAGCTTTCTGACTCATTTCATAAAGCTGCCAATGATTTTCATGAGGCGATGGTTGATTATGGTGAATCAATAAAGCTAGATTCCACACCTGCATCTAGGCTAGAAGAGATACCGCAGTCATTAGAGGCTCCCATTCGCAAGGTTCTAGAGAGCGCCAAAGCGATTACTGCTTTTCTTTCAGCAGATGATGAAATTATTGATACAGATGCTTTAGCAGAGCGAGCCCGAGTAAAAGGCGCGGTCAATGAAATAGGTACAACGGCTGCCACAGTTCTTAAAATGGGTGATGGCTTGGTGCTTTGGTATGAACCAACATATTCCACGCTTTATCTAGCGCCGTTATCGGTATCAGAGGTCTTACGTGAGAACTTATTAACAAAAACACCTGTTATCGCGACATCTGCCACCTTAACGGTGGGTAAAGGCTTTGATTCGATGGCCAAAAGTATCGGCTTTCTCATTGGCGGAGAGTTGAATACAGATCTAAGCGATGATGAAATAGATCCTGGCAATCTTCAAATGCTAGATGTTGGATCACCTTTTGATTTTGCTAATCAAGGCGTTCTATACATGCCTAAACATTTACCAGAACCTGGCAGAGATGGTCCGAGCCAAGAAGTTTTAACAGAGCTCGGTGAGTTAATTGATGCAGCAGGTGGTCGAACTCTTGCCTTGTTTTCTTCGTGGAGAGGTGTTGAAGCAGCAGATGCTCACCTTCGAAAAGTACTTGCTGAGCTTCCAATAAAGATTATTACGCAAAAACGCGGAGATGCAGCTGGGCCGCTTGTTGCACGATTTGCAAAAGATGAAACATCTATTTTGCTCGGAACAATGTCGCTATGGCAGGGCGTTGATGTTCCCGGAAGTAGTTGTATTCTGGTTGCAATCGATCGGATTCCTTTTCCTCGTCCAGATGAACCCGTTATGAGTGCCAGAGCTGCTCAAGCAGATGCGGCCGGAGGTAGCGGTTTTATGCAGGTCTCTCTTCCAAGGGCTGCTTTGTTATTAGCCCAGGGGACCGGTCGGTTGATTCGAAGTGAAAAAGATAGGGGAGTTGTTGCGATTTTGGATTCACGAATTGTTACAAAGCGCTACGGAAGTACGCTGCTTAACTCTATGCCGCCACTCTGGAGAACCTCAGACTCTGAGGTTGTTAGAGATTCATTGCGCAGACTTGCACAGAGCGTGAAAGACTAGGCATATGCCACGCATTGAAACACAGACATTGGCCCAGCATCGAGACTGGCGTCGTGGCCAACTCATTGAAGCTGCAGCAAGCATTGCAATGCAATCAGGTGGCCAAGCTGTCACCGTTGCCGCTGTTGCCCAACGCGCAGGTCTTTCTAGAACTTCTGTGTATGAATATTTCGCAAGTAGCGCAGATCTAGTCGCCGACTTAGTTATCGATGAACTCAATGGATTTTCTGATTATTTAACGAAGGAAATTGCCCAGGCTAACTCTGCAAGCAACAGCATTGAACTTTGGATTAAGGCAGCGCTTACTTATATTGCAGATGGTCGCCATTTGCTTGCAAAGGCACTTAATGCAACAACGCTCCCACAAGAGCGTGCACACCAAATTAGAGTTGCCCACCGTGCTCTTTTGGCGCCCTTGATAGATTCTCTGGAAAAACTTCAGGTTCAAGATGTCCAACAAGCATTAGCTTTTATTCAGGCTGTTACAGATGTTTCAACAAAGAGAATTGAAGCCGGCCATGATGCACAGGTTGAGATCGAAAAAGCTACAGCTTTTTGCATCAATGGCCTAACTTCAATTTAAACTTACTTACTTGTAAGCGAGTACGATCCCATGAATGGTGCATAGACATCGCTTTTACCCGCAGCTTTCGCAAGCACAGTGCACGTACCTTTGTTAACAGTGATAGTTGTTTGTTTTAGTGAGCAAGTTCCCGCTACTGCGTAGGTGATTGGCTCTCCAACATTTGTTGTAGCCGGAAACTTTAACTTTTTACCGGTTTTTATTGAAGCTGGAACTTTAAACGCACCCAATGTCTGTTCTTGAGTCAGTGATTTGAATGTAAGCGGGATGAACTGGTCTTCTGAAAAATCTGCTGGAACCGTGTGGTCATAACGCAAGAAGGCTCCACAAGAGGAGATCGTGCAGTCGACAGTAGTTGTTCCTGATGTAAAGGTTGAGGTCGGCTTAAAGACAATTTTTGCCGTTGGCACAAAGGATGCACCTCGCATAGTCGAGATCCAGAGTTCGGCCCCTTTGTTGCAAATGGTCGGTCTTACTCCCTCTGGTGCTTGTAGACACTGTTGAATATAGAGTCCACCTTTTGTTGGAAACTTAGAAAGGGTCACGTCAACGAGAATTTCAGCTGAAGAGATTTTTCCGACAAAACCAACCTCAGCCGCTTGAGCGTGTGGTGCTGACAAAATTGAGGCTACTAGGGCAAAAACTATAGATATTTTTTTCACTTATTCTCCTTGTTGCTGCTTGTGATTGATTTGTCTTGAATCTAGTTGTGTTATTTATTTTGAAAGATTATTTAATTTTTTCGCTGCTTTAATCTTGATAGGTAGGTACAAGTCATAACTTCGATCTGAACCTCTTAAGTGATCAGCACGAACAGTGATGGCACATTTGACCTTGGTGCAGTCAAACTTTCCAATTTTTCTTGAGATCAGAACCTGCTCTGAAAAACTACCGTTTGCAAGAAAGGCTTTTGTTAGACCCTCTGCATAAGGAGGAGGATTAGAGGAGATCCAAATCGAGGACTCACTTACTCCCTCTTTATTTACCCCTCCACCGCACGGGGTTGGAAGTGAGCCTTTCTTTGGAACAACACAGAAAGCAAGATAAAGACCAACGCTCTCATCAAAGTTACTTCCATTTACCGTAATCATTGAGCCAGAGCTAGGTTGTGCATTCGAAACCTTGAGAACTTGACCCTGCAGCCCGGTCACGGTGCTTGAAGAGTTAGCAAATGCGATAGATGGTGTGAGTGAGATGGATATCGCAATCAAAGTAGAGAGTGCAATTAACTTCTTCATGGGCCCAAGTTTATGGTCAATACCTCTTGGGCTTATCCGACAGGAGTTGAATGTATGTCGCTCAAATTTTTGGCAGAATGCGCAGGTGAAAAAAATCGCCCTATTACTTTCAACCTTATTGATTTCTGGGTGTGCTACCTCACAAAATTTGATGTATGAAAGTATTTCCGAGCAAGATGTAACTGCGATTTCGATAGAGGATAGTCCGACCGTCTCTGTCAGCCGTGTTGTTGTGCTTGCAAATGGCGTTGCCGAAATCATGCTTGCCCTTAGTGCCAAATCCATACTGGTGGGCCGTGATATTTCTAGTACTGAGAATTCTCTTAAAGATATTCCAGTTGTAACTTCAGGCCATCAGGTTATAAGTGAAAAAGTGATCGCATTAAAACCAGATCTTGTCATTATCGATGCATCGACTGGGCCAAAGGCTGCAATCGAACAGATCCGATCTGCAAAAATCAAAGTAGTCCAAACTCCTGAAAGCTGGAGTTTGAAAGACATTCCATCAAAAGTGTTAGCAGTTGGATCAGCTATTGGTGCGCCAATCTCGGCCCAACTCTTGGTGGACAAACTGACAAATCAAAAAACAATTAATCAAGTTAAAGGCAAGCCGAAGATAGCATTTCTATATTTACGTGGAACGTCAGCTGTTTATCTAATTGGCGGTCCAGGATCAGGGGCCGATTCATTGATTGAGGCGATCGGCGGGGTTGATGTGGGTGCCAAAAACCTACCGCGAGCATTTAACACACTGACTGCAGAGAGTTTGGCTCAGCTCAACCCAGATATTTTATTGGTGATGACAAAGGGACTTGAATCAGTCGGCGGTATTGAGGGATTAGTAGAACTTCCGGGTGTTGCACAAAGCGTTGCAGGAGAAAGAAAAGCAATCATAAACGTTGATGACTCGCTGCTGCTCTCTTTTGGTCCACGAAGTTATTCACTATTGCAGCAGCTGGCACTGTCAGTGGACAGAGTTAGTTCATGAAGATAGGTAAGAGATCGTTTTTTGTTATTAATTTCTTGCTCGTAATTTTTGCTGGTTTGATTGCATTATCAGTTGGTCCAACAAAGATAGATGGGTTTTTCTCACAGTTAATCCAGCCAGGTAGTAATGAGATTTTGTGGCAGATTCGCTTTCCGAGAGTTATAGCTGCGGTGTTAGTTGGAGCCGCGCTTGGTGTAGCGGGATTAATGGCACAGGGTGCAAGCAACAATGCCCTGGCTGAGCCATCGATCCTTGGTACTGCATCGGGTGCAGCACTGGGCGCAGTAATTGCAATTTTGTTGGGGTTGGCACAAGTTGGTTCTATCGCTGCGATTGCAAGCGGTGTTATTGGAGCCTTGCTTGCAACAACCCTTACTCTAAAAATTGCCTCACTACGTGGAAACTTGTCATCCTTTGCACTGATCATTGTTGGTATCGCAGTATCAGCGACGCTGACCGCAATCGTTGGATTAGCCTCGGCAATGATTACGCAGCCAGATGCTCGTTCAATTTCTTTTTGGAACTTTGGATCATTAGCGCTGATCACCTATGAAAATCTTGTAGGAGTGATTGCAACAACTTTCATTGGGATGTTGATTGCCTGGAAAGTTGCACCCAATCTTGATCGCCTTTCCCTTGGAGATGAAACAGCTTTTCATCTAGGGGTCAACGTCACTAGAACGCGCTTGTTGGCATTAGTTGCTCTCTCACTTCTAGCGGGAGGGGCGGTGAGCACTGTCGGGATTATCGCCTTCATAGGACTTGCAGCCCCACATATTGCTCGATTTATATATGGACCAAAACATAGGCTACTTGTAATTGAGAGCGCCTTGATTGGAAGTTTGATTCTTGTCATTGCAGATACATTGGCTCGAACTCTGGCTGCTCCCAATGAACTGTCAATTGGCTTACTTACTTCACTCCTGGGTGCACCTATTTTGGTTGCACTTGTTAGCTCTAAAAACAATGTTTGGCGTGTGCAATGATCACAATCAATGAGATCACAATAGTTCGTGATGGGCGTGAGATTATTTACGGCTATAGCGAACAGATTCCTGCTGGTTCAATCACTGTCATCACTGGGCCTAATGGATGCGGTAAATCAACATTATTGGCAGCTATTGCCGGTGACATAGCTCCAGATAAGGGAACAATAACCATCGATGGGCATCATCCAATTTTGACGCCGCCCCGCACTCTTTCAAAGATTCGCGCAATGGCTAAGCAAAATCAATTTTACTCACTAGGTTTTTCTGTTCGAGAAGTTATCGAGATGGCAGGTAATGCAGATGAAATCCTGGCCGTCCTGGCTTTGGAACATTTGGCAGATCGCGCCGTAACCACGCTATCTGCCGGTGAGGCCCAACGTGTTTCTATTGCACAAGCGATAGCTCAAAAAACGCCGGTGCTTATTTTAGATGAACCTTTTTCAGCTCAAGATAATGAAAATCGCAAACGAATCATTGATTTGCTAAAAAAACTTGCAGAAGGTGGTGTAACAGTTGTTGTCGTGGCTCACAGTAGTGAGCAGGAGTTAACGTGGGCCGATAAAGTTATTAAGCAGTTTCTTTAGTTCAGGCCATGAGTTGCGAAAACTTGGGTGTAGAGCAAGCAAATCCACTTGATCAATTTCTACCCATCGAACTTCATGTGATTCATCATTTACTTCTTGTGCAATCAGATCATCTGATGCCTGGGCCAGAACTGTTTCATACTTCCAATTTCCATGATCATCACAGAACGTGTGAACAGGTGTAAGCAGCGCGGTATCAACTCCTGTTTCTTCAACGGCCTCACGGAATGCGCCTTCAATAACGCTTTCATGAGAGTCTTTGGCCCCTCCTGGAATTCCCCATGTATCACCGTTGTGAACCCAAGGCGCACGATGCTGCAAAAGGATTTGGCTGTGGCGAAAAATTAAAACTCCAGCCGCGCCATGAACACCCCAATGTTTGTTTCCGCAGCTGCATTCAATCCAGCCATCACCATCACGCGAACTCATGGGCTAAGCCTGTCACAACTATCCACAGTTAGCATCGCATGCAAGGTTTTATGTTGGCTCCACATTTATGGTGACCGCCATGAAACCCTCACTGATTACATTCTTCATGCTGTTCTTTATTGGTGCCAGCTCAACAAATGCCCTTGGAAGCGATCTTATAAACGACTGCAAGAAAACTGCTTGCGTAAATGTGTATACAGATAACAATCAAATAATCATTGAGGCAAAAAAAGGCGATTCAACAGTCAAGAAAACTATTTCACAAGCTCCACGAAAGGCTGTAGTCAAGGCAAAGCCAACAACAAAGCCTCGGCCATTGTTTTTACTTCCTCAACCGAAATTAAAGCCAGTGGTAAAGAAACCCACAGTTAAAACTACATATAAAAGACCTGCAAAGCCCAAAGTAAAGAAGACTGTCACAAAAGTTAATTTAAGCGATCGGTTAACAAAATTAGTACCGACAGCCGGTGTTGCTTATCAACCAGAGTTTGAACCACTCGTGAAGGTTCCAGTTTACTTTTGGTGCGATCTTCCTGAATTGTTCCAAAGTCGAGTCGAGATAATTGGTGAAATCATTGATGTCACATTGCGGCCCTCGTATCTATGGAGTTTTGGCGATGGCTCCACATTTGCAACAACTGATAATGGGGCTGCATATCCAAATGGTTCAATCCAACACAGTTATCAGAGGCCAGGTTCTTATGCAGTAACGCTAGTTACGACATGGAATGGAAGTTTTACCCACAATGCACAAGTTCGCGCTGTAACCGGCAAAGTCGTAAAAATCTCATTGGCTGCCATAAACATAGTCTCTGCTCCTACAACCTTTAAAGGATAAATAGATATGACAACTGAAAACACCTATGTAAACATCTCAGCCCTTCCACTTGCCACCGATGTTGAGTTTATGAATTGCGTGCAAACCTTCTTTATCGATGCGGAGAGTGTCAATCTAAATCTCTTGCAACGAGATGGAGCAACAGCAGTTATTGATTTGGCGGCTCAGTTTTGTGAACTTGGAATTGAATGCGATATAGAGTTGATTTCCCAGGTGATTGGACGTCTTTCAGATGTTCAAGTCCGTGATTTTGCGTTGGGCTCTCACGGCGAGCAAAGCTTTGATACATATTGGAATATGTGGCTCTATCTATTAAAAATCGCACCTGTTGGATTTATTGCACCCATTGCCTGTTTGTTTGCCACCTTGGCATACGAGAGAGGTGACAACGAACTGGCTTTTCGTGCCTTGGATCGTGCAAAAATCGATGCGCCTACCTATGCACTGACTGTTCTATTGCGCAGAGTGTTTGACTCTTCTTGGCCATCTAGCGCCTTTGCAGCAATGAGAGTGGAACTGCACCCCAAGGTAACGGCTGGGATTTTCGGGTAGTAATGGCTAGAATTACCACTGTTCACGAGTCCTACGTATTAGCCCCGGCTTAGTAGGCGGCAACCCTCCACCGCGGCGGGGTGCTCCGGGTGACGAACAGGCCAGGTAGCTGGCAAGTGCGTGAAGGATGATTTTTCCAATGAAGAGTTTTGATTACATGAAAACTTTCGCTTACACGATGAAGTCTTTGCCATGAATACAGGGGCATGGTTAGAAAGCCATGATCCCGGCGAAAGGCAGTTTCTTTCAATCGGTTCATTGCCACTTGAGAGCGGGGAAGTATTACCCGAGGTTGTCATTGCATATCAAAGTTGGGGAACGATCAATTCAACACAAGACAATGTCATTCTTATCAACCATGCTCTAACAGGCTTTCCCGATGTACCAGGATGGTGGCCATCGATGGTTGGGCCCGGTCTACCCTTTGATACAGAGAAATACTTCATAGTCTGCCCAAATGTTATTGGTGGCTGTCAGGGCTCCACCGGGCCATCATCTATTGCACCCGATGGAAAAAGATGGGGCTCTCGCTTTCCTGCACTTAACATCCGTGACATGGTTGCAGCAGAGGTTGCATTTACCGATGCAATGGGAATTAAAAAATATAAGTTAGCCGTAGGTCCTTCACTTGGTGGAATGCGTGCATTGGAATGGGCGATCCAACATCCTGATCGCGTTGGGGCAATTTGTACTATCGGATCATCGGCAGTTGCAACGGGTGATCAAATTGGAACCGCCTCTATTCAAATCCGAGCAATAAAGACTGATCCATTCTTTAATAACGGCGATTATTACGATCAGGAAAAGGGTCCAGAAGTCGGTATGGGTATTGCACGTCGAATTGCGCATCTGACCTATCGCACAGAGGCCGAAATGGATATTAGATTTGGTCGACAGTTACAGGGAGATGAGACTGGGCGCTATGCAGTTGAGTCATATCTGGACCACCAGGCACAAAAGCTAGAAAAGCGCTTTGATGCAAATACTTATATTGCACTGACCGAGGCAATGAATAGCCATGACGTTGGCCGAGATAGGGGCGGGGTAGCCGCAGCCCTATCAACAATAAAGATTCCTGTTATCGCTGTTGGTATTGATACAGACAGGCTCTTTCCTGTGCGCCTTCAGGCCGAGATTGCCGAACTTGCACCAGCTGCAGCGCCTTTGGTGGTTATTTCCAGCCCGTTTGGCCACGATGGCTTCCTTGTGGAGGTTGAAAGCGTGGGAGAGGTCATCAGACAGGCTTTAAATCTCTCTAAATAGCGGTTTTGGATGTGCATTTAGGGTCAAAACCAAATTATAATATAGCCATCGCATCAGCCGAATGGCTGAGAAAAAACCAAAGGACAATTGTGGCTGTATTTAGTGCGCTCAAAAACAAGGTGAAGCCAAAGGCTTCGGCAAAAAAGGCTGTTGCAAAGAAGGCCGTTGCCAAAAAAGCTCCTGTGAAAAAAACATCGGCATCAAAATCACCTGTTAAGAAAGCTACTGCAAAGAAATCGGTTGCAAAAAAGAGCGCTCCAGTTAAGAAAGCTGCAGTAAAAAAAGTTGAACTTAAGAAAGATCTGACTGCAAAAGATGTTCAAGCAATTGTGGACACAAAAAATGCCGTATTGCGACACAATGAAGTTCTCGCAGAACTTGAGGCCCGCGGAATTACATCCATCAACCGAATTCCAAAAAAGGTTGACAAGGATTTAGTAGACGAAGCGCGCTCGCTGGCAACTGAAGTTCCTTTAATGATTGAGAAGCTACGCAAATCCGGACTTGGTTCCCCATCTCGAATTTTGAAGAAAAGTGAGTATGAGTTAATCGCTCCGAAGGTCGAGCCTATAAAGGCTACACCTGAAAAAATCGATGCAAAGACTGGCAAAACTGTCGTCACAAAAATTGATGGCGAGGATGTTGAGTTAGAAGAAGTTGAACTAGAAGATGTAGAGACTTTAATTAAGGAAGTTGTCGAAATCATCGACAGCGAAGAAGAGGACAAAGGCAATCAGCCACGAGTGGTCGATCTTGCCGATGAAGCCACACAGGGCAATGAGGAAAATGCATTTACATTAAAGGCATCTGAAGAAGACGATGCGCCTGTTCAAACAGTTATGACAGCCGGTGCTACGGCTGATCCAGTAAAAGACTACTTAAAGCAGATTGGTCGCGTAGCACTTCTTAATGCAGAACTAGAAGTTGAGCTTGCTACTCGAGTTGAAGTTGGCTTGTTTGCTGAAGAAAAATTGAAGCACGAAAAGAAGCTAGACAAAAAATACAAGAGAGAGCTCGAATTCCTTGTTGAAGATGGAAAGCGCGCCAAGAACCATCTCTTGGAAGCAAACCTTCGCTTAGTTGTTTCCTTGGCAAAGCGTTACACGGGACGAGGCATGTTGTTCCTTGATTTGATTCAAGAAGGTAACTTGGGTCTGATCCGCGCAGTTGAGAAGTTCGACTATACAAAGGGTTACAAGTTCTCAACATATGCAACGT
>Ga0315905_10000477_pt1 | contig 43547 bp, 27 predicted proteins | sample LakEriMetagenome_5_FD_203522 | JGI IMG/M metagenome (GOLD analysis project Ga0315905, IMG submission 203522) | Freshwater fungal communities from buoy surface, Lake Erie, Ohio, United States - Buoy 4 MA121 | ecosystem: Environmental > Aquatic > Freshwater > Lake | place: USA: Lake Erie, Ohio...
TGACTTCATTTTTTTGATGCTTCTTCCCTAGCACGTCGTGCTGAATTAGAAACATCTAAAAATGAAAAATCCCAACTGCTGTTGGGATTATCACGATTTAATCTGGCGGAGAGAGAGGGATTCGAACTATTCTCGAAACACCCTGTTGTTATTGGGCTACAGAGGCCCACTTAACTCCCACGCTCAGAATGCGCTCGTCAATTTATTTTCACTAAGCGAAGGTAGGGAAATTGTAGTTGAACTCTAGTTATCTCCTTCGATAATTTTTCTTGGATGGTTACGCAAAGAAAATGGAGTGATGTTATTTTTTGAGTTGATTTAGCATAAGCTGATAAACCTCTTCTTTTTCTTTCAAAAGTTCAACAAGAAAATCATTCTTATCCTTGTAACGTTGAATGACGAGTCGATCATAGTCGGTCTGATACTTGTCTGCGTAATACTGAAAGAAATTATGATTTAATACTTTACATATTCTTTCCAACAAACCCGTATCTATCGTTTCTCGCTTGTAAATGTCAAAAATATTCGGTTTGGAAACATTGAGTGCAGTGGCCAATTCTTCTACAGTAAACCCGCGCTTTTTCACAATTTTCTTGCGAAAACCATAGTCCAATACATAAGATGTATTTTACTGAATAATATTGACAAAACAAGTATAAAGTTATAAATTTCGAAAACTTTTACATTCATACCGCCATCATGTGGAACACTAATTCTGAGTATGCTTTATTGAGCAGACGTGCCAAAAATATTATATCAGATATTGGCTTCGAACAAATTCTCAATCACTATTGTCGCCATGGAAATCTAAACAGCATTAGACAAGTTGGTTTCAAAACAAATCAAGAATTGATTAAATATCTCGATTTTCAATTAAAAATAAACACCCTCACAAAAAATGAGGAGAAAATTGACGCAATAAAAGATTATACTGAAAATATTGATAACCTTCTCATCAAAAACACATTATTGCACTACTCATTTCGCTTAAGTAATAGAGCAAATAAAATATTTATTAAATTTTTGAATGACTATTCATCCGAAGATTTACCAAAAAAATTGATTCAATATCCAGACATCAACTTGTTTCAAAAACTTCCAAATTGCGGAATAAAAACCGCCCACGAAATAATAAAATATATCGAATCCATTGGAGATATTTTAATAATGAATAAAAAAGTACACAGTGAAGTATCAATAACCATTGACAAAATAACATTTGTGGATCTCGAAAAAGTAATCAACAATAGCTTTTGGTTCGAACAATTAAAAAAGAAACACCAATACTTAATAAAAGAAGTATTCCTCAATGACCAAAATCTAAGTTTTGAAGCTATAGCAAAAGAACTAAATATAACGAGAGAACGTGTTAGGCAAATTGTCTTTAACTTAGAAAATTATGGCATTCCAAAATTCTTGGAATCCATTGATTTGAAAAAGAATTTTACCAAGTCAACTTTCAATGGACGTGAGAAAGAATTGCCCTATTTCATATTAGACATCACAAAAATTAGAGAAAAGCATTTTATTACCAATAGATACAATGACCGATTTATACGTATTGTCTATTGTTATCTCTTGAACGTTAAACCCTATTGCGATTTTTTAATAGAAAAATTCCCCACCGCAACAAAAAAAATAGCATTTCCATTTATCGGAGACAAGAAATCTCTCAATTACGACCAATTAATACAGCATCTCAGCTACATTTCAGCGGTCAAAAAAATAGAAAAAAAGGAACAAATAGATCGTTCCAAAATAGAAGTGTTATTTAATAGCAAGTTTATGATTCATAATTCAGAGCTCTTTGATTTCCAACATTTACTATCTCTTTCGTCACTCACAAATAATGTGTGAAAATTTTGTTCTCAAAAACCTCACCCCCTAACCTTCCGCATAATCTCCAAGCATCTCTCGGAAGGCGACCATTCAGATTCCCAGGTTGCCTCGAAATCTTCAGTGGTCCATTGGTCTGCTTCTGCACCGTCCATGGAGAGGAGCATGGCGTGAAACATTCGAGCGCCGGCTTTCATCTTACTATCGCCTTTTACCTTAGGTGTCCATGTCGCTACTGACCACGCGGGGAAAGAAGGTCCGTTGCTCCATTCGTCTAATTGTGCGCTGACCAAAAGTATATATATATCGTCGAATCTAAAATCTACATAGAGTTTTATTACTCCGGGACTGTCAGGCATACCAATCATGAGGTAAGGATGTTCGAACTCGCCAAACTTCTGCATGGTATTGCGATCGACACTTTCCATTTCTCGGTCAAAGGCATTGCAACGAATGTGAAAAACCGGCACGTTATCTATTACCCGATAAGGCAATTCACCCTGATCCCAACCTTCAAACCCATGACCAATTCGCATGGCTAAACCCAAAACATTTTGATTTAAGGCAAGGCTGTTCATTTGCATGCCTCTGAAACGTTGTTCATCTTTATTGCTCATAATATTTCAATTTTGAAGCAATTAAAAATAGACTATTGTAAAGTATTTACAACTCGAAAAACTATTTCACACCCACCTCTTCTCAATCTCATCAATAACCTTTACCATTGAATCTATGAGCTCACCCTCATTTGAAAATGTTTCTTTGATAATGTCACCAATCAATGGATAGAAGGCATACTTATTCACGTGATCGAGTTTCTTGCTATAGATTGATTTCAACTCGAAAACTAACCAACTTAATGCTCCGGCATGCTGCGTGCAGATAACCACATCTTCCGGAAAGCCGGTGTATTTCGGATCGTTTGTGATTATTAATCCTGTTCCCGCAAAATGCTTGTGTTCGAATGGGAATTTCCCTTTTTCGACGATTGATCTGAGTGTTTGAATATTATGCGGCATGTTCTAAAAGATTAACATCAAAAGTATCCCCATTCCAACTTTTGTTCCAGCGCTGCTGATATGGCTGAGCGAGAAATCTACTCAGTGCAAGAGTTAAAAGGCGCAATTCCTCAACTGTCAAAACTATTTTAAAAACTTTATTCCAATCTCTTTCTGATCTATTTACAAAAAGATACTTCGTAATAATTTCTCCCTCAATTAATGAAGTGTATCCAGTTCCTGAATCTCTCGATTCATGATCCGTGATTGTAGGATGTGACATTGCGTTTCGCAAATGGTTTAGAAGAACTGAGCACTTGGGAATTCCACTAGCAAAAGTATTTTCAATAACCATTCTTTGATTTAAACCAAACTGATTTCTATTAGAAATTCGTGTTTCGAGGTTGTAATAACTATCTAGATTTGGAAATTCAAAATCATTGTTATGAATCAATTCATTACAAGTAGTAAGCAACGTCTGAAGTGCGGAAAGGTAAAGTGATGAATTGTAATTTTCAAATGATGAAATAGGATATGACGCATCGTACTGAAGGATTATTTTTCCTAGACGAAAAGCTAAATCTGACTGAATATAGCTTTTATTTTCTCTCCAATATTGTCCCATACTCAAATAAATTAATGAAATAAACTCTTAAATCCCAAAAATTATAATTTTCATCTTCATATTTTTTATTGCTCCTGCATTTAAAGATACCATTCAAACTGATTAGTTAAATCGTAAGCATTGTTACTGACTCTTGAACCAAATTATACAATTGCCAAAATCTTTCCCAAGTTTGTTTATCAAGTGTGCCTGGAATATTGCTAACTGCTATGCTAGACTTCACCGACAAATCTGAAATTCTAACTGCGACTTTTGTAACAGCAAAATCATCTGTTATTTGAACTTCAGGCAACACATAAAAATTGCCATTTGATCTGTCTTTGGCAATTAATGAACTGTCTATTATTTTTAGTGGATCATTAATTAATTCATCAATTGAATCGTTATCAGCTGAAGGAGTGCCAAATTTCTGTTGATGCATTGCCAACATTAATCCAATTTTTCTTTTTCGACCTGTACCTTCCAGTGGATTTGATAATAACCACAACAATCTTTCAAAAGAGTTCTTGCTTGTATACAACGAATCATTCAGGTATGTGCTGCCAAGTATTTGACGGAAAGCATCAACAGAACTTCTGTATTTTACTTTGTCAATAAATAGGCCATCTCTTTTAAATTCTTTAGATTGTGTGTCATTCTCTTTTTCAACAGCATCAAATTTTTCAATATCCGACCATGTTAATGACCAACTAATTATTGAATTTGACTCAACAATTGCGACACGCTTTTTCAAATCGTCAAAGAACCTGCAATTTTCTTCAGTTGCATGGAATGTATAACCATCCAAATAGATTGCAATTCCTTTGACTGATGTTAATACACTATCATCTTCGATTGCCACACCGTCTTTTTCAATACTGCTCAATGAAATGTAAAAATCAGAGCGGGTACTGAACTTAACACCGTTTGTTGGCCCTAATTCATATTGAGGTCTAATAACATAGTAGAAAGAATATTCACCTGCAGTAATCTTAAATTTATAATTGACGATACCATTCTCAATGAAATCTTCAAATTTATAATCCTGCGGACTCTGATTTTGGAGATAATTTCTTAGACTTCTAATAAATCTATCTTCCAATTCACTTTCCTCAATTTGACCATTACTGGTTAATGCCCCCAAACCAGTTGTATAAGTTTCCCATGCATCTGATTTGTCAACTATTTTCTTAAATAAAATTTCAGCTTTAGCTCTGCTCAGTTCATCTTGAATAAACTGATTGGAGTAACTGTATATGCAGCGATAGCAGCCATCTTTACCTTTTGCTTTGCAACTACAATCCCGAATAGCTTCATACGCCTTTGATATAACGATTGTAAAATCAGCAGGATTAAAAAGTTTTTCTAAATAGCCAGTACCACCTGGAATATTGTCATACAACACAAGGTATCTATCAAAACGACTATTTTTTGCATTGTATTCTGAATAATCAATGATGCCTATATGCTGAGGATTACCTTTATAGTATTTTTTTAACCCCAACTCTAAACCTGCCTTAAACATATTTATAGTTGCCTCGCATTCAAATTCCTGCACTGGAAGCAATACTTTTAATGCTTCTGTTTTAATTTCTCGGAACAAGTAAACTTCCTCAAAAACATCATCCTTAACACCTGTATACTCTCTGTCTCTGTGCTTGCAATAGCCGTAATGAAATTTATAATCATGTTGGTTTAACTTAGAAGTACTTTTACCACATTGCTTGCATGTAATAAATCCGTGATAAGGAACATCCTCATGCTGATTAATTATAACTTTATTGGCGTTTACTGCAGATGAAAGACCAAGATTAACTTCAGTAATATCAACGTTCTTAACATACTCTATTCCAAAAGGAATTTCTTTCATTCCCCAAGCACCTTGAAAGGACTTACTCTCAAATTTCAAGTGTCTTGAAGTTCTGTAAATATTTGAATCTCTATCATCCGAGCTATCATCTAACGAAGACTTGTCACGCAAGTTTACAGATTTTACACCACTTAATTTTACAAAAACATGTTGGTTTTTGTCTGATGCCCATGAGGCATCACCGCATTTAGGGCAATGGGCTTCTGTTGATGTTACTTTATCTGCAATATGGTCGCAGTTAGAACAAAAACGCTTTACAAGCAAAGTACCAACGTCTTTCCAATCGTATGTATTAAGCCCAGATATAGCAAACTTGAAACCTTGTGAATAAAAGAAATTATCGGGGGCAAACTCTCGGATAGCTGACTTTGAAGACCTTACTATTTCAAATTGTTTATCTGTAGGAATATTATCACTTGCCTTCGCTTTGTTTGATTTTACCCAGGCATTTAAGGTTACACCCGTTTCGGGGAAAGCATAGTTAGGCAGTAAACCTACATTGGTTAAATGTTCAAGAATTGAACGCTTATCCAATAGTCTTTTTAAGCCCCATAGTGCTTTTTTCTCCGATTCTAATCCTTTCCTTTCTTCATCATTGGGTAACAACTTAATAGCTGCATCAATTTCCTTAATGGTTTGAGTTAGGTATTTGTATTCTTCTTTCAATTTTATGAATACTGATTTTAACCTAAGATAAAACCCTTCCTCCAGTACAAATGATTTAAGGCTATCAAGTGCTTTGGAATCTTCTAAATCGGGCTTATAAAAATCAGTAAATTCAGTTAGAAGAAATTGCTCTTTTGCTTTAATAAATGAAATAATTCTATTCGCTAAAAATTCTGGAACTGATAAATCTGATTTTGACAATTGCAGAGAAATTAACCTGCCTGGGATACTATTCTTCGTAGGATCAGCAGATGACCAATTGTCCAAGCAATAAGCAAGAAAGTGGCGGTACAAAATATCTTTTGCTTCGAGGTAGCAACCTGGTGTTGCTATTTCACCCTCCATCATATCTTTCGGCTCGCCATAATAAAATAAATCGTGTGCCTTGCTTTGAGCAAAATTGGTAATCAGTGCTGAACCTGATGTACGGCCTGCACGACCAACCCTTTGCAGGAAATTAGAAGTTAAGGGGGGGACAGAATTATTGATGGCTGTATTCAACGTACCTATATCAATACCCATTTCTAAGGTCGATGTGGCAACGATGGTGTTTAAAGAATTGTACTTCGGTCTTTCTTTGAAATCAATTTCTTTGTTTTCTCTTTCCTTTCTTTCTAAAATACCAGTATGTTCAGATGCATAAATACGAGGGGACAGATTACGGTTATACACCAACTGATAATAATTGGGTTTGCTTTTCTGGATTTGACTGTATGTGCCTGTACAAGTATAATCCAAGCATTTCGTAAATATTGAAATATTATCGGAAGCTGCAACAAATAATTTAGTACCGCAGGTATCACAAACATGATTGGCTACCCTGTTCTCAATCATTACTATGTTTGGCTCAATGGCATAATTTTCAATTTCTTCATCACCAAGCTTATTCATTATACCGATGGTGGTAAATGTATCTAGCAATTTTTTATAAAAATCATTTACCAGTTCATGGTAGCCTGAAGCTAATGGAAACGACTTGAGGTAATAACTCCTGTACCAATTGTTCGTGTTGGTATAAGTAGAATCTAAAAGACCTTGGCCATGTGCCTTGGTGGTAAGCAATCTTGGAAACCTTGCTCTTGGATGAAACATTTTATTTAAAAAATGTCGGTTATCTCTCATCCAATTCAAATCCCAAAGTTTCAATGATCTACTTCTGAACTTGCTTAAATATTCATGGTCAATACCACCTCTAGTTCTTACTCTGTGTAAAATACCATTTACAAAAGGTAGTAAATTTTTTTCCTCAATCATAGGAAGGTTGTTCTGATTCAGCCATTCCTGCATAGCAGGGAATATTGCCCTGATTTTTTCCTCATCAAATTTTACAGCTGATGCACCTGATTTTTCCAGCGTTCTACCAATCATGGCATTGTAACCAAATTCAGATAAAACTTCCCAATGCATACGGGTGTCAAATTCTTTTTTGAAAGCTGGAATGAATTTCTTTGCAGCATCACGATAATCAATATCAATATCTGCCTTACCATGATAGTCTGCCGGAAAAAAACGATAATAAAACGCCTCTTCCTGATTCTGCCCGGTAGAATCTGAATGATTCTTCCAATAATCAGTAAATTGATTTTGTAAATCTGAAATACTAACCGGCCCTTGATTTTGATTAATTATTTTTTGTAAGGATGCCCTGAATGTGAAGCGATAGTTTCTTGCTTCAACAAAACCAGCCTGATGTGCAGCATCCTGCACACTATTAGTGAATGCCAAAATTTTACGAAATTTCTCCGCTCTTGGATCAAGGTCAGAAGCCAAAACCTGACTAACTGTTATGGAAGACAAAGTTGCAACCCTTGTTCCAATAATACCCATTGCATTTTCACTATTGCATTCCGGACAAATATGCCTTGCCTTCGTTTCCTTTAACTTCCTTACTGCATGTATGCGGATGGAATGTTCACTTTCTTTTTCATGCAAGCTCATGTCAGCCACATGCATCCAATCGTTTATTTGGTTGTTGGGTTCATACTCTTCAATATGCCTGTGATTAGGAGTATTGATGAAATAAATATTCTTATGGTTACTAAAAAAATACTCATATACCTGATTGGGATCATGAAAGAAATGGTTCTTGTTATCATCCTTTACGCCTAACCAGCCACTTGCACCGCACTCTCTACAGAAATAGGATGGTAAGGCTTTAGGGTCATATTTATCACCCACTTTGTCTTTCCAAGTGAATTTTGGCTGCTCACTTATTTCTCTTAAAACACCACTCAGCTCCCTTATCCAAATTTGAATTTGTAAATAAAGGAATGGGAATTTTTTTGTGCCGCCAATTCTTGCTTCGCTAATCAACGCCAATAAAGAATTAATTACTTCTTCTCTTGGACTTAATTCATTAACGGCATCCCATTCAGCCAATCTTTTGAAATCAGGATTTACATCTGCCAACTTATTCAGCAATATATCCAGTTTCACAATATTGCTACTTGTTAATGAAATTAAGTCTTTCATCAACTTCAATTTCTTTAGTTCTTCCCCTAACTGAATTTCATCTAAACTATCGGGCATTTGCCATAAGCGTTTCTGCCTGGCTATATAGTTTTCATAAGTTTCATTTTCCCTTAAACGACTTTCCAATAACCCAATCTGGCGTGGAATGTATTTTTCCAAACTATCATCGGGCAAATCAAAAAAATCATTTACCAGTACCCTGTTTTCTGTAATTATCGCTTCCTTGTCAAATGCTTCGCCAAATACTTTTTCAGCATATTCTGTAAGTAGTTGAATAGAATCCTCTCCTGAACCAATCGTTGCAGAAGTACCCACAGCACAAACCTGCCCTTTAGCAATGTCTAATTTTAATTTTAATCTGCGAATCAGGTTTGCCACATCAGTGCCCTGAGCACCATCATAGGTATGCAATTCATCCAATACTATGAACTGGAGTAAAGAGGGGTCTTCTAAATTATAGTTCCAAAGATTGTGATAGTTGTTACGCAATAAGGCATAGTCCAACATTTTGAAGTTGGTTAATAATATATCAGGTGGGTTTTCTATAATCGTATCCCTATTTTCTATGATGTGGTTTTCACCCATTTCTTTTGGAAACTTTTTCTTGTCTTTTCCCTCACCAATAAACAAACCTGCAGTAATTTTTCCGTTTAATCTGTCATCACCACAAATGGTTTCTGCCAAACGTTTAGCCTGGTCAGTTGCCAGGGCATTCATAGGATAAAGAATAATTACCTTAATTCCTTTTCTATCAATATTTTTATAACAGTGGTCTAATATCGGGTACAAAAAACATTCTGTTTTACCAGAAGAAGTACCCGTTGTTATCAAAGTAGATTGAGGCTTATGATTATCTTGTGTAGTTAGTCGTATGAATGCTTTAAACTGGTGGTCGTAGGGTGGAAAATTCGGAGCTATATCCAATGGAATAACTTCATCATCCGCAGCTTTTACAAAAGGTAGTTTCAATGAAACATAAGGGCCTTTAATTATGCCGTCTTCCGAATCGGTTACGAACTTGTAAAATGCATCATGCACAGCTTTGTCTTTAAAGCTAAATGTCGCTTTCAGATATTCCAGAATGGAATGTTGTACTTCGTATGCTTGTTGGAGTGGTAGCATTATTGGATATTAAAATTTTTGAATGGCACTGTCACATCTTTACAATTCGTTAAAAAATGATGGACAGTCTTTTCCATTTTATTCATTAAAACAGTGCTTTTTGTAATTATCAATGTACCACGCTTCGCACGGCTTGTTGCCACATTGAAAAGCTTTGGGTCAAGCTCAAAATGAGGATCTGATAATGGCATATAATAAATTGTATAATCGGTGGTTATTCCTTGAATTCGATGGATGGTACTAACAATTATATTCTTTTTCAGGTATCCTTTTTCACTTATAGCTTGGGTTAAAAATTGCTCTAGATAAATCGTTGGCACTAAAACAGCGATACTTATATCGGGTGAATCCACAAAAAGCCCTAATAATATGTGGTTTATTCTTTCTAATATCTCTGATTGACTTAAAGCATTTTCTCCTACAATATCTAAGCTTGCAATACTAACACCTCCATTGGGGTGAAATATATTCTCGACTTTTTGAGGATGTGATATTTTCCCATTTAAAGGAGAGTTGCTCTTAAGTTTATTGTCATAAAACAAACCAGTTAAGTTTGAAGCATCTGAGGTTAAACGTCTGGTATTAGTTAAGCGAAAGGTTGCCATTGGATTCAGTGAATTGGCTAACGTATCTAACCCTAATTGTACCTTACAGATATTTGGATTTATCTTAAGCAATTTCTCCTTTTTTGTAATTACTATCGGGGGGAGTTGTTGTTGATCCCCTATAATCAATACTTTACTTGCCAATTCTTCAAACATAATTAATGTGGCAAAAAAGGCTTGAGATGCTTCTTCAATAATGAGCAAATCAAAACGCTTTGATTCACTTATCAAATCTTTGTAGAATTCAGATAGCTTATAATAGGTCGTAAGCAATAAACTTCCCTGCTTGGGTAAAAAACCTGCAATTGGTTGGAGATTGGGGTTTAGCTTTTGCTCATCCTTGCCCAAGTTTGTTTTATAAACCACCCCTGCATTCAATGCTGATGTCAAACCAGGTTGACCAGATATTTCTATTAATGCCTTATTGGTCAGAGCACATACTGCCACCGCTTTATTTTGTTTTAAAAAATAATCGCAAATAGCTGCTGCCTGATAGGACTTACCTGTTCCCGGAGGACCTTGCACTAATGCAGTATCATTTGAATTGACAATATTTATAAAGTAATCTGTTGTTACAGAATCATTGTCAATATCTGTGGGATTCCAGAGAGCTTCCTTTGTATTCAAAGAATCAAGATTGTTTCCTGAATTGGTAACAAGATCTTTGAGATTTATAAGATAGTTGATAGGTGGATACATTTTTGCGACCACAAGAAGAGGCTTATGGCCTTGAGCTAAATACTCTTTTTTCAATAAATCGAAAAACGAGCTATCTTCAAAAGTTACCTCAAGAAAAACATATTCAGCGTCACTTGACCCATATCGAATAGCCTGTCCATCTGAACCTTGTTTGTTGTAGTAATGCTTATCTGAGGAATAAATAAACTCCTGAAACGTAAAAGTCCAATCATTGGGAGAACCTTCAGCAGCATTGCCAACGATGCCAAAAAAATACGGCCATTGAAGTCTTGGGGCTTCTTTGCGCTTAAAACGAATAATAACAGTCCCCTTTTCATCATCTACATTCCAAAACCTTCCAATAAAAAGCTCTTTATCCTTTATCAGAAGGTTCATTCTCTTTCTGACATAGGTCCTCCAATCGTCCAGTTGGGTTTGGATTTCTACTTCATAAAAAGCTATATGTTGTTCTTTGGTTATCACTTGATGTTTAATTAATATCCACCCGTGTCATCGGTTCTTGCATTGTTTGGGTTCGTTGTATTATTATTGGTCTCGGGTCTTTCAAAAAACAACTTATCAAAATGCTCATTACCCTTGATTCTGAATATAATCCAAAGACGAGAGGCATTCTCAAATTTGCCCTGTAGCATTTCATCCAATTCGCTGGCATTGGCTCTACTTTCTATTCTCATCACCTGAAAGTCAGTTGGATTATCACTATTTAAATCCAGTACTTCCTGCTTTGATCTAAATAATTCAAATTCGCCATACCCTTTATCTGCGAACAACATTACATTCGGATCATACTGGTTGTCTAATCTATCCCATGCTTTTTTAGTTAAATACAGCAACCCCAATCGGGCTGATCTGCACATGACTGTGTATTGCACCCCATCTTTATAAACAGGCGCAAGTTGAGCATATTCATGAGTGTCGATAAGTTGTTTGTTGGCTTGAAAAACATCATAACCCTCTCCATCAAGATGAACAAGTGCTGATGCCAAAGCCGCCAGGTTTAAATTTTTTCTAAACTCTTCCGGGACAACTCCATCAAACAATTTCATGATGGCTTCTTCTTCCGCAAGAGATAGTTTACGTTCGGTACGATTGTTCTCAAAGTCAGATTTCCAGGAGTTGAGCCTATCAAAAAAATCAGGGATATGGTCTTTAATAGAATGGGGCAGGGCATTTTCAATACTTTCTGCCACTATATGAAAATTATCTACTTTCTCATAGGATCCCTCATAAAAGGTACTTATTGTTTGATCGTTGTAGCTTCTTTTTCTTGGCAAACTGCTGCCCTTGAATATCTTTATAATGTAGTTGTCTTTATCAGGCCAAAATTTGTAAAAACTCAAATTACAATCCCGTAGGTTTTGCAGCACATTTTCCGTATCTAATTCAGATGACACCGATAATTTAGTTGGATTTAACTGCTCTAAGAATATACTTGGCAATAGCTCATCAATGATTATCTTATCTGATTTTTTTAAATGATTCCATACATCAATTTTGTGTTTACCCCATTCTTCCCATATTAGGTGATATTGATCATGTTCATTTGACTGATAAAGCTGATAAGTTTTACAACTGGTATCTGTGGGTAAGGGTAGCGGCAAAGTTTTGATGCTAATATTTAAAGCCAGTGCCCTCTCGTATAGTGGTTTAAGTAATGAAGCTCCGTAGTTTCGATGACTATGCTTTGTTATAAGCCACTCGAATGTATTAACCAGCAAATCAGGTTCTGTAATACCCCCTCTGGCAGCATCCATATTTACAGTAGGATCGTCTAACAAGCCCTTACGTAGTTGAACAACCGGAGAACTTTCATTTTTGATGCCCATTTTGGATATAAATGCCTGCACTTCATCACCACTCTTGTTTTCTACCCATGCTTTCAACCATCCTGGCAATTTCTCAGTATCAAAAGCATATTCGTCTATGGCTAAAAGCAAATCAGGGCAGAAATCTGTAATGATGTGCTGATTGACAAATTCCGTATAACTGTCTTCATTTAGACAATAATCAAAGAACAGATGCAGTTCTCTTTCATAGGCCTCTCTATTTACTTCAGGTTCCAATGTAAAGAATATTTTACCATCCAATACTTTTTCATCAGGATACAGAGATTGGTAGTAGGATAAAAACAATGTTTGTGCAGCATTGTATGATTCCAATTCTAAATCGAGTAACTCTGTGTAAATTTTCTTTGCACCTCTTCCTTTCGCTTTGAATATTTTTCTTAATCCTTCAACATCCCTGAAATCGACAAAAAGCTCAATTATTTCAGAAACAGGATATGTTTTACCTTTATAAGCAGGAAGTATGTCACTAATCTGAATGCCTTGAAATTGATAGATAAATTTATTGTCTGCATCAAATATCCTTACATCTGCTGATACAGCTTTTTCAAGAAGTTTGACTCCATCAAGAATAATCTTTTCTCTGAAGCTATCTAATTTTGCATCATCGCCACTAAAATAATTTGATACCAGTTTTAAGATTCTGAACTCAGCATCGTCAGAGGTATATGATTTCTTGCTGTCAATCTGTAATTCTTCGAGTTGGGCAAGATATTTTTCACTCAGATTTGAATCCTTGCGCTCGTATACAAACTTCGCAAGTGACGGAAATGCGCATTCTTTCTCAATAATGTATTCAAGCAATTTTGAATCTTCCAGTAAACCAATTTTGTTTCTGTCTGTTGTGTACAAGGCATCTGGAAACAGGCTCAACTTTGTATTTAGCGTTGATTTCTCAATAAAATCTATGAGCTCTTTATCGGTTGTATAATAAGCTAAAGTGTCATTTGCTTTTCTTATAATGAATTTATCACCAACTGCTGTAAACGCAAGATGATTCAATAGCTCTTTCTCACCTTTAGTTTCTGCCCAATCCAAGAAATCATATATAGCAATAACATCAAAAGCATTTTCTTTAGGCGTGATTGCTGAAAGATTAACGTTTTTGCCGCCTAATGCTAAATGGCTTATAATTTGTAATGCTGTAAAATGAGGTAGTTTTTCATCGGAAATGGTTTCAATAAACGACTTCACAGATGAATATTTCCTTATGTCTGATAATTGAGAAAAACTGTCGTGCCAAAATACCGAAGATGCAGGAGCAAACTGTGCTGTTGATTCAAGATAAACCCAGGGGATTGCTGAATAATCCAATTTAGTTCCCTCCGGTTTATTCTTATGTAGTTTTAGTATGTAATCGTAAAATTCCTCTAAATTATCAATGTTGATGTTGGAAGTTAATTCATTGTAACTCTCAATATTACAAAATAACTTCTCCAATAAATCCTTCTCATTTAATAGCTCCTTTTGGAATTCAGCAGAAATTGCTTGTTCTTCTTCTTCAATTATTACAAAGTTTAATAGCCATTTAGGTAGTTTTTCTGTTTCCTTATTGGATATTAACTTATTCAGTGAACGTGCTTTTCCTGTTTGTGAATAAAACAACTCTAATCGAGCAGCATAATCTGAGGGGCCAATCTGATAAAGGTCTTTGAAGAAATTTAACAGTATATTTTTTTTATCTGGTGAAAGAATACTCAAGTTCCTTCCAGCTGTTATATGATTATAAAGTTTTGTGTCAGTCTGTAAATGGGACTCCTTTGATAATAATACCTGTTTTATGTGCTTAACTGCTTCATCATCCAATGAAAATTCTGAAAGTATAAATCCAAGTTTTTGAAGTATATCCTCAATCTCGATAGTTTTTTCTGTTTTAAAAACAAAGTCCTTCAAGCCAATAGCTTCACTTAAAGATAAAATTGATTCACCATTCCGAATAATTGGCAATTGCAGCAACCACTCTTCTTTGAGATTATTTAAGTGATAAATTTTGTCAAGCCATTCAAGAAATTTAGTATAACCATCAGTATCAAGGGAAGACAAAGCTCTTGAAAAAGATTTTTGATTGTCTTTATCTTGAAGATGCAATGTAAGTTTTTCTGCCGTATATCTTTCAATGTTAAGGTAATCTTTATTCAAAACATGATTACTGATTTCACTTGCGGGAAGAACCTTAACAGTTTGGGAAATATTGTAGAATGTTTCCGTGTTTAATACTTTGGATATTTGGGTTTCATCCAATATCAATTCCGATATACGTTTTACATCACCATTTATGTCGGTAATAAAAGCAAATTGATTTATTGAATCTAAAAAACCTCGATTAAATGACTTGTTAATTTCACTAAGTTCTTCATCTTCTTCATTTAACAAATTTTCCGGCAGTAGCTGAAGATAAGACTTAACATATTTTCGTTTTACCAATCCATCAACCGTTTCCTGCACATTACATAGGGAAACAAGGCTCTTAATGCTATTCTTTCCAATATGGTACATAAGATATTGGTTCCATTTATTTTCTTTCAAAATAAATTCACGAGATGTATTCGTAATAAAATCTGCATTTACAAGAAAAGGAAAGCCAAATCTCTGATCAGATGTTGGTAGATAGTTGTACAGAATAGAATGACTTTTATCCAATTTAATCACCTCTCCATCTTTAATCTGTGATGCAAAGGTCATTCTAGTGCTGCTAAGTAAACCTAACTTTTCCGGAATACTTTTTATCTCTCCAAATTCATCTTTAAATTTAAAAACTCCCTCTTTCTCTTCAAACCGTTCAATGTTAAATCCCGCCTTGGAAAACTCATCATTATTGATTTCAACATCAAAATGAAGTTTTGAAAATGTAGCTACATGATTGTCATTATGAAATATATCTATTAAATCATTTGCTTCCCTTAATTCAATTGATTGTTGTTTCAATAATGAACTTGAATCCGATTTATAGTAATCAAACTTCTTAGTATGTCTGAGAAAAAGGATGAATTTTGGCTTGCTTAAAATGCTTTCAATCATTAAAGAATAATTCTTTGCATTAATTACATTTTCCCCAATTTGTAGTGCAATATTTACTTCAGCATGTTTAATGAATTCTGATTTCGTCAATTCATCAGGATATTCATTTCTGTTCACCCAAATTGGCTTTATTTGCCAAGGAATATTGTCTATGTTTTCATATTTTTCTTTGCTCATGGAATACTCCAGCAGGAACTGCTCGTAATCTCGTGGGCTGTTAGCTAGTAATCTGATTTGTCTTGCATAAAGTGCATTGAAATCATTGTATACAGCATCATTCTTATCAAACTTAAAGGAATAACTGCCAGATCTAATGTAAACACAACTTGAGTCAGTGAAAACAGATTTAAAACCGATTCCTTTGTATCCTGTTTGCCTTACGTTTTCTGACTTGTTACTTTGCGCGGCATCAGCAATTGCTCTTACATCATCTCTGTCAAAGAATTTTCCATTATGCCTGAATATCAAAAAATTATTTAGTAAATGTAGTTCAACATTAACGCCCTTGTCAGACGCGGGCATATCATCGGCATTTTGAATTAATTCAAATATGAATCTCTCAGTTTGAGTATATAATTCTAAAGAGTTCAATTTCAACTGTGATGCAATAGTTGCGGCATCTTTCGGTGTTGACCCTGTTTGCTGAAACCATGATTCTATAAATTCTTTTGGAGTTATAAACTCCCTAACTTGTTCAATTGTATGAGTATCATCCCAAATTAACAAATAAGGATTATTAAGTTGTTGTCTTAATTCAATAGGAGCAACTTTCGCTTTAATCCTATAGTAGTTTCCTTCGACTAGATGTTCTGATTTAGGAACTCTTATGGAAACTTGCCTTTTATGATTGTTTATTGGATAGTAGATATTTCTGTCGTTAATGAAAGGACTAGATATATATCCAAATTCAAGTTCCTTAGGCGATAAAGAATGTTTGTATTCTCCTACCATTATAAGCTCATCACATCGCCAAAGCCTTTTTAAATTACCCTCTAAGATTTGGATTGGTTTGATATATATGTTATCGGACATCACTTTAGTTTTGTTTTAGATTAATCACATTCTCAAAATGCTCCCACGCGACCTTATAATCCTCTACCCGATCGCACTTAGCAAAAGGAGCATGGTAGGTTATTTTTTTGCCATTATATAGTTCGCTTTTGGTGATGGTATGCTCATAGGTTTCTCCGGCTTTTAGGTGGCGGATGGTCTCCCACACCGGCCTATCAACACCCACTCCTACCAAACCTTTGCTGCAAGTGAATACAATATTACCTTGGGTATCGTACCAAGTATCGTCTTCGTTTTGTTGCAATACGGGGAACTGCACGTTGTAGATGAGTATTAACTCCTCCAGCGTAAGCCCCAATGCCATGGCAGTAATTACATCTATCTCTACCAAAGCCTGCCTGCGTTCAAACCAATTGCGTAAAGGCGTACTCCATTGCCAGTTGGGAGTAAGGGTGCTGAATGGTTTTAGCCTATCATCTTGTTTGCTCCACGTATCCTTAGTGTATTGATCATCCCACAACTCTTCCCATAAAGGTGTATAGTGAATGTTGAGGCAGTTGAGTTGGAGGGTGCGGCTGAATAAAAGCATTAAGTATTTTTTGCCAATTCCTAAAGGAAAAGCCGCAAGCCTACTATCGGTTAGGTTAGATGCCCCAACTGTTTTAATGAAGAAATCCAAAACTATCGAAGAGCATAATGCTGTCAATTCTGCAGCTCTTGACTTTTCGCGAAAAACCACAGAAACAACACCGTGAGTATGTGTCGCATTCGGGATGAGAATGCTTGGATTCAGAGTCCTTTCCCCCGCTTGACTCAACATCTTTCGGAACCCCACTTTATAATAATGAATCCACGCATCGTATTCTTCGCGGCCTTGTGCATCGGTGTTGCCCGTGGGAAAACCCTTGATTAATGAGGAAAATTCAGAGGCGCGTATACCCGGAACATAATTGGTGCGCGCTACAAAATCGGGCTTCGTGTGCTGGTGATCGATGATGTCATAGTCTGAGTTTAGTTCACAAACTTCGGTTGGGGTCTTGTAAAGTGGATTTGAAACGAAAAAGTGCGGCCCGCTATAGACTAATTCGTAAGCGGCAAGATTAGGGAATTGAGTTTGGCGAATTATTGTTCCATCATCCACCCCAGTTGTTTCATTTACGCCATCGGTAATTCTATGTTCAATATTAGACAAAGATCCAGGAAATTGACCTAGCTTGTTTAATACATCAACAATTGGTTCCGCATGAATAGATACCAATTTTGCCTGTTCCCAATTTTCGGAGTTTTCAAAGGTTTTGGCAACTATTCGTAATTCCTTTTCCGTAAAATGAACAATACGATATCGATGGGGCTTTATGTTCCAAACGTATCGCTCCGTCACTTCATCTTTTATCTTTATTCCACCAACACTCTCTGCCATTGTCGAAACAAAGCACCCATCGATTGTCGATGGATGAAAGAGATTAGAGATGGAATGGAAGCCAACTTCGGAATGCTTACCTGAATATACCTGCGTGCCGTATACAGTATTGTGATGAACTTCAGCAAAAAGTGATAATTCATTTGTGTACTGAAAGTGATATTTTAAACGTGGATAAATCTGTTTGCGCAACTCTCCACCATTAGGATCATCATAAACCCCTTCCGGATGTAACAATCCCATAAAGCCTTGCTTGCCTACGAGATTAAACCCATTCTCCAGAACACATTTGAACAAATTGTTCTTTTGACCAACAAGTAGCGGATAATTCTGTAACGCGCTTAAAAAAACAGACGTGCTTTCAATCTCTAAAAACTCTGCTATGTATAGCTCCTTCATTGAATGTTGCTCAAAAAATTGCTCCTGCATTTTTCGAACCTGTGGAGATGATGCTTTTTTGATTTCTACTTCAGGAAATTTTTCTGCCACGATGGGCTTATCCTCAAACTGTAACCTTAACCACGGCGGATTTCCTGCTATCAGATCAAACCCACTTCGCTCCCAAAACACTTCCAAAAACTCGAGCTGTGGGTGGAAGAAGCGGTAGGTGTTGGCCAAATTGGCCACCAGCTGCAGGCGCTCGTTGGTGTCGAACAAATCGCCCTTGTCAGTTGTGGCTACTATGGTTTCAGTAAACAGTGCGGCGCTTTGCTCGCCGGCATCGCTTGCATGCAGTGGCAAGGCGGTTTGCGTGGCTGCATCGAACATGCGCTGCTGGCCACGGCTTTCGATAATGGCTGCTGCTGCACTGTCGGCATCGAGCTCGAGTATGGCAGCAATATCGTCCCACCAGCGGTTGCGGTCGGGCAACACATCGGCACGGCGCATGTCCCAAAACCACAGGCTGCACCAGTAGTCCATCACCATCTTCAACTTATAGTAGGGCGCGTTGTGGCGGTTGCGCTGGTCGGCCAGGCGTTCCTTCTCGTCATAGCTGCGCAACTGCATGGCAACCTGGTCGCCCTTGCCCGTCATACCAAACAGGTTTTGGCGGTTGCTCGTTTGCACATTGAGCGATACCTGAAAGCGGTAGTACTCGGCCAACAACACGTCAATCCGGTCGCATATGCGCTGCAGCTTCGTCACCTCTGCCTTGCCGAGGGGTTTAATAAAATCTCTCTTCCAGGTAGTAACCCGGCGCGCGGCTTCGGGGTTTTCATCCTTCAGCATTTTAATGCCTGCCGATGGCACCATTCCTTTGTCGGGCAAGAGGAAATGGTAGATCTCGTCGGCCTTGCGCCCGTGTTTTATCTTGTCGCTATCGATCTGTGGTTTAAACTCAAGCTGGCGCGGTGCACTCTCCCACCACTCGCGCGCTGCAGCCCTTCGCCCGCCGCCCTCGGGCAACGCCACGTCTTGCACTTTATACACGCGCAGCCAGGCGCCCACCACAGCGTTACCCACGCCAATGCGGTTGCTGAAAAAGGGCGTTTCCATGTCGCGGTGTATCACATTGAGCCAAAGCGACAGTTTGCCAAGTTCAATGGCCGTGGGGTTTAAGTCGACACCATACGTATTGTTCGTTGCGATGTATGCCTTTATTTTTTGGAGCTCTTCTTTGTATTTGTCGGGCTCTACTTTCCACTCCACGCGGCCGGCTTCGCGCAGCTCCTTCTGGCGATACGTGAGGTAAGCCTCGGCCAGCTGATTAATCATTTCGTTGTGGAAAGCGGCTGCACCCATGGCAGGTTCGAGCAGTTTCAAGTCGAGCAACTCGGAAGCTTTCATTTCGCCCTTCTCCACGCGCTCCAGTATGGGCTTCAGGGTGTATTTCACTGTGCTCTGCGTGAGCACTTCGGGCGTGTAATACGAGGCCGACTTCTGGCGATCGCGCCCACTCAGTCGGTATACAAACGTTCCCTTTTTCAGAATGGCGTCGCTACCCGTTTCATTTTTCAGGATTTCGTTTTCCTCAAAATCATCGCGGCGAATGCGCGGCACGAGGTAGGTGCCTTCAGTTGGCTTACCTGCCTTATGCACTTCGATGTAATCTTGCTCTGCATAAAATCCGCGATAGGCCAGCAAGCTCTCATACACACTTCCCAGTTGGTTGATGCCCAAATTGGCATAAGAAATTCTTCCTCGTGCCCTGTTGCGTTGCTGTTTGCTTAATGATAGTCTGCAAATAATGTCCTGCCATACCCTATTGCGAAATTTCACTTTGTGCAGGTGATGAAGTTTGGCGTTATTAAACAAAGGAGAATCTATATGGCGAACTCTGAAACTTTTGTTTTGTCCGTTTTCTTTTTCCCGATAACCAGAACTCAGAACTTCAAATAATTTATTCAAAGATTCATGAAAGAAATATCCGTTTAGACTGGTTTCCGAATAGAGAGGCACTTGCTCCAAATCACGCAGCATTTCTAAGGAGTAACCTTTGTTGTAAATGGGATCGTTGCTGGGTAGAATATCTAAATCTTCCCGGCTCTCTGCATAAAAAATAAAGAGTAATCGATAGATGATGGTAAGGCAGTCATCTTTGATTTCCTGTTCAAAGGTGTCGTCTGTCTCATCGAATTCCTCATTAAGAATATTTTTCTGGTAGTACAAAGCCTCATTAGCCAGTGCCTCTACAGCATGAATAATACCCTCTTTTAAATCTTTGGTAACTTCATAAGCAGATTTATGGCTGTCCTCATCCAACTGGTCCAGCAATACCATATTGCTTTCGGGCGTCAAAGACTCTTTGCTTAAAAGAAAATAAAGCAAAGCATAATAATTGGCATTGCGGTTGGCAGTAGCTTCAGTGAATAGTTCTTCCAGGTCAAAAACCAAATAGCTACCACGGAACCATTTTTCTTGTTCCAGCAGATAGACCATATTACCGGCAAGTAACAAAATGTATTTAGGCCGTAAGTGTGGTTCAAATAAAAACAGTTCAGAAACGGCTTTATTAATAACTACCGGAGATATTTTTAAATGAGCCGGAACTTGAAACACCCTGTCCCATTGGGTGCGGTGGTATTTTTGAGGGGGATTATTTTGCGTTTCATCTTCTACATTGTAACGTTGCTCAAACAAGCCATCTGGGTCGCTATCATCTTCCTTAATCAAGGCTTGCATTTCCATGATCATGAGGTGCACCTTGTCTCCTTTGTGCAAAATATGACGCACGGGAATAACCTCATTTTCGGAAAGATGGAACAAGTTGCTGTATTGAGGATGATCGCCATCGAATCCCAACGCGTTTAATAATGCTGTATGAAACTGGTGACTTTCATAAATTTTGTCTTTTACACGTAGCTTTCCTTCAATAAACAATTGTTTGAAACGGAAATATTTATCCTTTAGTGGAGATATTCGTTTATTGAATTCTTTTACATCTTCAACGCTATAGCCCGTTTTGGATAGTACTTTGGAAGTAAAATCCTCATCAAAATAATTTGAAGAGAAATATTCACCTGTGTTTTGTATAAACTTCAGCATCTGTCTTTAAAAATTATAGAATACAGCTAATGTCTTCAAGTAAGCTTCACCTTGCAATGAGGTAAGATTTTTATAGTACTGGCTTGATGTACTTAATATCGTTTCAATTTCACGCTGCCTTGAATCTTTAATTCTTGCCCATAGGCTACTCCCCGTACCCTCATTAAAATCGATTTCAAGTTGTTCTAAAGCAGCAGCCCGCCAATTCTCTATTTTGGTTTTATACTCATTTAGTTTTCCCTCCATTTTTGTTTCTAAATCCCTCTGTTTTGCTGACATAAAGGCAGAAACACCCGCAACAGCTTTTGATAGTTGGCCTTGGAGAGCATTTAAATCAGATTCAGAAATGGATTGTGTAAGCAGTGTTTCTTGTAGGCTGAACTCATTAATGAAATCAAAAAGTGGAATTGGATTTCTAAATAGGGTACCGTCACTATTAAGACCTATTGCTAAGAAATCGGCAATAACAGGTTGGCCAAGATTATTAGAAACCTGAGCTTGAAAAATATACCATGAGGTTTTTGCAGGAACACGATTTGTTTTGGCGACCAGGGCAACATCTTTGTCCACGCTGGCTTCCAGCTTCGTCATGTAATATTTAACTACCGGATGAAGTTCATTCAATATTTGAAACTCTGCCCATTCACCTTTCTTTTTCCTTGCATCTTCAATGGCTTTTTGGACCAAATCTTTATCTAACGACAATTTAAAAAGTTCATTCACCTTTGGTTTTGATTCAGGGGGCAGATCAAATAAAATTTGATTCAAATCCTTTGTATTCAATATTTCCAGATAACCATCTTGTACCGTTACATCTTCTGGTTTAATTTGATTGGCAGAAGATAGTTGCTCAAACAAATCAGAATAGAATTTAACTTCACTAGGATAAATGGTCAAATTGGTTTCGTACGGATTAACTGTTATTGTAACCGCAGTGGAATCATCTTGATTAGCAAACAAGGTATTAAAGTCAAAGCCTGCCATCTTTGCATCTAAATCTTCCAGAAAAGATTCATCTTGGTTCATGATCGCTTGCTCTACCAGTTGTTCCTCTTTATTGGCATCGTAAAGCTTCATAACGGAACCGGCATCGCCTAATGTATTGTACACCACTTCCTCTTTTTGAGTGAGTCGTTCCACAATGTGCAAGTCAGTTTTTAATCCATCTACATCTGATTCTGCAATAATGTAATGAATGAACGGTGTTTTCTTTTGGCCATAACGGTCAATGCGACCATTGCGCTGTTCCAATACAATTAAAGACCACGGAATGTCATAATTGAACATTCGATTGCAATAGAAATGCAGATTCACGCCTTGAGAACCTGCATCAGAGCAAAGCAATAAACGAACAGAGCTATCTTCCTTCCCAAAATCCTCAATAATGGCTTGTTGATCGGTATCTGATAAACCACCATGAAAAAAGGCAATGGCATCTTCTGAAATATTAAAATCGCTTTGCAGATTTTCTTTGAGGTATTCCAGTGTATTTATCCTTTCAGCAAAAATGACATAGCGGTCATTCTTCTTTATCCCTGTCCAACCCAATTCAAGTAAAGTGTCTTTTAGCTTTTTGTATTTGCTGTCGGAATGAGTAGTGAGGATTGTTTCTAATTTTATCTTCAAATCATTTAATATCTCTAAATTTTCACAGGCAAAGTCATTCTTTGCCTTTGTTGCATCAACTTTTTCAATTCTTCTCTGAATGCTTTCTAATGCAGCCTTTGGCGAGGACATAAAAGCCTTGAATATTCCAATAGAAAATAGAAGATCTTCTTTTGGCTTTCCATTCTTCAAGGCATTCAATGCATTGAATTTTAGTTCTTGCTGGTATTGTAAAAAATCAATTTCAGCAGCACTCAGTTTAGCGGAACTTCGAATAATTATGCGCTCTTGAAAATTTGCCCTAACGGTTTCATCAGTAATATCATTTTTAAACCGTCGCACATAATAGGGCTCTACATGTGATTTGTCGTACTCACCACTTTTGGGAATGGCAGTTGGCTCAATCATGTTGATGAGATTCGCAAAGTTTTCTTTTCTACCATTGTGTGGTGTAGCAGAAGTAAGAATTAAAGATTCGCACTTTGTAGTAATGAGCTGTGCTAAATCACCACGTTGGCTTTTATCATTTGCTACAGTATGACACTCGTCAATAACTACAGCATCCCATCTTGATTTTTCGATGTAATGCCTGAACTTCGCATTGTTCTTTAAAGTATCAATTGATATGATTGTTTTATCGTAATATTCAAAAGGATTTTTATTGGAAGGAAGCTGGGATTTTATCCTAGCAATACCTTCTGAATCTAGCCTAACCAATGGAATTGCAAAGCGATGCCAAAGTTCTTGCTGAAACTGCGCTAAAATAGATTTCGGAGCCAACACCATTATTCGTTTCCCTTTCCCCCGTTTAATCAATTCAGAAATAAAAATACCGACCTCAATTGTTTTACCTAATCCAACGCCATCTGCTATCAATAACCTTGGTCTTGGAAGTTGTAATGCCTTCAGAGTTGGTGTCAATTGGTATTCTGCCGGATTAATTGCCGCTTTGTTTGCAATTGTTATTTTCTCTGAAAACACAGCTGCGTTTCTTATTTGCGTTTCAAGAAACAGCTTTGTTCTTCGATAGCCGCTATCATTATCTGCTATCAACTTTGTGTGGTGGGGATCAATGGGCTTAATGTCTGAATCTATATTAGAATCAAATGTAAAACGCTTCCCTTTTACCAATTCGCTAATACCCTCTGCTTCCAATAGCCATGATCCATCAAAATTCTCATCAGTTTTAGTGATGATGAAATCTTCGCCTCGGGTCGAAATTCGTTGTCCTATTGTTAAGTTCATTTTTTGTAATATAATTTTTTTGACCTCAAGTAATAACAAATTACAACTGCCTAATTTAGTACTTAAAAGTCTGTCATTTCGGGTTATTTAGTTAGGAGGCCTATCCCCTAGCGTCATTCCGCATTGTGGGCAACGTATATCAAAAATGCTCCAAGCTGATTCCAAATGATAATCCCAATATGAACCATGCTTAAAAAGTTTGGTTTGACAATTCCAACAATAATCAATATGAATCTTATGGCCACAATTTGAATCATTGCAAGTGCAGCTATAATAACATCGCTTTTTCCCTCTCGGATATTTGTCCATGCTAATGTCTGAGCCACCACAATTAAGGCAGAACATTGGAGTCTCCGGTTTCGGATCTATTTCATCGCCATGCCTTGCATTCCGTGAAGATTGTAGCAAATATTCGAATCCCATTCCTATTAGTTTTTTCAAGGCATCGGTATGATTGGGTTTTAGCTCAATATACCCATATTCATGACAAGGAAATTTTGTTTTTTGACTTTGGTTTTCTTTAAAAAATATTCTTTCACCACCGTGATTTGTATATTTTACATTTCGGCCTTCAAACATACAGTCCTTGCAAGGGTGTAGAATAAAAACGAAGTTATCTCGATCACCGTATTTATTCTTCATTGCAATTGAATCATAAATAATTGACTTTTTGTAACTATAATTTTTGAACTTGGAATCCAGAACCAAATATATCTTACGATTATTACAAGAAATTTCTAGAATGAAATCGGGTCTCCTATTCTGCAAATCGCTTTTTTGATAATGAAGGATAACATTCCTACCTCCTAAACTTTCCGCAAATGTAATTTTTGAATATTCAACGATGTTTTGTTTTTTAGGATCGACATTTCTCAGGAGAGCTGTGACATCATTTTTATTAATCATAAAGCGAAAACTATCTTGCAATACTTTAATTTGCATGACTAAGCACCACAACTCATACACTTGCGGCATCTCTCTGATCCCAAAAGATGTGACATTTTCATAAAGTTCAAAAACTTCGACATCTATCCCTTCTGATTTCAGTACCTCTTTGTAAAGGCGCATTGCATTTCGATAACTAACATTTTGAATAAATGTCATCGAAGGTTTGAAGCCCAGAAATTTTCTCCATTTTACATTCCTAAAAAAAGACGTCTTCAGCCTTTGTTCAATAAACGGCAGGAGTTCTGATTGCTCATTATTGAACTGACCTATATTCTTTATTTGATAATTTAATCTTTCAATTTGTTTTCTAAGAGTATTAAGTTGATTGATACGTTCATCTTGAAAATTAGTTCTTTCCTTGCTATTAAGTATAGATATTTGGCTCCACTGATTTTGCTCCAAAATAGATTTATTCTCCTTTTGCCTTTTTAGAACTTTTCGTTCGTTCAATAATTCAATATCTGCTATCTTCCGGGCAGAAATCATAGTGTATACTGGGTGTTCTTTGCCGGAATTCGCCATTACCCGTCCGTTAAACTTTATAACTGCATGAAAAATAAACTCTGTTTCTTCAGAAATGAACTCGACAATACTTGCGGGAAATCGAATAAGACAAAATCCAAACTCCTCCGTTTTACACCAAAATGCATTATTTTCAGCACTATGTGCGCGTTTTACTTTTATTCTAATCTTGATATTTTCACTGGATTCAAATTGTGCCAATCCATCACTTATTGATTTCCAATGATTAACAATCTCATCAACTCGGCGTTCTTGAAATAATATCTCTTTTTCAATCTCCTCGGGATTTACTTTTGGATCGGGGTCTTCAAGACTTGTCATCTTCTGGCTAAGCGTTTCAATTTCCTTTTCCAATCTTCCAATTGGCAGTGATGAGTACTTAACGTTTTTTGAAACTATCAAGTAAATGCTATGAAGCATGAAACAAATAAATCTATTCTCATAAACATCATGATTTTCTAATATTGTTTTTGATGGTAGGAAAGCTGCTATTCCAGCAGTGGATAACTTACGATATGTTTCAGAAATTGGAATTACTTTCTCAGTCTTACGCAAGCCCTTTGTCTGTGAAAGTTCACGTTTAGGATTTCTTGCAACTTGGTCAAAAGCTTTTAGAAATTCGGTAATGCATTTATTCTCTGCAAAACGGAAAATTTTCTCGCAATAGCGAATTTCAATATTCTCAGAACTGACATTTGACTTATTTGAAGTTATAAGATTCCAAAGTTCGCCTTCAAAATCGTTTTTAAGTTGCGTAAAATCGAAACCATCAATATTGCTATTTATATCGATGGTAACAAAGTGTAAAATATCTTCAAGGTTCTCTGAAATACCGATTTGTATTTTACCGATTGTGTTAATAGATGGGCAATGATGGTAGCCAATTCCTCGCGAACCAGTCCTCCAATCTCCTTTAATAATCCAAAAATCATCTTTAATGTTACAAAGCCGATTGCTCATATCCCAGCTTCCGTCCTTGGTTTTGAGGATAGGGGTAAGTTTAGTTTTAATTGCTAATTGAAAAAACAGACCATCTTCCTTGTTGTATAGAACAACATCATATTCATAATTGCTACCGTCAATGAAAGAAGCTTCTAAAAACTCCTTAGCCGGAACAATTGCTCTAACCCTATTAGGGCACTCCCAATCAATAGAAATCAAAAGAACTTCAAATTCCTGCATCAGGCAAAGAAGTTAAACTGAGAATTATTATTTTTTGCTTGCAAAATCATTTCCTCCAGATATTCACTGCTAGATTTACCTATTTCGGTCTCATCAGATTGATGTTCGTTGTAAAACTCATTGAATTCTTCGGCAAGGAATTTTTGAAGTTCTTGAGCAACTATATTTTTTGGTTCTCCATTTTTTGCATTCTCGTTTCCGTCAAATATAAATCGCGGGAATATTTTTTGAATTATAATAGCGTTCAAGGAAATTTCAAATAAATCCCCGTCCAAGTAAGTCGATTTATTTAGTTCAGCATAATTGAGTGCTTGTCTAATTGAACGAATCCCAAAATCAATATTCAAAGGCAGCAAAAACTTTCGATTTATCGCTTTTAGTTTTTCTGTAATAGAAGAAAGTTCCTTATTGTTCACCTTTGGAAACTCCTCTCTCTGCGAGAATAATTTTGGCTGTACATGAACTGGTATTAATTCTTTTTCACTTTCTCTATTTTCAAACCAATTATTCACTTTCTCTTCGAAAAGCAAAGGATTGTCAAACTTCACAATATGAACTCGATCAAGGATCTTAGGTGAAAAATAATGAGTTGTTTCATCTACATTGATAGCCCCAATGAATCGAACGTTATCAGGGATTCTAATCGTTGAGGGGAATTTCAAAATATCAATCAATCGCCTTTTCATTTTTGAATGAAGTTGCAGCATTGATTCCTTATCTGTATTGCCCAACATTTCAAAGAACTTTTTTCTTGCTTCATCATTATCCAAAAATTCTTGCCATGATTCTATTTTCTTCCCATTAACACTACTCTCAATTAGATTAAGTAAAGTGCCGAATTCAGACACAAACAATTCTTCTTCGTGATTTGCATACAATTCAATCTCGGGCTGCTTGTTTCGTTCTTCTAATCTGGAAAGGAAATCAGCAAAATAGTATTCTGCTCTTGCCAAATTCATTTCATCCAGGCAAATGAAGTATAGTTGATTTGGGTTGTTAATTGCCTCTACTATTGATTCAGTAAATGGTGTTGGTAAAAATGACATTTGAAGCGGATTGTAGTATCCAATTAAATCCTCAGAACTTGTCCAATTGGGTTTTACAGGAATTATCTTTGCCACACCTCCCATTGCTTCTGCAAATGCTTTTACAATTTGCGTTTTACCAGAACCAGATAACCCACTCAAAACTATGATATCATGAGTTCTCAGTAAAGTCAAAAAGTTTTTAATTTGATAACTTGTGTAAATCAAACCTTTTTTGAAGTACAGATATGAATGAATATGTTCAGAAAGTTTTGAATAGTTCTTCTCAAAATCGATTTCAAAATCATGATGCCCTGTAAGCTTAAATTCTCTCTCAGAAAGAAGATTCAAGTATTTGATTTCATCATCCTCGTTGATGAATTGAAGGTTTTTGCAAATGGAAATCCGCGATTTTAAGGTGCTAATTAAATTCTCCATATTGTGTATTTCATTTGAAGTAACTTCTAGTTTAAGATTTAAAGAAGAAAGTTTCTTTTCCTTCTTTTTTATTTCGTTGAATTTTTGATTAATCTCTGTTTGATACGTTTCTATAATTTCATTTGCTTTACTTTGCTTTTCCTGCAACACTTTTGCAACTTCCTCTTCAATCTCTTCTTTTCTTTCTTCTAAATGTTCATTTGTCTTTTCTATTAAAGTATTTATTTCCTGAAGTTTTTCTTGCTTAACCTTTAATTCCTCACTTATTGAATTAAGTGAAATTATTTCTTTTATATCACTACTCTTTGCTTGTAATAAAAATGGATTTCCTTTTTTTATTCGTTCATTTCTCCTTGCAATTGTAGCTTCGAAAAAATATCTTTTTCCATTTGATAATTCAGCAGAAGGAATAAATACATCATCAATTGAGGAATCAAAAACTGGATATTTTAGAAAAGTTCCGTTCTGATGAGAGATATTCGTGAAGAACCCAAAGCCATTGCCCTCTATTTTTATATACTCTCCTTCTAAAATAAAGTCAGGAATTGAATTGTATTTTTTAATCTCCTTGAGCAAAGCTCTTTCACTCTTTTTAAAGAATTGCTCAAGGTTGTCAAGTATTTCAAGCCGTCTAATTCTGTCATCTTCTGTTTCCGGTTTAAAATCATCAAGTTTCGACGAAACAAGCTCGGAATTCAATTCATTCGTTGGGATTAATTCTAATGTCTTTTCGTCTGGCATGTATCCTGGAATAGCCTTCCTAATTTGCTCTGTTGATAGAACATAATTTTCATCTTGCGGTATATTCTCAAAAATTCTGTTGTAGTGCTCAAAAATCTCGGGAACTGTTGCTTTAAGCCTTTGTGCCAATTCTGCTACTGTCATTTGCGGTTCACTAAATTAATTAAGTTGAGATAAAAACTAAAATGGAGTAACTGACCTTTGAGTATTGGCATGCTTCGAAACACAATTGACATTTGGGAGGATCTTGCTTGCATCATTTAATTGTTTGCACACTAATAATTGTTGGCACACTCAAATAAGTGAATTTAAAGTAAATTAGCTTTGCGGTAGCAACTATCATTGTCAGCAATAATCTTTTTATTATTAGAATCAATAGGCTTGACGTCTGATTCTAAGTTAAAATCGAAAGTAAAACATATTCCTTTTACCTGTTTACTCATACCTTCATCCTTTAATCGCCAAGAGCCATCTAAGATTTCATCTGACCTTGTAATGATGAAATCTTCGCCTCTGGTCGAAATTCGTTGTCCTATTATTAAGTTCATTTCAGCCTAATTCTTTTATTTTTTCTTCATCTATTCCCATTGTGTTAAAGTTCAGCGGAAAGTATCAAATTCCCCACACTCTCATCATTCTTTTAAGTAGCCTCTAAAACAACAACATAATTGTACAAAAAACCACCATATAGTGGTTACTAATTTAAGTCTTAATCGCCCCCGTATCAAAGGAAATACGAATTGTTCAAAAGTTGGAAAACTCAGTACTTTCTTTTACTAACCGCCCATTCCTGAAGCAGAAACTGACAATAGCTGACTCACTAATACAACCGTTAAATCCATTACATTCCTGTAAAAAAGGAGCATACTCGATGTATCTAATGATTTTACAACTACATACATTATCCCATCAAGTTATTTCAAATAATTATTGTAGATTTCCTGTGATATTGCGTTTGAAGAAATAAAAAAGATCAAAACCTCTTGAGCTTTTTTTATGCAGAACCTCTGCACAAAACCCATCAATCTTTGCGATGTAATTAAAACACATCGCTATGAAAACAACAACACACGCTCTGAACAGATGTCAACAACGCGCAATTAGTGCATGGGATGTTGACCAAATCCTAAACTTCGGTAACACTATTTACAAGCAAGGAATGCGCTTCATGTTCATTCCGAAGAAAGACATTCGAACTTTCTACCAACCCGACAGACAATCTTCACTTGAGGATTTAATGATCTTGGTTGCACAAGACGGTGCAGTTATTACCGCATACCGAAATAATGGCGCTGTGAAAAATGTAAAGCGTAAATCAAAACGACTTTGCAAAGAACCGAAATCAAAAACTCACAACACCAGAATCACAAACCAATTCAATTATTCACTAAACGCAGCTTGAAACAATGAAAACATATAATCAAAACAGTCTAATTAGGTTCAGGAAATACAACGGATGTATACTAGAAGATGTTGCCAAATCATATTCCAATTATATCAATTGGTGCATAATCAATCTAGACCATTTCTACATTACCGCAGAAACTCTTGAAATTTTAAAGACGAATTCTGGATTCATTGTTTCGGAAGAGTCCTGTCACGCTATAGAACAAAAGCGATTGGAAATGTTGGACAATTCAGATTCGTATGATTACGATTTTGAATACTCTGATCGAAGAACTTACGACGAGTACAACGGCTCCTATGCCCAAGACCAAATGGGATGGAGTGATCAGGACATCAACGATGTATTCGGTGGAGATGCAGATGCATATTGGAACATCGACTAATATTAATTACATTTATGACACTTCAATAAGTAATACATGCCAGTAACTAAAAACCCCATGCTTCGGTATCGCATTCTAGATGATTGCTTTCGCAATACCGCCCGCGATTTTACCATAGACGAATTACTAGTTGAAGTAAATAGAAGAATTGAATTAACAGAGGGCAATGCCTCTATTGTGCAACTGCGCCAATTACGATATGATATTGCCCACATGCAAAGTGACGAAGGATGGGGTATTGATCTTATCGAAGATAAAATAGGCAAGAAACGTATCTACCGCTATGCAGACACCTCCTACTCTATCATCAATTCTCCTTTATCTGACATTCAAATAGAGGGCATTCAATCGCTGATTTCATTGCTTGAAGGATACGCAGACAATCCGGAAATGAATCATATATTGAATACATTGGATACTCTGAAGCTCACAGCAGACAATTCTCGTTTGCCAAGAAAAATTATAGGAGTTGGCTCCAACCCTTTCTTGAAAGGCCGTGAACACTTGCTTCCGATTTATCAAAGCATCAAAGCTGAAGATGTTCTAGAAATTGAATATCAAAAGTTTGGAGTTCAAAATGTACAAAAGCACATCGCTCATCCGCAATATCTCAAAGAATTCAATCAAAGATGGTTTCTCGTTGTGGTTCCTGATGAGGAAAAAGAACAAGTTCGCATTTTTCCCTTGGATCGAATCCGGAAATTTAAGCATCTAAAAAAGGTAAAGTATTTCGAGAAAGAGATAGATTGGGAGGAAGAGTATTTCGCAGACATCGTTGGTGTAACGAATAATCTGAAAGAAGAACCTTTGGAAATTAAACTTCAATTTATCAATGGCAGAGGTCATTACGTTGAAACCAAACCTATCCATCCTTCCCAAAAACCTATGATTTGGATTGATGAAAAAATATCTGAAACTTCTATATTCGTGAAGAAGAATAATGAGTTAGTTTCGGTTCTTCTCTCTTTTGGGAATGATTTGAAAATTATTTCCCCGAGAGGAATATTGAAATAAATTTATTGTGCAGTAAATCTGCGAAGAAAGAAGTTTTCTTTGCGAAGTAGTTCTTTGAGGTCCTCGGTTTATAAGATTGAAGTCGCATACTGGATTGTTCGCAATCAGATCGGTATGTTTTCCCAGCTTGCTGGGATGAATGTACATTAATTACATTTTAGAGCACAAGGTGTGGAGTGAATAAGCTCCGTACCCATCCCAGAGTACCCCTCTTTACTAGTTTGAGTAAAACTCTTTACTAGTTTGAGTGAAACTCTACTCAAGGGGGCTTACTTTTAGAATCGATCCGAGGACCTCATTTTTACTTATAAAAAAATGAGCGAACTTGAATTCAAAATATACATAAAGACTAGACTCAGTGAGGCTGAATCTGCAGCAGAACTTGCCAAAATTCTGAATGACTTTTATTTATATTTTCATCCTTATTCACTGTTAAAGATTCAATCAAAATCTTTAAATTATTATTGCTCAGAAAAAAATTGTAAGAACCGCTATACCAAATTCCAAATCAAGAAAAAAAGTGGTGGTATACGTGAGATTAACGCCCCCCTTCAAGGACTGAAAGATATTCAACGCGTAATTTCTGAATTACTACAATTTCTCATACCCGTTCATGAGTCTGCCTATGGCTTTACTAAGAAAAAGAATGTTGCGCTAAATGCACAATTGCACCTTGGAAAGCAATTTGTTTACAATATTGACATCAAGGATTTCTTTCATTCCTTTTCTCGAAGTTCCGTGAAGCTTGTTCTTTTAGACAAAGACAGCGGAATATTCACTTCCGAAAAGTTAGCCTTTTTAGTAGCTGGAATTTGTACTTACAACATAAAACCTGAGGCCCATATTGAACAGCATGTTCTACCTCAAGGTGCGCCAACTTCTCCGGTTTTGACTAATATTCTATGTCTACGACTAGATCGAAAACTTGCGGGATTAGCCCATAGATTTAATGCAACATATTCTCGATATGCCGATGATATCACTTTCTCTGCAGATCAAAACGTCTTTGTTATTCCGGCATTTCAGCGTGAACTTCATCGCTTGATTACTGAAGTTCACAAATTAGAATTACAAGAGACAAAATCTCGAATTCAACACAAATCGTTTCGTCAAGAAGTTACGGGAGTGATTGTGAATGAAAAACTAAATGTCCCAAAAAGATTCGTCAAGAACTTGAAAATGTATCTTTATTTAATCGAAAAATATGGGGAACCATTTGCGACGCAATGTTATCAAAAGGACTTCGCCAAAGACCGCCCTAATGTTTCAAATGAAGTGATTGATCTTAAAGCAATCTTAGGTGGAAAATTACACTACCTCTCTATGATTAGAGGAAAAGACGATAATGTGGTGATGCAGCTAACCGAGCGATTTAAAAGAATTTTTGAAATACAAAGCAAACCCAAAAAGCAAAAACCAACACAACTTGACCAGATTTTAAATATCTTGCTGAATAAAGGCCTAGAAGAAGCTATGAAGGCTTATTTAACAAAATAAGGTATGGAGCAAAATGAACAACTGAAAGGTCTAATCAATTTTGTTGGTGAAATTGCAAATCAGCCTGGAAACGAATGGTTGTGGGACGAATTATACCTGCTGCTCGACAGTCAGTCCAATTTCAATATAATCGATAACCATCCGAAATTAAAACTAATTTATGAGCAGAACGTTCTTGAAGTAGCGAAGGTCAATGCTGAAAGTTTCTACTTGAACTTTTCAATTCCTGAATTATCTGATCAATTAAAGACTGATTTCATTAAAATGGAACAAGCTCGCTCCGTGGGCGATTATCGTCTTTTCTCCGTGCACTGTTACCAACAATTGGAACTTATTGTAAATCACATACACGACAATATAATTAAACCTAAATGGCCAATCTATAAAGACAAATTCACTGAGTTTGAAAATCAAAGTGAAAAATACCCACCAAGAAAACTCGAAAAATTCATTTTCCCGAAAAAAGACACTGAATCTGCAGAAGATAACAGCACAGAAATTAAATGGTCAGCTCGGAAAAAATTTGAAATTGTCAATTACCTCGTGGTTGCCATGAAAAAAAACTCATTTCTCCAAACGGAAGGTATTCGATTTTTTGACGAACTATATTCGCTTCGAAATTGGGGAGCTCATAGAGGAAATAATCCGAAAGAGTACGAAAAGGTGCATATCGAAAAACTAGAATTGAATCCCACTTTCGTTGTTGCTAAGATGATTTACAAGTTATCTGAATTCGTTGAGTATCTTAAAAAGAAAAACGAATAACGAGTCTTCAACTTATTACAGTGCGCCTAACCTGCACAGAAAAAGCATATTTTGGTTGTGTAAAAAAGAAATTATGCAACTACCTCTTTTATTCCCTCTAAACAAAAAAAAAAAAAATGAAGCCTATGACACAACTGGATGCTTTCATAGATTTCTTCCAACTTATGGATCTTGAAATGCTCGATCTTTTTCTGAAACGAAATGCACATATGGATCTGCCTAAGTCAATTTTTATTCAAAAATTGGGACGAGCTTTTGAAATACTTCGTTCAAAGTAAGACGACAAACTCTTCGAAACTTATACGACCAATTACCGAAAAGGAAATAACCACTATGTAGATCGGGAAATTGAATTTGTTGGAAATCATTCTTCCCAAAGAATTTCATTAGTGGTTGTTGCATGGAAAGGTAAAATTCGCGATATCCGTGATAATTACAATCTCCAAAAAACCAACGTTGCAAAACAAAGCAATAAGATAATTCTCTTGGGGTGTTTGTGAAGTTTACCTACTTCCTTCAAATGAAAACAGACAAGAAGAATTTCATACTTAGCGATGTTGTATAGCGATGTTGTTGTCAAGTTTCCTGCTCCAATAACTTGACATTTCGAAGATTCGTAGTGAACTGCATTAAACTCCCTTCCAACTGTCTTATACAACCGTTTACCGCTGTTTACCTCAGGAAACACGCTATATCCTTTGTATTTACAAAGGTTTTCAGATTGGGACGAAATTATTTTAGAAGATATATTCGATATTTTTCGGGATATTCGACCGGTAAAAAGCGAGAAAATCTCTTGTGTTACTATCGAAGAAAAATTCAATTCACCGTACATTCACATGATGAATTCTAGAAACATTTTCATTGCAATCTTATGTGGATTTCTGTTTGCCAGTTGTGCTCAAAACAACACTTCCCCCAGCTCTGATTTCAACCGTCAAAAACCAAAATCCACGAAGTTATTTTTAACAGTTCTCGACTGTAATTTGGACACTCTGAATGAGGAAACTCCATTTGAAATGGACTCACTTTTCTCTTCCGCTGAATTTCAAAATGAGGGGCACTATGTCATTTCATATGAGAAGTTCGAAGATCTGAGCAAGCATTTCACAAATTTGGATATGGCCCAAATGAGCATTTTGAATGGGATTGATCAAAAGCAAGAAGGTGCCCTTCTAAAACGAAATTTCAATCTACCAAAATACCAAAATTTCAAAATCAACTACGTCAAAAACATAAACTGGCTAACGGTAAATGCCACTCAAATTGGTCCCGCCATTTCGACTTGGGGTATATCTGGAAGCGAAGGACTTGAAGAATGTACAAACGCAATAAAGAAGAATTACTCCTATGCAGAAATGCATGCAAGGTGGCAATTGAAAAATCCGAACGCAATTCCATTCGATCAATACATGAAGAGTGCGAAAGACAGTCTTTTCCTCAAAGGATATTACGACGACACCTATGTTTTCACATACGGTGATTTGGAAGTAGACGCCTTCCACTTTCACGATCTTGGAATAATTGCTGACCTTAACGGCGATGGCATAGCCGACCGAGCTGCAACATGGCATTACAATATATCGGCTGGCATCTGCGGAATTACCAAAAAATCACCGAATGGGTTGATTGAGTTTTTTGAGGTTGGGATGGAATGATTACGTCAAGGCATTCAAAGAGACAACATGTTGTGAATACGAACAAAGTAAAACCTTATTTTTACAACATGAATGTACGAATATTATTCCTCGCGCTTATCCTTACAACTTCCTGCCACGCCCAAAAGCAGGTTACCGTTAAGGCGACATACGATATGGCTTTGCCTAGAAATTTATCGATGGAACAACTGGAGGAAAGGTGCATTCAAGAGGCGAAGATTAAAGCCATCCGTGAGAAGTTCGGGACACGAAATTCGCAGGTGACGGTGAACAATGTGAAGGAGACGAATGGAGCGTTTAGTGAAGAATTTGAATCGCGTATTACACAGCAAGAAAATGCGGAATGGTTGAAAGATCTTGAAGCGCCAATAATCAAATGGACATACGGTTCAAATTCGCTTTCGGTTGAAGTAACTGTGAAAGGAATAATTCAGTCGTTTCCAGATGAAGGAAATGTGAGTCTTAAAATAGAAACGGCATCAGACGAATCGTTTAGCAATCCAACAACAGATTTCAAATCAGGCGCGAGCTTTTACATGAACCTTATCGCTTCTTCTTCGGGGTTTGTAACCGTTTACTATAAAAGCTCAGACAACAATCGCGTGTACCGCGTGCTACCAAAAAACAGCAATACCAACATGTGCAGTATTGAAGCCGATAAAAAGTACTATGCTTGCACCAATCATCAAAAAACAGAAAGCCAATTGGATTCTGAAGGATTAAGCTTCTATTTAGCGGACAATGTAAATTTCCAAACAGATGAACTCATTGTTATTTACAGCAAAAAAGAATGTGTAAAACCCATCCTGAGCCTAGAAGCGAAAGACGAGCCCTATGGACTGTCCTTTTCAGAATTTACTGATTGGAAGCTAGGGTTGTATAAAAGCAATAACCAAGTAACAATTAAAACCATTCCGATCTTTATTCGAAATTAAACACAACTATTTTTTGTATTTTCACGTGCCTATTCAATTTAATATGAAACAATTTCTTTTATTACTCTCTTGTACTATCTTATGCTTAAGTATTCATGCGCAAATAGAGCCCATCAAGATTTTTCAAAATAAACACCAGGATAAGGTTCAATATAATAAGCGTAATTTGACTCTATTTTGCTTTGAACGCTATTACGATCAATGGAGCGTTGAAGGTGAATGGTACAAAGACCGGGCAAGGTTTGGTTATACAAGTTCCGACAACTATTTCCCTCTAGATCAGGACAAATTTGGCAAATGGATTGTCGAAATTTCTCCAAATCTTGATTATTCTGTTAAACGTGAATCCGATGGATTTTACATCCACAATTATAGCGACAACAAAAAAATTCTTTTAGTAGAACAAGATGGATCAATCGCACAACTAGGTTTGAAAATTGGCAGCACTGATTTTGGTAGCTTTAATGGAAATGGAATTTGGTTTTATTATTCTAAACCCACAAGTCAAACAGGTAAATTTATCATTGCGGAAAATGGCAGATTGTTCGACAGCAAAACTGGAATTGCCATGACTAAATTCACTGCTAATGGTGATATTCAACCTTTCTTCTTGAACGATAAATTTTGCTTGAGTAATCAACCCAGAAACAACAATGACTATTACGGAAATCGGAATAATTATCTGAGGGTAATAGACGTTGACAAAGAAACAACTGCTTACAATCTTTCCGGGGAATACAAGTTTTTCAGTTTCGATGAAAAAATGATTGTCACGTCAAATAATGTAGTTAATTCTTCAACAGGAGAAGTTTTGCTAGCCAATACAATAGAAGGTTTTAGCGACGATTTACTCTTTGCCTACAACGGAAGTAAAATATACAATCTGGCAACCGGTAAGCTATTTTATGACTTTGGAAGTTTTCACAACATACGTTACATTGAAAAAAACAAAGTAACTACTGTGTATCAAAATATTGAAAACCATGTATTTGATTTCGAACGGATAAAAGTTTACGGAAATTACCGCGTACAAATAGATCAAGAAATTTCTGCAATTCTTCCAAAAGATGAGTTTGAAACGCTCGAGGCATATAACTCGCGTGTTTCAAAGGAGAAAAACAGTATTTTTTCAAAGTATGAAAACATCAATAACGAGCGCAGCAAAGAGTTAATCAAGCAAATTCAAGAGTCCTATTCGCAAGTCCAATTTACAATTGAATCAATAGGACAGTATGTTCCTGAAAGAGAAGAATTCCCTATAACCATCAATGGAACTACCATGTCCATTAAAATTCCTCTAGAAGAAGCAAGAACCTTCAAGCCCAATGTGACCAGTGCGAAGGTGACAGCTAGTAAGCAATTGAATGTCACAGGTACTGAATATACAGTATTCAACATTAAAATAGCGCACCCTATTACAGGTAGCATCTACCCTTTCGGAGAGCAACATGCTCCCCTTTATTTAGATGAATCTACTGTTAAAACAGCTGAAGCTGGGGTTCCCGTACTTGGTCTTTCAGCCAAATTGATTGAACCATCGGGAAACAATTTGATAGATGGAAATGAAAAAGCACAAATTGAATTGACAATTGCCAATTCGGGAAATGGAATTGCCAAAGACATTCGTATTAACATGAGTGCCGAAAATGCACTTGGGTTAAAATTTGAGCAAGCACAAAAATTAACTGGCATTGCACCAGGACAAGATCAAAAGGTAATCCTACCAATTGAAGCAAACCGTGATTTAGTGAGCGGCTCTGTTACTTTCAATATAAATGTTACTGAATGGAAGGGTTTCAATCCCGCGCCAATAGAGTTTACCGTAAACACCCAAGAATTCAAAAAACCGAAATTGGTATACATTGAATCGGGCATTAAAGAACTCATGGGTAATGGCAACAACATTATTGAAAACAACGAAATCATAGAGGTTTCTGCGCTTATTCAGAATATGGGTCAAGGCACTTCAGAAGAAACCGATGTGTTTTTCAAAATTAAAGATCCGAATATTATTACAACCACTCCCGCTAAACTGAATCAACGCATTGGAGCAATTGAAGCCGGACAAAGCCAAACAGTCAACTTCGCATTCACGGTTAACAACGAATATACTGGCGCAGATAATTTACCATTGGAAATTTCAATTTCAGAAAAATTCCAAGAATACGGTGGCACTTTTCCTTTGAATCTCGAAATGAAAAAAGTTTCGCTCACTGCACAGAATATTAAAGTTGATGGTGAATACAAAAAAGACGTTGCTATTGAGGAAGTGTCGTTAACCTCAGATGTTGACAAGAACATTCCTGAGGACACCTTGAAATTCAATAACAAGTATGCACTTATTATTGGCAATGAGCACTATTCTAAATATCAAACAGGATTAAATACTGAAAGCGATGTGGCTTTCGCTTCAAACGACGCAATTACTTTCGCGAAATATGCAGAGAAAACATTGGGAGTACCTAGAGGCCAAATTACTTTGCTAGTCGATGCAAACAGCACAGTCATGAAGCGCGAATTGAATCGCATTACAAGCTTAGCGCAATACAGCAATGGAGAAGCGGAATTGATAATCTATTATGCTGGTCATGGTTTCCCCGATGAGACAACAAAGGAAGGATATATCATACCAGTTGATGTAACAGGAACTGATATTACTTCTGGTATTAAACTCGCCGACATGTATAAACAACTTGCGGGTGCCAATCCAAAAAGAGTTACCATTTTCCTAGATGCATGTTTCAGCGGAGGCGGAAGGGATGCTAGTCTTCTTGCGGCAAGAGGAATTAAGATCACTCCAAAATCTGAACCCATTGAAGGTAATTTGATAATCTTCAGTGCTTGTTCTGCCGAGCAGACTTCCCTGCCTTATTCGGAAAAAACACACGGCTTATTCACTTACTTCTTGCTAAAGAAACTTCAAGAAACAAAAGGAAACATTTCATACCAAGATCTTGGAGCATACATCCGTCAAGAAGTTCCATTGAAATCAGTCCTTGTCAACGGCAAAGACCAGAATCCGGAAGTACTTTTCAGTCCGAGTATTGAAAACCAATGGGGATCTTGGATGATTAAGTAAGGCTTTTATAATCTCAAATTAAAACAACGCGAACTCATTTTTTGCTTGCGACCATGAGCATTTTTCAGTTGAATACTTAACAAACTCAACGTAAGTCATGTTTATTCCACAGACAAGTAGATGACAATTTCTCCTACCTGAGGGGTAGAATTCGGACCAGCGGTGAAAGTGTCATTCTTTGCAGCTTCTATGGCCTAGTTCTGATTGAATTCATAATCTGAGCGCAAGGTGGTACTCTTTACCATTGCTTTCGTAACTCTACCGTTTTGATCTACTATGATTGAAGGCCCTACCTTAGCAGAAGACTTGGGTTTCAATGCTGTGTTTGTTGGGTGATGCACAAACCCTATGTGATATAAAAGAAAAACAGTTCGGCAACTAAAGCACTATGAATCCAGAATTGCTTGAATTGCGCTGATAGGTTTTGCAAAAAAAAATCGTTATTATTTGTCAAACTAGACTGAATTTGAAAATAATATTTGTTGAATTTACTATTAATGTCGGGACCATAAAATCTTAAGTGTCGAAAATTGAAAACATCCTCAAATAAACTAGACTCTTATCACTTCAAAAAACTGTTCAATTTGAACATGGATTTCGACTTGGATTGGATATTTATTTTTTTAATTTTTTTTCGTGCTTATTTCTAGTCCTATTTGGTCTTAATGTAAAACGAATTGGCAATATTATCCAAACACGCACGGCTCTACCGTCTTGTTTTCCAGGATTCCACTTTGTTTTTGGTAAAACTTGCCTGCACACTCGCAATGCCTCTTTATCTAACATCTCACCTCCATCCACACCCCGCTCAATCTCGAAGTTCGAGGGTGTACCATCTGCTTCAATAAAGAAACGTATGTATACCGTCCCCTCAATTTTTTGTTGCCGCGCACTTTCCGGATAGTTTATATTCGAGCTAAGCAGATTACACAGTGCGCTGTCACCTCCAGGGAAAGAGGGTATCTCAGAACCAAATGGATGAACTAGTCTGAAACCGCTCCCAATTTCATATCCATCTTGCATAAATCCGTTCCTATTTGTTGAGCGACAAAGGCCTGATTCATTGTAAAAACCACCCCCGCGGAGCACCCTTTCCTCGCCCGATGAAGCACCTCTTGGATTGGTTTGATTGTAACTACCGTATGAACCATACCAATCCGAACACCACTCCCAAACATTTCCACTCATGTCATAAATACCCAATTCATTGGCCTGCTTCCCGCCAACGTCATGCTCTTTTCCCGTATTGTCAGCAAACCAGGCCACAGCGCCTATGTTATTCGAACCACTAAAGGTAAATTCTCTACTATGAATTCCACCCCTGGCAGCAAATTCCCATTCGGCCTCGGTTGGCAACCGATAATATTTGCCTGTTTGATTGTTTAGTTTGGAGATATACAGCTGTACATCATTCCAAGAAACTGTCTCAATCGGGCAATTATCGCAACCTACAGAATAACTCGGAACACTTCCCATGACCGCTTTCCACTGCTCTTGGGTTACTTCATATTTACCAATTTTGAAGGAACTCAATGTTACCGAATGAACCGGCTTCTCATCTTCTTCCCCGAAATTGCTCCCCATTTGAAACGTACCCCCTTCCACAAAAACCATTTCGGGCTCAAATGATTTTTTACCGTTGGCAACAACTTTAAATTGAATTTGGTCACCCACCAATTGCTCTCGCTCTTCCAAGACGTTCCATGTGATTTGCTTGTTACCTGCCGTGATGTTCTTTCCCACATCGCCTGAAACATTTTTCAATGCACTGCTCCATGTTGCGCCGTTGTTTCGACTCAACAACAAACTCACCTCACATGGAGAACTTGTTTCTAAAGAATAGAAAACCACTATTTCCTGTCCACTCTGATCTGCGCGAACATTCGAAACTTTTTGGGCTTGTGCGGTGATACACAGAACCATGAGAACTATTTGAAATAATGCTTTTTTCATATTTTAAAATTTCCTTGCAAAACAAAAATCAGTTTAAATACTAGTCCTCCACAGGCAAAACAAGCCGGAACCCGTTGCAGTTGCTCCTGCGGCCTGGATCGGGCCCAAGCCGAAACGCAGAGCGACAATAGTTCGCACCGTTGATCTCACTGCCACCGCGAAGCACACGGTACCGACCCGAAGATGCACCCGTTGAATTGGTCTCATTGTAACTGCTGTATGGGCCGTACCAATCAGAACATAACTCCCAAACATTGCCACTCATGTCATAAATTCCCAATTCATTGCCTTGCTTGCCTCCTACTTTATGCGTTTTATTTTCACTGTTATCATAGTACCAGGCAACAGAGCCCACATTGTTTGAGCCGCTGTAAGTATAGCTTCTACTTTGCTTTCCACCTTTAGCAGCATACTCCCATTCCGCTTCTGTTGGCAAACGGTAGTTCTTACCCGTTTGGGCATTCAGCTTGCTAATAAAATCCTGCACATAATCCCAAGAAACACTATTAACCGGACAATTGTCGCAATCCCATTGAGATGGGTTGTTGCCCATGACCGCCATCCACAGTGCTTGGGTTACTTCATATTTGCCAATATTGAATGAACTCAAAGTTACAAAATGAACTGGCTGCTCATCTGCTTCTCCAGTTGAACTTCCCATTTGAAACGTTCCCCCTTCCACAAAAACCATTTCCGGCTCAACTATTTTTTTTCCGTTGGCTACAACTTTATCTAGAATTGACGGTTCATACTTCGTCTCTATATTATATGTAGAAGACGGATTTACAGCCTCAGATTGTGTATAAGCAACATTCAAAAAACCAATCGAAAAAAAAAGAACTAGTAAATTTTTCATGTAACGAATTTACGAAGTTTATTTACATTTTAGCCTACTACATCCTTGTCTGCATTGCTCTTCTATTTGCATCAACCATGGCATAGATTGCTACCCCAGTGAGCAAAATCAAACACCCTATCAAAAGATAAGACGAAGTTTCATTTCGCATCTCCAATTGTTCAATCTGAACACTTGCATTCGGAACATATTCCATACATGTTGGAATGGGATTTTCAAGTTGTTGCCAAAGGGCATCTAAATTCTCCATACTAGTAATGATAAAGTGTTAATTTTCCTTGTTGATTTGCTATTGTGTAATACTCGAAATAAAATCGAGTTCCAATTTGAATATTCCCTTCTTTCCATATTGGAACAGATCTAGAAACATATCTCAAATCAAATCCAAGATTTTCAAGTTCCTCTTTTGTCACTTCTCGTGATTGTCCGAATGGAATCTTCATGCTATTCAAAATTGAAACATTTGCTCGAATTTTATTTCTTTTCTCTCGCTTCTTTGCATTTCCTGCATCATTGGTGCATTTCTCACTGCAATACTTTTTATGCCCCAAATTCCTTGGCCTAAAAAGCTCACCGCAAAAGACACATGACAATCTTGATAATTGTATGGGCATATCCTATTTTTTTTGATTGTTAAACCGAA
>Ga0315905_10000480_pt1 | contig 43290 bp, 44 predicted proteins | sample LakEriMetagenome_5_FD_203522 | JGI IMG/M metagenome (GOLD analysis project Ga0315905, IMG submission 203522) | Freshwater fungal communities from buoy surface, Lake Erie, Ohio, United States - Buoy 4 MA121 | ecosystem: Environmental > Aquatic > Freshwater > Lake | place: USA: Lake Erie, Ohio...
GCACTGTCAGAGGAGACGAGCGGCATCGACCGGCTCGATGCCCTCTTTTCGTCCACGGACACGGCGACCGCGACGGTTCCGATTGTGGCCGCACCGGGAACCCCGCAGCCGAGCGCGTCAAAACTGACTCAAGAGCCGAAACCGGTCGATGACGCAAAACTGCGCCAGCGCCTGCTGTTGATTGTCGGAGGGTTTGTCGTCGCGATTGTTGCGATTGGCGCTTTCCTTGCGGGCGGATTCGTTGCCACCCCGGCGGCCGTGCCGACCCCCGAGGTGACGGAACCGCCGGTCGCACCGACGGCCACGCAACCGCCAGGGGACTACGCGTTCACCGAACTTTTCGGAGGCGAATGTCTCGAACCGTTCGACACCGCGTGGGCGGCGACGTTTACCGTGGTCGATTGTGCGACTCCGCACTCCGCACAACTTGTCTATGCAGGCGATCTCGCGTTAGACGAGACCTACCTGTCGTATCCCGGCGACGACCGTGTTGGGAAAGCCGCGATGGCTGGTTGCTCGCGCAAGGGTGTTCTCAACCTCACGACCGCAAAGGCCTACACCGACCTGCTTGTCTCGAGCGCGTACCCCGTTTCGTCCGAGGCGTGGGATTCAGGGGACACGCGATATTACTGTTTCGTCAATCTGTCGAGCGGTGATCCGATCGAGGGAGACCTCGCCGGCAAATTGATCACGCAGGGCGCGGAGGTAGCTCCGGAACCGACAGCAACGCCTTAACGCCGAGCCGCGATTCCATCACCGCGATGGCGTCGTCAGACTGATCGAAAAGGACAACGTTGCGCCCCAGTTCGTGGGCGGCCGCACCCGTGGTGCCGCTTCCCGCGAAAGCGTCGAGAACCCAATCCCCCCGCCGGCTTGACGCCGAAATCATTCGGCGCACGAGCCGCACGGGCTTTTGCGTCGCGTAACCCGTCTTTTCCTTGCCGGTCGGAGACACGATGGTGTGCCACCACACGTCCGTCGGCAGTTTCCCACGCTCGACTTTTTCGGGTGTCACCAGCCCGGGGGCCATGTACGGCTCGCGGTCGACCTCGGCCGAATCGAAGAAGTACGTTGCTGGGTTCTTCACGTAAACCAGAATCGTGTCGTGTTTGGTGGGCCATTTACTCGTTGACTTCGCGCCGTAGTCGTAAGCCCAAATGATCTCGTTGAGAAAACTCTCCCGCCCGAACAGGGCATCCAACGCAACCTTGGCGTAGTGCGCCTCTCGATAATCGAGGTGCAAATACAGGGTTCCCGAATCTGCCAGTACGCGGTGAGCCTCGACGAGTCGGGGTTCGAGGAACTCCCAATAGTCTTCGAACGCGTCGTCATACCCGTACAGAATTCCCTTGACCGTCGCGTACGACGCACCGCCGAACCCGGTTCGTGCCCCACCCTCAGCGCGCACGGTCTTCAACGACCGACGTTCTTGCCGCCGCCCGGTGTTGAACGGCGGGTCGAGGTACACAACCTGAAACGTTTCGTCCGGGAGTCGCCTCAACAGTTCGAGGTTGTCGCCCTGCACGATGTGGATCTCGGTCATTCCCCTAAGTTAACAGAGTGACGGAAGATGACCGCGTTTCGGCGACACCCGAACTTTCCACACACGGCGTTGGTCCGTGGAAGGGCGAGTGGCCGACCGACCCCAACTTCGACCCGGTGCTTCTTGAAAACGGCGACACTCGGAACGTCATCGACGAATACCGCTACTGGACGATGGAAGCAATCGTCGCCGACCTTGATTCCAAGCGTCACCGATTTCACGTCGCTATCGAGAACTGGCAACACGACCTCAACATCGGGTCAATTGTTCGCACGGCGAACGCGTTCCTCGCGAACACGGTCCACATCGTTGGCCGCCGGCGCTGGAACAAGCGCGGAGCGATGGTCACCGATCGCTATCAGCACGTGATTCACCACTCGACAATCGAGGAGTTTCTCGAATGGGCGCGAGCACACAACCTCACTGTCGTCGGTGTCGACAACGTTCCCGGCTCGGTGTCGATCGATGAGACCTCGCTGCCCGAGTCGTGCGTGTTGCTGTTTGGACAGGAAGGACCGGGGCTGTCGCCCGAGGCAATCGCCGCGAGCGACCTCGTCGTCGAAATCGAACAATTTGGGTCCACCAGGTCGTTGAATGCGTCCGCGGCCGCCGCCATCATCATGCATTCCTGGATCCGAGAGCACATCGTCGCCAAACGGTAGACTGAAAAAGTTCGCCGATCGAAGGAATCGACATGCCCGCAGTAGTCATCGTTGGAGCCCAGTGGGGTGACGAAGGTAAGGGTAAAGCAACCGACCTCATCGCGGGACGCATTGACTATGTGGTCAAGTTCAACGGCGGAAACAACGCAGGCCACACGGTTGTCATCGGCAACGAAAAGTACGCCCTGCACCTCTTGCCCTCCGGGATCCTTACTGACGGCGTCGTTCCCGTCATCTCAAACGGAGTCGTCATCGACCTCGAAGTCTTGTTCGAAGAACTCGATGCGCTGACCAGTCGGGGTATCGACGTATCGAAACTTCGCGTGTCGGCGAATGCCCACGTCATCACGACGTATCACCGCACGCTCGACAAGGTCACGGAACGATTCCTCGGCAAGCGCCAAATCGGCACGACGGGTCGCGGAATTGGCCCAACCTACGCCGACAAAATCAATCGCGTCGGGATCCGCATCCAGGACATTTTTGACGAAGGAATCCTGCGCCAGAAGGTCGACGGCGCGTTGGACATGAAGAATCACCTTCTCGTCAAGATTTACAACCGCCGAGCCATCACTGCGGACGAAATCGTCGACGAACTTCTGTCGTACGCGGACCGCCTTCGTCCGTTGGTCTGCGACACCTCACTGTTAATCCACGAGGCGCTCACGGACGGTAAGACCGTCTTGTTTGAAGGCGGCCAGGCGACGATGCTCGACGTGGACCACGGAACGTATCCGTTTGTCACGTCGTCGAACTCGACCGCGGGCGGAGCCTCAACGGGTTCCGGCATCGGACCGAACCAGATTTCCCGTGTGATTGGAATCATCAAGGCGTACACCACGCGAGTCGGCTCCGGCCCGTTCCCGACGGAACTCGACAACGAGGAAGGCGAACGACTTCGTCAGGCCGGCGCCGAATTCGGCACGACCACAGGGCGCCCGCGTCGCTGCGGCTGGTACGACGCACCGATTGCACGGTATTCGGCGCGAATCAACGGAATCACCGATTTCGTCCTCACCAAGCTCGATGTGCTGACGGGACTTGCCGAAATCCCTGTCTGTGTCGCCTACGAGGTTGATGGCGTTCGTTTCGATGAAATGCCCGTGAACCAGTCGGATTTCCACCACGCGACACCCATCTACGAGTCGTTTCCCGGTTGGACAGAGGACATCTCTTCAGCACGGACCTTCGCCGACCTTCCCGCCAACGCACAGAACTACGTCAAAGCCATCGAAAAGATCTCGGGCGCGAGGTTCTCGGCGATTGGGGTTGGGCCTGCACGCGACGAGATAATCGCGATTCACGACCTTCTCGACTAGAACATCCAAGTTTCGTCCAAGATTTGGCCAAAGCCCAAACGGACGGTGTTGCGCCGATTTACACTGGGGCTATGGAACAGAAGAGGGCATTCCGAGCCCCACGACCAATCGTCACCAGCGTGGTTTCCGCCGCGTTGCTGCTGACGACACTGGTGGGTTGTGCGCCGAGTGTTCCCACGGAGTCGATGAGCGTACTCAACGGAAATGGAATTCTTACCGCGGACCTCGGCAACGACGTCACCGCCCGAGGTGTGGTTCTCGCCGCGGTTCTTCTCGTTGCCGGCGATGTCGAAAAGGCATTGACCGAGGGACTCGTCACAGCTTCCGAAGTAGACGCCGCGCGCAAGGCGATCGATGAGGGAACGATGGATATGTGGCGCCAACGCGCCGAAGCGGACGGGGCTACCCCGTGATCCGCCGATCCGCACTCGTCACAGCTACCGTCGTTGGCGCCCTCGTTTTTACCGGCACGACGCCGGCACAGGCCGCCGATCAGAACGCCATCAAACGTGCCATCGTCATCACGGTTCTCAACAACCTCGGAGTCCAACCGACTGCGCAACTCATCAACGACATCGTCAGCGACATCCCGATGGACCTCCTCGATTCGACACTGGTTCGCCAGGTCGGAAGGTCGATTGACAATTCAGAGGATCCGACACTCATCATCAGTCAGTCGGTCGATAGCGACGGAGACGGCGTGCCGAACGCCGATGCGATCGTTGATTCCGATGATGAAACTGATGACGAAACCGATGACAACGGTTCAGGCTCTTCAGGGTCCACGGGGTCTTCAGGATCATCGGGGTCGTCTGGAAACAATTCTGGAAACAATTCGGGGAACAACTCAGGAAACGATTCAGGCTCTGACAACGATTCGAACGAAGAAGATCCGGAAGAAGAGAATCCAGAAGGCGAAGACCCGGACGAAGACGACGAGTCAGGCGACGACGAAGACAACTAAGACTCCCCAGGGGTGGGGTGACACGCGTCCGGCTGCACTCGGTGCGGTCGGGCGCCATGCTTTGTAGGCTGAACACATGGATGACGAAACCGCCGCCGAACTTCGCGATTTGCGACAGAGCATCGACAATGTCGATGCGGCGCTGATTCACATGCTCGCGGAACGTTTTCGATTCACGCAGAAGGTCGGCCAATTGAAGGCTCGGGCGGGACTTCCACTGTCGGACAAGTCCCGTGAAGCCGAACAGATTGAGCGCTTGACCTCACTTGCCCACGAAGCAAACCTCGATCCGGTATTCGCTGAAAAGTTTCTCAACTTCATCGTCGCCGAGGTAATCCGGCATCACGAAAAGATCGCGAACGACTCACAGGGTTAACGTTCGCCACATTCGTTCGCTGTTTCCTCGCCGTTCACCAGGATTACACGCGGTTTCCGCACACTGTATCCATGGTTGCCACTCGCCCAGATTTCGTCCCTCTACACCGATGGGCCATCTCGCTTGAGCCGATGACGTCGGAGCACTTTGCTGATCTCTTCGCCGCAATCGCACACCCTGTCGTATTTGAACAAGGGTTTGGCGGCGGCCTCTCGAACCTTACGACGGACATTGCGAGTTTCTCGGAATGGGCATCGTCGCACTTCAAGTTCGACACATCACACGTGTATGTGATTCGCGCAACGACCGGTCCGTTGGCGGGGGCAATCCTGGGGACGACAACACTTGGAGACTTCGACGACGAACGTGAACACACGCACATTTTTTCGACCGCGTTCGCTCCGCATGCCTGGGGCACCTCGGTCAACGCCATGACAAAGCACTTGTTGCTCGAACGCGCGTTCAACCACGGATACGGTCGTGTGCGAATTCAAGCAGATGTGATGAACCACCGCTCACGCCGCGCGATTGAAGCGTTGGGCGCTCAATTCGAAGGTGTTGTTCGTCGAGACAAGCAACGTGCAGACGGCTCGTGGCGAGACACCGCCCTCTATTCGATTCTTATTGACGAATGGCCGATGGTTGCTGACCGTCTCGAGCGACGCATCACCGAGAAAGCAGGAACAGAGCCGTTCGGGGCCGTTCCGATTCGCCTCGGCTGATTAGGCGTTGACTCCCGGCAAGTTGGCGTACAACTTGTGCGCGGTTTCGAGACATTGGTCGATCATGCGCTGCTGACGCTTCACGGTCACATACTTCGGACCAACCCACGCGGGAACAAACGACCCGTCGGATGCCTTTTCGCGCAGCATCCAGGCGAAAACACATTCCTCGGCTCCGGTCACAAACAGCTGCCACTGAACCTGGCGCTTGTAGTAAATCGGGACCCAATCGTAGGAACCCCAATCGCGGCCGGTTGTCTTGACTTCGACGATGGTTCCGTGATCGGGGGACAGCCCGTCGGGGGTTGCCATCATCCAGTTCGCTTCGGTCGACGCGATGAGCCAGTCGTTCCCCGCGATGTCAAATCGTTCCGCCAACTTGTCGATGATGTTCGATTCCTGGTCGCGGCCGAACGCCATGAACGCGTTGTCGGGGATCGGGGTCGGGTCCATCATCTGGCCGACGACCTCGGAGAAACCCTTGTCGTCGTGTGCTTTGCCGACCATCGTGGCGGTCACGCCCGTCGCTCGCACACGCAGCCATTCGTCGCGGTCAGCGCTCTGCACTAAAAAACGGGATTGCTCAATCATGTGGATCCTCCAATGGGGACAAGGCTAACGCGAGGCACCGTCGCGATTGCACAGTGCACACAGGATTAGCCCCCGACGACTGGGCCGAAATGCGCGGGGAGAGTCCCGCGGTGGACTGAACGTAACTGGTCGATCGCGATCGCGAACTGTCCCTGAACCTCGAGCTCGCCCGACCGCTTGTCCGTGACCCCGACACGTAAAACGGGGACGTGGCGACCGTCACAGAGGCCGCGGAACTTGACGTCGTCTTCGCGGGCGACGGAGACAAGGGCACGGGCCTGGGTTTCGGAAAACAAGGCGGCGGTGGCGTCGACCCCGTCACGAGAGACGATCTCGTCAATCCAGACGCGGGCACCGACTCCGAAACGTAAGACACCGTCGGAAACCGCACGAATGAATCCACCGGTACCGAGGTCGACCGCGCAGGTGACGATTCCCTCGTGTGCGGCGGCACCGAGAAGCCCGGCAAGGTCTTTTTCCGCGGCGAAATCAACCCGCGGCGGGACTCCACCGAGGTGGTCGTGCACGGCACCGGCCCACGCCGATCCGCCCAGTTCGTCGGCTGTGACGCCCAACAGATAAAGGTTCTCGCCGTCGTCTTGCCAACCCGACGGCAGTCGTCGGGCGACGTCGTCGATGGACCCCAACACCGCGACGACGGGCGTCGGATGGATCGGAACATCGCCGGTCTGGTTGTAGAACGACACGTTCCCGCCCGTGACGGGGATTCCCAATTCCAGGCAGCCGTCCGCGAGACCCTCCACGGCCCGCGCGAACTGCCACATCACCTCGGGGTTCTCGGGGCTCCCAAAGTTCAGGCAGTCGCTGACGGCGAGGGGCGTTGCGCCGCTGGACGCGACGTTGCGATACGACTCGACGAGAGCCAATTGCGCCCCCACATAAGGATCCAGTTGGCAGTATCGACCGTTCGCATCGGTGGCAAGTGCAACGCCGAGCCCGCTCACCTCGTCAATTCGGATCATGCCCGCGCCGTCTGGGGTGTGAAGCGCGGTGTTTCCCATGACGTAATAGTCGTACTGGTTAGTGATCCAGTCGGTGTCGGCCTCGTTCGGTGAACCGAGGATCGAAAGAAATTGTTTTTTGAGTTCGTCACCGTCGGTTGCACGCTCGAACTTGGCCGGCGAATCCGCCTGTAGCGCGTCGAGCCACGCCGGGTATTCCATCGGACGGTTGTACACCGGACCGTCGATCGCGACTGTTCGCGGGTCGACGTCGACGATGGTTTGACCCTTCCATTCGATGATGAGGCGGCCGGTGTCGGTAACTTCCCCAAGAACGCTGGCCTCGACATCCCACTTAGTCGTGACCGAGAGGAATGCATCGATCTTCTCGGGGCGAACGATCGCCATCATTCGTTCCTGACTCTCGGACATCAGAATTTCTTCGGCCGTCAGAGTGGGGTCACGCAACAACACGTTGTCGAGGGTGATGAACATTCCACCGTCCCCGTTCGAGGCGAGTTCGCTCGTGGCACACGAAATTCCGGCAGCACCGAGGTCCTGGATTCCCTCGACGCAATCGCCAGCGAACAGCTCGAGACAGCATTCGATGAGTACCTTTTCGGCGAACGGGTCGCCGACCTGAACCGCGGGGCGTTTTGTCGGGCCGCCCTCGGCGAATGTGTCCGAGGCGAGGATGGACGCGCCACCGATGCCGTCACCGCCGGTGCGGGCACCGAACAGAACCACGAGGTTGCCGACGCCCTTGGCGTTCGCGAGGTGAAGGTCTTCGTGGCGCAGCGCTCCAACGGCCAGCGCGTTGACGAGAGGGTTCGCTTGGTACACCGGGTCGAACCAGGTCTCTCCGCCGATGTTGGGCAGACCGAGGCAGTTCCCGTAGAACGAGATTCCGCCTACGACTCCGTTCACGACACGACTCGTGTCGGGGTGGTCGATCGCACCGAAGCGCAGAGCGTCCATCACCGCGACTGGGCGAGCGCCCATTGAAATGATGTCGCGAACGATTCCGCCGACACCGGTTGCAGCACCTTGGAACGGCTCGATGTAGGACGGGTGGTTGTGGCTCTCGATTTTGAACGTGACCGCCCAGCCCTCACCGATGTCGACAACACCCGCGTTTTCGCCCATGCCCACCATGAGGTTCTTGGTCATCTCGGGCGTGACCTTCTGACCGAATTGGCGCAGGTGGACCTTTGACGACTTGTACGAGCAGTGTTCCGACCACATGACCGAATACATCGCCAATTCACCGCTCGTCGGCCGGCGCCCGAGGATCTCTCGAATCTGTTGATATTCGTCGGGTTTTAACCCGAGCAAGCCGAACGGTTGATCCTTGTCGGGAGTCGCGGCGGCGTTCTCGACGGTGTCAGGAATGTGTTCAGTCACAGTGGCTCCTGGTTACGAAAGAACGGTGGCGGCGAGAACCGACTGGAACATGGCGAGCCCGTCCGTACCGGATGACATCGCGGCGGGGGTGTCGGGGCCGAATCCAGGCTCGACAGCGTGTTCGGGGTGCGGCATAAGCCCGACGACGTTGCCGCGAGCGTTTCGAATCCCCGCGATGTCGTTGAGCGACCCGTTGGGGTTCACTTCGAGGTATCGGAATGCGACGAGCCCGTCCCCCTCTAACTTTTTGAGTGTCTCGTCGTCGGCGATGAATCCGCCCTCGCCGTTTTTCAACGGAATGGTGATCTCTTGACCCTGGGTGTAGCCGCTCGTCCAGACGGTGTCGACGTTTTCGACTCGAAGTTTCTGGTCGCGACGAATGAACGTGCCGTGGTCGTTGCGAATGAGTCCACCAGCCAGAAGATGGGCCTCGACGAGAGTCTGGAAACCGTTGCAGATACCGAGGATGGGCATCCCCTTGTTCGCCGCATCGACGACCTCGCTCATGATGGGCGAGTGAGCGGCAATCGCGCCGCACCGCAAATAGTCACCGTACGAGAAACCCCCGGGGAGAACGATGGCGTCGACACCGTGCAAGTCAGGGTCGCCGTGCCAGAGGGCGACGGGGTCACCGCCGGCGAGTTTGATGGCACGAAGAGCGTCGCGGTCGTCGAGCGACCCGGGGAACGTGATGACGCCGACGCGCATGTTAGTCCGCCACGCGAATCGAAATCACGTCTTCGATGACGTCATTCGACAGGACGTCCTTGGCGACCTCGGTGATGTGATCGAGGAGTTTCGGCGTGACCTCACCGTCGATCGTGATTTCAAATCTCTTGCCGATTCGAACGTCGGTGATTTCTCCGTCACCAAAACGCTGCAGAGCACGTGCTGTGGCCTTCCCGGCGGGGTCGAGCAGGACTTCTTTCGGCATAACCTCGACGATGACCTTCGGCACTCTCACTCCTCGACTCGCGGGTGAATTCTGTCTTCAGTCTATTCGCGCGCATCGCCCCAGACGGGAGCCCTCGCGGGGACCGCTGCTAAGTGACGGTTGTCAACCGTGAAATCAGCTCCCGGTATCGCCCTGCCGTTTGGGTGACGATTTCGTCCGGCAGGACGGGAGGCGTGCCGGTCTTGTCCCAGTTCGCGGACAGCCAGTCACGCACGATCTGCTTGTCAAAGGAATCGAGCCGGTTCGGACCTCCAGCCGAATACGTTGCGGCATCCCAGTAACGGCTCGAATCGGACGTGAGGACTTCGTCACACAGGGTGAGCTCGTCGGTGTCGCGATTGCGACCGAATTCGAACTTGGTGTCGGCAAGAATGAGTCCCTTCGCTTCGGCGATCTCGCTCGCTTGGCGGAAGATGGCGAGGCTCGAGTCACGCAGTTCGCGCGCGGTCTCTTCGCCAACGAGTTCGACGGTCTGCTCGTAGGAAATGTTCTCGTCGTGTTCCCCTAGTGGCGCTTTGTATGCCGGGGTAAAGATGGGCTCGGGTAAACGGTCGCCGTTCGACAGCCCAGCGGGAAGCTCGATTCCACACACTGTTCCGGATTCCTGGTATTCGACCCAACCGCTGCCAGCGAGGTAACCGCGAACGACGCATTCCACGGGAATCATGTCCAACGTGCACACGACCATCGCGCGATCAGCGACGTCGGCAGGCGCTTCGGCTTCCAGCAGATGGTTGGGGAATTCGGCCAATTGCGCGAACCACCAGCGGGACAGCGCGGTAAGCAACGCGCCCTTGCCCGGGATTCCGGGTTCGAGGACGTGATCGAAGGCTGACACCCGATCGCTCGCAACCAGCAGCATCGAGGGGGATGAATCGAGGCCGGACTCGGTATCGGGAATGTACAGATCGCGGACTTTTCCGGAATAGATGTGACGCCACCCCGGAATGGTCATTCGGCGACTCGTTCGGCGATGTCGGTGCGGAAGTGCGAACCGTCCAACGTGATTCGGTCGAGCGCCATATAGACGCGCCTACGGGCGTCGGTGAAATCGGCGCCTCGGGCGATGACGGACAGGACACGTCCGCCGGTCGACACGAATCCGTCACCATCGCGGGCGGTCGCCGCGTGGGCGATGGACACTCCGGGAACCTCGAGTGCGTCGGCCAGCCCCAGAATTGGCCTTCCGGTTTCGGGTGACTCGGGGTAGCCCTCACTGGCGAGAACGACGGTCACGGCGACATCATCGGCGAATACGGGTTCGGGCACCGACGCGAGTCGCCCGGTCGCGGTTGCCAGCATCAGGTCGGCGAGCGACGACTCAAGAAGTTCGAGCACGACCTGCGTCTCGGGGTCGCCCAGTCGCGCGTTGAATTCGATGACGCGAATGCCCTTGGGCGTGACGATTAGCCCGCAGTACAACAACCCGACAAACGGAGAACCGCGCCGAGACATCTCGCGGATTGTCGGCTGAGCAACCGTCTCGACAACCTCGTCGATGAACCCTTCAGGTAGCCACGGCAACGGCGAATACGCGCCCATGCCGCCTGTGTTCGGGCCTTCGTCGTTATCGAAGGCTCGCTTGTAGTCCTGCGCGGGCGACAGGGCAACCACTGCGTCCCCGTCTGACAGAACGAACAACGACACTTCCTGGCCGTCGAGGAACTCTTCGATGAGCACCGGGCCCTGGTGAATGAAGAACTCGGCGTGATCACGGGCCGCCGTGCGGTCGACCGTCACGATGACGCCTTTGCCCGCCGCGAGACCGTCCGCCTTCACGACATAGGGGGCACCGAATTCGTCGAGCGCGGTTTCGACCTCGGCCATGGTCGTCGCCGACATCGATCGACCGGTCGGAACGCGGGCCGCATTCATGATTTCTTTCGCGAATTCTTTTGAGCCCTCGATTTGCGCGGCCGCCTTGTCTGGACCAAACACGGGGACCCCAGCCGCTCGAAGCGCATCGGCGACACCGCCGACAAGAGGGGCTTCTGGGCCGATGATGACGAGTTCGACACCCTGTTCCGATGCGTAGTCGGCGATGAGCGAACCGTCGGTCGTGTTGAGCGACACCGTCTCGACCACATCGGCAATCCCGGCGTTCCCGGGGGCGACCACAATCTCGTGAGCGGTCGTGTCACGCAACAGTGCGTTGACGATGGCGTGCTCTCTGGCGCCCGACCCAATCACGAGTATCTTCACGTGAAAACACTACCTTCGCCACTGCTAGCGTGTTGGGCGTGCCCCTTCCCCGAATCGATTCCGAGCGCGGCCGAGCCGCCGTCGCCGCAATTCGAGACGGGTCCACAGACCGCGAAACGACCGCCGTCGCCGTGAGGTTCATCTTGCAAGAATTCGCGCGCATCGCGCCGGGCAAATCCGTGGAAGTGCGCGTGCCGCCGCACGGCGCGGTCCAGATTGTTGAGGGACTCGGACACACGCGAGGAACCCCGCCCAATGTCATCGAGCTGGATGCAAACACGCTCGTGGCGCTCGCGGTCGGTGCCGAAACGTGGGACGCGGCCGTCGATCGCGGAGCTGTCCGGGCATCGGGAACCCGCGCGACGCTCACCGAACTCACGCCCTTGGCGGCTCTGCGAGAATAGAACTATGCCGAAAACCGACGTCACCATCCGCCGCGCCCCTCGTATCTGGTCGTTCATGATCACGGGGGCGGTCGTCGGAATCATCGTTGCCGCCATCATCACGGTGGCAACGCCCACCGACCCGGCCGTGGGCGTCATGCCGACGTTCGGGTTCTTCGCGCTCTTCGGATTCGCCATCGGGCTTATCCTCGGCGGACTTGTCGGAGTGTTCCTCGATCGGGCCACGAAAACGTCCCGTGGAGTCGCCCAAATCACGGAAACGAAGGCCCGCGCAACGAAAGCGCGGAAGCCGAAGAATTAAGACGACTGGTTTTCTTCGACCCAGCGCAAGTACTCGGGAGTGACGGTTCCCGTCACATAGTCACCAGAGAAGCACGACATTTCGAGCGCCGAAACGTTGCTGCCCTCGAGGATCGCACTCTGCATATCCGCGACTTCTTGATAGATGAGGTGGTCGGCCCCGATTTCGGTTGCGATCTCGGGAATCTTGCGACCAGCGGCAACGAGCTCGGCCCGGCTCGGCATGTTGATGCCGTACACGTGGGGGAAGCGAACGGGCGGTGCCGCGGACGTGAACGTGACCGAGTTCGCCCCAGCGTTGCGCGCCATGTCGACAATCTCGCGTGAGGTGGTACCGCGCACAATCGAGTCGTCGACGATGAGGACGTTCTTGCCCTTGAACTCGGATGGCATCGCGTTGAGTTTTTGCTTGACGCCCTTCATTCGAGCTTCCTGCCCCGGCATGATGAACGTTCTTCCGACGTACCGGTTCTTGTAGAACCCTTCGCGGTATTCGATTCCGAGCTTTCGTGCGACCTGCAGTGCGGCTGGGCGCGACGAGTCCGGAATCGGCATGACAACGTCGATGTCGCCAGCGGGGGCCCACTTCGCAATCGTGTCGGCAAGACGGTCACCGAGGCGCAGACGCGCTTCGTAAACCGAAATGCCGTTCATGACCGAGTCAGGACGTGCAAGGTAGACGTACTCGAACGAACACGGAATCAGCACGGGGTTTGCAGCGCACTGGCGGGACACCATCTCGCCGTCCTGTGAGATGAAGAGGGCCTCACCGGGCTCGACGTCGCGAACAATCTCGTAGCCGCCGGCCTCGAGGACGAGCGATTCGCTGGCGACGGCCCACTCGGCTCCGACGAGCCCCGCGTTTCGACGGCCCAGAATCAGTGGGCGAATCCCAAACGGGTCGCGGAATGCGAGAAGCCCGTGTCCGGCGATCAGTGCGATGGCGGCGTAGGACCCCTCGACACGTTCGTGCAATCGGGCGACGGCATCAAAGACGTTGTCGGGCGAGAACTTTTCGATAGTCGTTGCGGCCTGAAGTTCGTGAGCGAGCACGTTGACAAGAAGTTCGGTGTCGGAATTGGTGTTGAGGTGACGGCGGTCGTCGTCGTTGAGTTGTTTGGTCAGTTCCCGCGTGTTCGTGAGGTTTCCGTTGTGAACGAGGATGATCCCGTACGGGGCGTTGACGAAAAATGGCTGAGCTTCCGATTCGCGGTTGGCGTTGCCCCGCGTTGCATAACGAACGTGACCGAGCCCGACATTTCCCAGTAGGCCGCGCATGTCTCGGGTGCGAAACGCTTCTCGAACTTGCCCTTTCGCTTTCGCCATGTGGAGGGTCGTGTCTTCACACGTCGCAATTCCTGTGGAGTCCTGCCCGCGGTGTTGCAGAAGAGCGAGTGCGTCGTAGACCTGTTGATTGACGGCTGTAGATGAGACGATTCCGACGATGCCGCACATGTCGAGAGGGTCTCCTTTGGCTGAGTGTCGATGCCCATCGGCTTTGGCTTAATACTCTCACATCGCGAGGAGGCAAGGTCGATAGAATTGCCCAATGACGGCGTCCAATTCATATTCCGCCGCCGGTGTCGACACCGAAGCGGGCGATAAAGCCGTCGAACTCATGAAAGCCGCCGTATCGGCGACGCACGGCCCTGACATCCTCGGCGGAGTTGGCGGTTTCGCGGGGCTGATCGACGTGTCTTTTCTCAAAGATTTCCGTCGCCCAATCCTCGCAACGTCGACCGACGGCGTTGGCACCAAGGTCGCGATCGCTCAAGCCCTCGACGTTCACCACACCATCGGGCACGACCTCGTAGGCATGGTCGTCGATGACATCGTGGTCGTCGGCGCCAAGCCCCTGTTCATGACCGACTACATCGCGTGCGGCAAAGTCGTTCCCGAACGCATCGCCGACATCGTGCGCGGAATCGCCGAGGCGTGTGCCCTGACCGGAACGGCTCTCGTCGGTGGTGAAACGGCCGAACACCCGGGGCTCTTGGGGGAACACGATTACGACGTTGCCGGTGCAGCAGTGGGTGCCGTCGAAGCGGACGAGATGCTCGGAGCCGAGCGCGTTCGGCCTGGTGATGTTGTCATCGCGATGGCATCGAGCGGACTGCACTCGAACGGCTATTCGCTCGTTCGCCACATCGTTGCGAACCGCAAGCTCGCGTTCGACGCGACTGTTCCCGAATTCGACCGAGTCCTCGGCTTAGAACTGCTCGAGCCGACTCGACTTTACACGGCACCTCTGTTGGACTCGCTCGCTGAGCACCCCGGCGCGATTCACGCTCTGAGCCACGTCACGGGTGGCGGAATCGCTGCGAATCTCTCGCGCGTGTTGCCGACGGGAGTGTGGGTCGACCTCGATCGCTCCACCTGGAACCCGCCCGGCGTATTCCGAGTTCTCGCGGACTGGGCGGGGGATTCACTCGAATCGACCGAAGGCACCTGGAACTTAGGTATCGGTATGTTGGCTGTCGTTTCTCATGAATCGGCCAGCACCTTGACCCGTGAATGGACCGCGGCTGGAATTGAATCGTGGGTCGTCGGTCACGTCTCGGATCGCGAGCACTCCGTGGACGGTTATGTCACGGGCGCCAAGGGCGTCGACGGCGGAGCCGTGAGATTGGTAGGCAGCTACGCCGACTGAGGCTCGTTTGTTCCGTCGGTTTCGCCATCATTCGACGAGTCGGAATCGGCGCTGGTCGAATCCGGTGACGCATATTCCGGCCACTTAGCCAGGTCTTCGTCGAGACGCGGGTTCACACCCAGTTCCGATTCGAGCTTGGTCAGGTCGGTGTCGGGACTGAAGTATTTCAGTTCGCGCGCAACCTTGGTGTGCTTCGCTTTTTGACGGCCGCGGCCCATAGTGGACCCCTTTCCCTCACACATTTCGCCTCACCGGCGATCGTCGTGTCCGGGGCGTCAGAGTTTCAGAATATCACGACCCGAGCATCTCGATGATGGAGATATACCCAAGTGCTGCCGCGACTATCCCGACGAACACGTGCGCCGTCACCATCACTGCTCCGACGCGGATTTCACGACGCTCGATGTGCTGTGCCGCCGTAACGGTCAGGGTCGAAAAAGTGGTGAGCCCCGCCGCGAAAGCGAGGATGAGTGACGCGATTGTCCAGTCAAGAGCGTTTACCGCGAATGCCCCGGCGGCCGCACCGACCGTAAGACTTCCCGCTCCGTTCACGGCGAACAGTCCCCAGGACCACACGCCGGGACGAATCACGACCATCGCACCGAACCGAGTGAGCGCACCGAGCCCACCCGCCAGGATTTGCAGGAGTACCCAGGAGACGTCGATCATGATGGCGCCCTGCGAGCGCCGAGGCGCAGACCCGCGATCGCGCAGACGAGACCCATGATGATCGATCCGACGGCGTACGACCCCATCACGATGAGTGGCCCGACACCGTGGCGAATGACGGGCACCGCGACGTCGAGGGAGATAGCGGACAGGGTGGTGAAGGCGCCGAGAAATCCGGTCGTGACGCCGAGTCTCATCCATACGGGCAGTGAGGACATGCCTCGAGCAACGAGGTAACCGAGAGCGAATGAACCGACAAGATTGATCACCAGCGTCGGATAGGGCCACCAATAGTTGTCAATTTGGCCCGAAACAAGTGTGATACCGATGCGCGCCGCACTGCCTGCAAGTCCACCGACGAATACGGCCATTGCGGACTTCAGTGACGTGTGCACAATCGTCAGCGTACCTGTGTCATTGCCCGAGAATTAGGCGGTTAGGCTTGTCACATCACGCCGAAGGAGTGCTCGTGTCCGTAGTTCCGCTCTTCCGCCACGACGACCATCGTGGCGAAGTTGTTGAACGCTGGGGAGCAAGAGCCTGGAGTCAATCCTCGTCATGGTGGAAGCACCTCGATGCGATTGGGCGTGGAGCCTTTCTCGCCGAGGGCGTCGCTCTCAAGGTCGAATATCTCGAGGCCAAAGACGCTGGCCTGTCCGTTAGCGATGATGTAGTCACTGCGCTCGTCCTTCGCCACCGCGACTGGGTCACCCAAGGTTGGGGCGGAATCGAGCCCACTGCTGAGCAATTCATCGGCCTCGGCCAAATGTACGTCGCCGACGAACGCTTTGCTCGTCACTACGGCGGTGTTGAGGGCGCGAGCTTTGTTCGCGACGCAATACTCGCGTGGGTCGCCGCGGTACAACAGAATTCGGATGCTTCCGACGGAAGTAAACGTGCAACTAAAGGAACAGCATCATGAACCGTCTCGCCATTTTCAGCCTCCGGAACCGCGCCCTCATCGCCCTGGTCACGGTCGTGGTTGCGATTTTTGGTGGCATCGCGATGTCGCTTCTCAAGCTTGAACTGATTCCCTCGATCACGTTCCCGCAACTTGTTGTTGTCACGAACTACCCCGGCGCATCGCCCGTCATCGTCGAGAAAGAGGTGTCGACCCCGATCGAAACCGCCATCCAGGGTGTGAATGGGCTCGAATCGACCACCGCCACCTCGCAAAATGGTCTCTCGCAGGTCACCGCTGCATTTGCCTACGGCACGAGCCTCGAATCGGCAGAACAGAAAGTTCAGCTTGCCATCAACCGGATTTCCAACCTGCTACCGGCTGGAATTGAGCCTCAGGTTATTGCCGGCTCGTTCTCGGACATTCCCGTGCTTCAAATGGCCGTCACGAGTGACCTGACTCCCGATCAACTCAACCAAGCGTTGAAGGACATCGCGGTCAGAGAATTGACGAAACTGGACGGCGTTCGTGAAGCGGCGGTGTTTGGTGCCAACGGTGAGCACATCGCCATCGTTCCCAACGCGAAAAAGCTTGCCCGACTCGGTTTGACGACGACGGACATCCAAACCGCACTCCAGACTGCGGGAATCCGAATCGGTGCGGGTACGGTCATGTCCGACACGGGTGAGCTGTCGATTGTGTCGGGAACACCGCTCGCGAGCCTCAGTGACATCCGCTCGGTCCCGGTCGCGATTCCGTTCAAGCCGGCGGCTGTAACTGCGCCGACTGTGCCGACCCTCCCAACCATCTCGGTAAGCCCGCGTTCCGCCGGCACCTGGAGTTGGGATGAGTTGAACGGTGGCGAGTGCATCGACAATTACGACGACGCAGACCCCACGACTGACAACGCCTTCCAGGATTCGTACAACGTCGTCAGCTGTAATGACCCTCACGATGCTCAACTCGTTCGCGTGGGCGACCTCCGCACTGACGCGGGAATTCCGATTTACCCCGGCGATGCCGCCATCGGACCGGTTGCCATGGGCGAATGTTTCTCGTCGAAAATCATCTCGGCGTCCGCAAAAGCCGCGCACCCCACGTTGTCGTCGGATTGGCGATACCCGACGAGCCAGACGCAGTGGAACAAGGGCAACACGTTCTATTACTGCTTCGCACACACAAACCCCATCGCCGACATCACGGGAAGCGTTGCGGGCAAGAAGGTCAACACCATCGTTCCCGCAGCGCCGAGCTCATCGGGTAGCAGCCTGTCATCGTTCGCCTCGTCCGGGGCAACGGCAGCGCCGACAACGCGCTCGGTCACGACAATCGGCGCACTCGCCAGCGTGTCGATTCAGCCCGACACCATCACCTCAATCTCGCGGGTCAATGGCGAACCGTCGTTGACGGTAGCCATCACCAAACGGGCCGACGCGAACACGGTTGACGTGTCACGTGCAGTCACGGCCGCATTGCCGGCCATCACGGAACTTCTCGGTAACGGGACCGAGTTCACTGTCGTGTTCGACCAAGCACCGTTCATCGAAAAGAGCATCGAGTCACTCGCCATCGAGGGACTGTTGGGACTGTTTTTCGCGATCATCGTGATTCTCGTCTTCCTGCTGTCCATCCGATCGACTCTCGTCACCGCGGTGTCGATCCCGACGTCACTCTTGCTGACGTTCATCGGTATGTGGGCGAGCAACTTCTCACTCAACATCCTCACCATCGGTGCAGTCACCATCTCAATCGGTCGAGTCGTTGACGACTCGATTGTGGTCGTGGAAAACATCAAGAGGCACTTGTCGCTTGGCGAAGAACGCATGGTCGCCATCCGCGACGGTGTCAAAGAGGTCGCGACAGCCGTCACCGCGTCGACGATCACCACGGTCGCCGTGTTCCTTCCGCTCGCGTTCGTGGGCGGTTTGTCCGGCGAGCTATTCCAGCCCTTCGCCGTCACCGTCACGATTGCGCTTCTCGCGTCTCTCTTCGTGTCGCTCACTATCGTGCCAGTGCTTGCCTACTGGTTCCTCGGGGACAAGAAACCGCGAAAGCGGGCGTCGACCAAGGCGGTCAAGTCGGGGTCGGAAGACAACGACTTCTTGCAGCGCAACTATCGACCGATTGTTCGTTGGACGGTCACCCACCCACTCGCGACGATGCTCGTCGCCGTTCTCACTTTGGGAGGGACGCTCGCGCTGACGCCGTTCGTCAAGACCAACTTTGTGGGTGGAAGTGGTCAGTCGACCATCACGCTCACGCACTCGACTCCGGGCGGGTTGACTCTGATGGACCGCGCAGAGGTCGCAGAGGACGTCGAAGCGAAACTCTTGGACTACGAGGGAATCGAAACCGTGCAGACGTCGATCGGCGGCGGCAACGGCTTCGCGGCGTTCAACGGCCAGGCCGGGAACATCATTTACCAGATCACGATTTCCGATGCGGTGGATGCGGACCTCGTGCGAACCGAAATCACGCGCGATCTCGAAACCATCACGGACACGGGTGAGATCGTGTCTGCTCAGGGTGGAGCTTTCGGTTCCCAAACCATCGACATCACGGTGAAGGCTCCGTCGGAAGAGACATTGGCCAACGTCACGGCGGCAATCACGGCGGCAATTGCCGAATCGAAGTCGGCGGACAGCGTCACAACCTCGCTCGATGACACTCAGTCGTTCATCTCGATCTCGATCAAGCGCAAGGCGGCGGCAAAATACGCCCTGTCCGAAGTTCTTATCGGACGGACGCTGTCTTCTCTCATCGCACCGAGCTCGATCGGTCAGGTCGTCATTGACGACGTGACGATGGACCTCATTATCGAAAGCACGAATTCGCCAGAGACGTTGGATGAATTGCGCAAATTCAAACTGACGACGCCCCTTGGCGCCAAGGTTCGCTTGTCGAAAGTCGCAACCATCGACATCACCGAGACGGCGGCGTCGCGCACCACGGAACGCGGTGTGCTGTCCGCGTCTGTTGCGGTCACGCCCACGTCCGACAACCTCAGCGAGTCCACCGTCGCGGTCAACACGGCGCTTGCCAGCGTCGACCTTCCGACAGGAACCACCGCGACCGTCGGCGGTGTCGCCGAGGATCAGGCCGAATCATTCCAGCAACTCGGCCTCGCGCTTCTTGCTGCAATCCTGATCGTGTACGTCGTGATGGTCGCGACGTTCCGCTCACTGCGTCAACCACTGTTGTTGCTCGTGTCGATTCCGTTCGCGGCGACTGGTGCTATCGCGCTGCAGATTGTGTCGGGAATCCCGCTCGGAATCTCGTCGTTGATCGGTTTGCTCATGCTCGTCGGAATCGTGGTCACCAACGCCATCGTTCTGATCGACCTCGTGAACCAGTATCGAGAACGGGGAGGTTCGGTCATCGATTCGTTGCTCGACGGAACCAGCCGCCGTGTTCGACCGGTGTTGATGACGGCACTCGCCACGATTTTCGCGCTCACGCCGCTCGCGACCGGTGTGACGGGCAGTGGGGGATTCATTTCCCAGCCGCTCGCAATCGTGGTTATCGGTGGTTTGCTCTCGTCGACAATCCTGACGTTGCTCGTTCTGCCCGCGCTCTATTCGCTCGTGGAGGGGCGCAAGGAACGTAAGGCGGCCCGTCGGGCACTGAGGGCTTAGGGCGCCGGAGACAGCACCCACAACACCTCGGCGGGTTCGCTCGTCGAGGGGTTGCGCCACGTGTGGGGTTCACGGCCGCGGAAGGTCATGGCGTCCCCGACGTTGAGGTTGTGCGTGGTCGGACCGAGAACGATGTCGAAGCGGCCTTTGAGAACGTAGACGAACTCGATTTCGGTGTCGAGGGCGTACAACTCTTCGCCGCCGGAACCCTGCGGGCTAACGATTGAGTGCAACACCTCGACGTGTGTTTGCGATCCTGGCGATAGAAGGTATTCCCGGGCGTTGACACCTCCAAAGTTGATCATGGCGCCCTCTCCGGCGCGGACAATCGCGCTCGTCGGAGGCTCGAACAATTCACCTACTCGAAGTCCCAAGGCTTCACACACCGACACGAGAGACGCAACGGACGGGGAAACGTGGTCACGCTCGAGTTTGCTGACGAACCCCTCGGTGAGGCCGGCTGCGGCAGCGACTTGACCGAGCGTGAGTCCCCGCGCGAGCCTCGTCGCGCGAAGGCGCCCCCCGATGGGAATCGCCTTGTCGCTGACTTGCTTGGCGGTGCGTCGAATGCTGCCGGCCATGGTCAGCGGGTCTCCATCGCGACGGCACGGACGGGTGCGCCGTCGATTCCGACGAATTTAATCGGCAACAACGACACGAGCGGATCGGCAAAATCGATTGATTCGAGGTTGCAGAGGTTTTCACAAATCACGCCAGCGACGTTCGCAATGAGGTGGTGAGCGGGGAAGCCCTCGCCCGGGTGCGTGTCGTCGGGGGTCTCGTCGATGTTGAGCGCGTCAAGCCCGATTGTGCGCACGCCGCGTTCGAGGAGGAACGACACAAGCCCGGCGTCGAGGAACGGGTTGTCGAAGTATTTCGATTCGCCGTAATGGCGAGCCCAACCGGTGTGAACGAGAACGATGTCACCAGAGCCGGCTTTCTCGGCATCAGACCGGACGGAATCGAGAGTGATTCGCTCACGTGCGCCAACGCCGTCACAACGAAGAATCACGCCTCGCCCAACAAAACGGTCGAGAGGTATTTCGTCGATCTTTTCGGTGTCGTCGTCGAAATGGTACGGCGCGTCGACGTGGGTGCCGCTTTGGCTTCCCATGGCCACCGACACGAGGTTGAACCCGTCCTTCGCGATCGTCGCGTGTTGCGTGATGTGCGGAACCGGGTCGCCGGGGTACACCACCGTTTCGGCGGTGATTTCGCGGGAAAGGTCTACGACACGAACTATCTCCATGAGAAAAAACTATTGCCTGTGAGGCAAGAAGGGAATAGCATGGCGACACATTGTTTTGCCAACCTTTAGAGAGGACAACAATGAGCAACGTTGCTCACAACCCCAAACCAAAAATCACCGAGGTCGAAGGCTTCGGAATTGACACCATCCCCGACGCCGACCGCACGTCGACGCCGCGCGACTTGTTCCGCATTCAGTTCGGAGGCGCAAACACCTTCGCCACCGTTCTGCTCGGAACCTTCCCCATCTTCTTCGGACTCTCCTTCTGGGAGGGCGTTGGCGCAGCCGTTCTCGGTGTGCTCGTCGGAACGCTGTTCCTCATGCCGATGGGACTCTTCGGACCTCGCACAGGAACCAACAACGCTGTCGCATCCGGTGCACACCTCGGTGTCACTGGACGTATCGCTGGTTCGTTCCTGTCCCTCCTGACCGCCATCGCGTTCTATTCGCTCTCTGTGTGGGTTGGTGGTGACGCCCTCGTCGGCGCGTTCGTCCGTTTGTTCGGCGCAGAAGACTCGACGATGCTCCGCCTCAGCTTGTACTCGCTCATCGGACTCATCGTGATCGTCGTCGTTGTCTACGGCTACCAGTTCATGTTGCTCATCAACCGCATCGCGGTCTGGGCCAACACCGTTCTGATGTTGCTCGCAATCGTCGCGTTCTCGAGCGTCTTCGACCCGTCGTACGCCGGTTCGGGTGAATACCTGCTCGGTGGATTCTGGCCGACGTTCATCCTGTCCGCACTCATCGTCATGTCGAACCCGATCTCGTTCGGTGCCTTCCTCGGTGACTGGTCGCGTTACATCCCCAACGGCACCTCGAATGGCAAGCTCGCGCTCGCCACGCTTGGCGCCCAGGCGATGACCTTGATTCCGTTCATCTTCGGTGTTGCGACGGCAACGCTGGTGACCGGTGGCGACTACGTTGTCGGACTCATCGGTGCCGCACCTGAATGGTACGCCTACCTCATCATCATCGTTGCGTTCGTTGGTGGTTTGTCCACGGGTAGCACCTCGCTGTACGGAACCGGACTCGACTTCTCGTCCGTGTTCCCCAAGCTCACTCGTGTTCAGGCGACCATCGCCATCGGTACCGTCGCCTTTGCCTTCATCGTGATCGGTCGTTTGTACTTCGACCTCCTCGGTGCCGTCAACGGTTTCGTCGGTGCAATCGTGGTGACCACCACCCCGTGGATGGTCATCATGGCCATCGGGTTCTGGAACCGCCGTGGCTGGTATAGCACCGAAGACCTCCAGGTCTTCAACCGCGGCAAGAAGGGTGGCCGCTACTGGTACACCAACGGAATCAACTGGCGCGCAATGACCGCGTGGGTCGTCTCGGCAGTCCTCGGTCTGCAGTTCGCGTACTACCCGCCGATCATCGAAGGACAGTGGAACGCTGTTGCAGGCGGTGTCGACCTCAGCCTCCTCGTCGCCATCGGTTCGGCCGCTGTTCTGTACGTCGGCGCATTGCTCATCTTCCCCGAGCCTGACTACGTGTTCGGACCCAAGGGTCCCCGCATCGGTCGTTCGGTGAAGTCGACGATTCCGCCCGTCCGCTAGATAACTGCAATGACTGGTCCCGTCCCCCGCGATAACGCGGGAAACAAGGTCGGACAGGTCGATGCGACGGTGGTGCCCCGGTTCGCCGGGGCACCAACCTTCGCTCGGCTTCCCCGCCGCGACGAAGTAGCCCGAGCCGATATTGCGGTGGTGGGCATTCCGTTCGACGCGGGTGTGAGCTACCGACCGGGTGCACGTTTCGGCCCCGGCCACATCCGCGAATCCTCGCGCCTTTTACGCCCGTACAACCCCGCACAGGACGCGATGCCGTTTGCGCTCGCTCAGGTGGTCGACGCCGGTGACCTGGGGGTCAACCCGTTCGATATCGCTCAGGCCATTGGTCAGATCGAGGCGGGCATGGACGAGCTCACCGCCGACGGAACCAAGGTCGTGACTCTCGGAGGCGACCACACCATTGCGTATCCGATTCTCAAGTCTTTGAACAAAAAACACGGCCCCATCGCCGTGATTCACTTTGATGCGCACCTTGACACGTGGGACACCTATTTCGGTGCGCCACTAACCCACGGCACACCGTTCCGTCGTGCAAGCGAGGACGGCTTCCTCGACCTGACGGGTTGTCTGCACGTGGGGATCCGCGGTCCCCTGTATTCCGACACTGACCTTGCCGATGACACGAAGCTCGGATTCCAGGTGTTGCGCGCGACGGACGCGGACGATCTCGGAATCGACGAGATGATCGCCCGGATGCTGGCTCGGGTCGGCGACCGGCCTGTGTACGTCTCGATTGACGTCGATGTCATGGACCCAGCCTTCACACCTGGAACTGGAACCCCCGAAGCGGGCGGTCTGTCGAGTAGAGAAATGCTGAGACTGATTCGCGCGCTCGATGACGTCAACTTGGTCGGCGCCGACATCGTCGAGGTTGCCCCCGCATATGACCATGCCGAGATCACCGGCATCGCCGCCGCACACCTCGCCTATGAATTGATCACGGTTCTTGCACGGAGGATTGCGTGAGCGCGGTCGACGAGGTCCTGGCCTCAGCGGCGAAAATCGTCGACGACTTCGGGAACCACCGCACGGTCGACTATTTCTCGGGATTTGCGGCCGACGCGACCTTCATGTTTTACACCCACACGGAACGGCTCAATTCGCGCGCCGAGTACGAAGCGTTGTGGGCGTCATGGGAAATAAACGATGGGTTCCGAGTTCACGGTTGCCGATCGAGGGACCAGCGGGTCCAGATTCTCGGTGAATCGGCGGCCGTATTCACCCACTACGTCGAGAGCGACGTGGAATTTGCAGGCGACGTCTCGACAATCACGGAACGCGAAACCATCGTGTTTGAGCGCCGAAATGGCGTGTGGCGTGCCGTTCACGAGCACCTTTCGCCCGAAAACGCGGAGTAATCCCATTTGTTACGCCGTTGACGTAACACAACTACGGGGAATGAAACCCTGTTTGTAGTCTCAAGACACGAACCAACCCACCAGGAGACTTTCATGGCGCGCATTTTTTCGGACATCACCGAAGCATTTGGAAACACCCCACTCGTCAGGCTCAACCGCGTTACGGACGGATCGGAAGCGATCGTCCTCGCCAAGCTCGAGTTCTACAACCCGACATCGAGCGTCAAGGACCGACTCGGAGTCGCTATCGTCGACGCCGCCGAGGCATCGGGTGAACTCAAGGCCGGCGGAACGATTGTCGAGGCAACCAGTGGAAACACCGGTATCGCACTCGCGATGGTCGGTGCAGCACGTGGTTACAAGGTTGTCCTCACGATGCCGGAATCGATGTCAATCGAACGCCGAGCGCTGCTCAGAGGATTCGGAGCGGAACTTGTGTTGACGCCGGCTCCCGAGGGAATGAAGGGCGCCGTCTCGCGCGCCGAGGAAATCGCCGCGGAACGACCTGGGGCAGTTCTCGCTCGACAGTTTGAGAATGCAGCCAATCCCGAGATTCACCGAAAGACGACTGCCGTCGAGATTTGGAATGACACCGACGGTGCCGTTGACATCTTCGTTTCTGGCGTTGGCACGGGCGGAACCATCACGGGAACCGGCCAGGTCCTCAAGGAAAAGAAGCCCAGCGTTCGCGTTGTTGCGGTTGAGCCGATAGATTCACCGATCCTCAACGGCGGCGCACCCGGTCCGCACAAGATTCAGGGAATCGGTGCGAACTTCGTTCCCGACGTTCTCGACCGCGACGTGTACGACGAGGTCATCGATGTGTCAATCACCGATTCGGTCGACACCGCTCGACGTCTCGCTCGTGAAGAGGGAATCATGGCGGGAATCTCGTCGGGGGCAACTGCTTGGGCCGCGCTTGAACTGGCCAAGCGACCCGAGAACAAGGGCAAGACGATCGTCGTCATCCTCGCCTCGTATGGCGAGCGATACCTGTCGACCGTGCTGTTTGAGGGTATTCTCGACTAGGTGACCCCTCTCCAACGAATTCGCGAGGACCTCGCGATTGCGTTGGACCGTGACCCCGCGACGCGTACTCGCACCGAAGCCTTTTGGGTGCTGTCTGGACTGCACGCCGTCTGGTGGTATCGACTGACCCACATGCTGTGGGGTTGGGGGTGGAAGTTCATCGCCCGTCTGATCTCGCAGATTGTTCGATGGTGGACGCTCATCGAGATCCACCCCGGCGCCACAATCGGCAATCGTTTGTTCATCGACCACGGAGCCGGTGTCGTTATCGGTGAAACAGCAATCGTCGGTGATGATTGCACGTTCTATCACGGCGTCACGCTCGGCGGTCAGGGCGACGTAAAGAATGGTCGCCGTCATCCCTCGGTGGGTAACGGTGTTGCGGTCGGTGCGGGCGCGATCATTCTGGGACCAATCACCATCGGTGACAACGCGCTGATCGGCGCTGGCGCCGTCGTGCTCAAGGACGTCCCAGCGAACCGAACAGCTGTCGGTGTTCCCGCCAAACTGCTTCCCAAGTCCCCACGACAGACACGGACATGATCAAATTCATCACGCGCGTCCTGTTCCCGCCGATCATTCGCGTGCTGTTCGCCGCAAAGATCATCGGGCGGGGAAACATGCCCGCAAAGGGCGGTGTGATTCTCGCGAGCAATCACCTGTCCTTTTTCGACTCGGTCATCATCACGCTCTTGTCTCGGCGCCCAGTGTCCTTCCTGGCGAAAGCGGAGTATTTCACGGGCAAAGGATTCAAGGGTTGGCTTTCCAAGAAATTCTTTGAATCGATCGACGCAATTCCGGTAAACCGTCGTTCCGCCTCTGCTGCCCAGGACGCGTTGGATTCCGGCCTCGCGCGACTTGTCGACGGGGAATCATTCGCAATGTATCCGGAAGGCACACGCTCGCTCGACGGGCGACTGTACCGAGGAAAGACGGGTGTTGCGTGGCTCGCACTGACCGCGAACGTCCCAGTCGTCCCGGTTGCTTTGACGGGAACCGACAAGATTCAGCCGGTGGGGACTAAGGGTCTCCGTCTGGCAAAGCTCCGTATTGAATACGGCCAACCGATGGACCTCTCACGTTATGGCGAGGCATCCAGCGGCAAAGCACGGCGCGACGCAACTGATGCAATCATGATCGAAATCCAGAAGATGTCCGGCCAGGAATTTGCGGGCGTTTACAACGAGAAGCCCGCGACCACCATCAAGGCGAAGGTCAGGCGCTTGTTCCGGGGCCGGGCTCCGCTGACGTAGCGGTCGAGGCAAGTTCCGCTCGAATCGCGTCCATGTCGAGTTTGCGCGCTTGCGCGATGATGTCTTCGAGTGCCGATTCTGGTGCAGCGCCCGCTTGGTTGAACAGCAAGACTCCGTCGCGGAACATCATGAGTGTCGGGATGGACTTGATGCCAGCCATCGCGGATAACTCTTGTTCTTTCTCGGTATCGACCTTTGCGAAGGTGATGTCGGGGTGCTTGGCGCTGACTCGTTCAAAGATCGGTGCGAATTGCCTGCACGGGCCGCACCACTCCGCCCAAAAGTCGACAAGCACGAACGAGTCGTCCGCGACGATTGCCGCTTCGAAAGCGCTTTTGTCGAATTCTACGGTTGCCATGAATCTCTTCCTATCGTGTCAAAAGTCTAAATCGAGTGAGACCCTGTACCCGTTAACCGAGCGGCGACGACCGCCGTCACGGTGACTCGATCGCCGTTGTTCAGCGACCAGTGCGCCGCTAACTCATCGTAAAGTGCCATTCCCAATCCAGCCCGATGGCCGACGGACACTCGGGTCCCATTGTTGACCGCGGTCACGGTTACGGTCTCGGGGGTCGATCGCACCATTGTGATGGCAATCTCGGTGGCGTGACCGTGTCGGATGGCGTTTGAGATCATCTCGAGTGAAACACTATGCAACGCCTCTGCGGCTTCGTGGTCAACAGAGGTGGAAGCCCACACCCCGGGGCCGACATCGAGAGTGATGGTGCACATGCCTGCCCAGAAATCGACGAGGTCGCGGATTGCCCCTACTGGGTCGATGGACTCGACCGGTTCCGTCGTCAGCACGTTCAGTGCCGATGTCACAACGCCGATTGTTTGGTCACGCTCGAGCACCGAGAGCTTCCCCTTACCGGAACGAAGAAGCCGGGCCTGGGCGTGAACGCGCGACTGAACGGTGGAATGGAGCGTGTGTGTCAGGTGGCGTTGGCGCAACCATGAGCGCCGACGGGCTTCGGACAACTGAATCAACATGTCAACGCGCGCGCTGTCGAGCCGGGCCAGTTCGGTGCGACTCGAATAGGTACCAAGAACGATGAGTTGATACAACAGACCCAGCAATGGCATAGCGATGCTGCTGACGATCCACGGCTGAAATTCACTCCCAGTGGGAAAAATCAGGTATTGGTTGATGAGGTGCGGCGGGATCCACGCCACCGAATGAACGACGGCAATGATGATTCCACTGACAAGAAAGCCAAACCGTCGATTTCCGACAATCACGGAAAGGGTTTTAACGATTCCAAAAACACACAGCCCGGAAATCAACGCGGCAATAAAGGCATTGGCAATCGGAAACAAGTCGAGTAGCACGGTTCCCGAACCAAGATAAACACCGAGGCCGGAATAGGTGGCGTCGACTTGTTCGCGAATTCTTGGGCGGGAAGGGGCGGTGACCTCCCGCAACCCGCGACTAGATTTTTCCGAGAGTGCCGATCCCGTTGTCGCCAGCGTGTGACTGAGTGGTCGCACCACATCAGTGGCGAAGTCATCAATTCGGGCGGCCATTTCCGAGCGAGCCCGACGCCCGCCCTGGAGGTCATCAACGAGAGCGGAAATCGCCGGACGCAGTGTTTCATCCACCTCTTCACGCAATCGATCGTCGCTGGTCTCCAACTCGGCGAGAATGCGGTCGCGCTTTTGTTCGGTCGCTGAAATCTCGTCGCGCGTTGAAATCGCTTTCTCGCGGGCGATCACAATCCGACTCACGACCAGGGAAACAAGTGCCATTACGGGCGGCAGGCTGAGTGCACCGAGGAAGACGCGCGACGCGAGGTGAGACGTCACCTCGAGATCGGTGGCATCCATGACGGTCGACACGATTATTCCTCGCAAGGAACCGGCAACCACAAGTGCCCCAATCACGATGGGGATCGATTGACGCCACGTGGCGGGAAGAATCAAACGGACGAGAAAAACAAGGCACGCCGCCACGGAAACCGAGAACGCTGCAACCCCGAGGGCGACGGGAAGCGATTGAACGGTGAGACGCCCCAGTTCGGACGCCGTCGTGGGCAACATCGTGACTGCGGCGTAAATGACGATAGTGACCGCGCGAAATGGCCAACCCGTGCCAAGGACATCAACGAAGACGCGGGGACGAAGGACGTTGTCGAAATCTCCGCGGTTAGCGACCATTGAGCTGGTCCCAATACAGTCGGGCGAGTTGAACACGAGCGCTGGGGCCGGGCGCGATGTTCGCCGCAATCATCATGCGGGACAACATTCGCTCCACGGCACGAACGGTGGTGGTTCGGGCTGTTGCAATCTCGTCGTTCGTCAGGCCTTCCGACACCAATTTGAGAACGCCAATCTGAGTGTTCGACAACGATTGCGTCGCGGTTTCGGTCACGGTCGGCCGAGCGACACCTGTTCGCACATCGAGAGCTTCGGTGACCGCGGCGCGTAATGCCGAAGTCGAACTGATGTCGGTCTTGATGATGTACGAGGCATCGCTCGGAATCGTGTTCCATCCTTTACCCGTAATCCGAGGATCGGCGAGGTTGGTGATAAACACCACCCCGATCGACGGATTGTCGACGCGGGCACGCTGGACGACATCAATGCCCGTCGGACCCATCCCGAGGTCAATGTCGGCGATGACGAGCGACGCGGACGTTGACTTAACGGCAGTAATCGCCGATAGTGCGTCTCCCGTTTGAGTGACAACCCACCCCTCGGCTTCGAGGATTTCGGCGATGATGCTGCAAATCAGAGGTTCATCGTCGACGACGACGGCAAAACGCTGAAACGACCCGGTCATGTTATTTCTTGCGCGCGGCAGCGATCAACGAGGTGACGACCTGGTCGGCCGTTCGGGACGACTCGGCGGCTTGGGTGTTGACCCATGTCGCCGCGACACCCGTCAGCGTGACGGTCACCGATTTCGCCGTTGAGGTACCACTTGTCGAAGTTGGTTCGTCGCGCTTGTCCTGGCCGCGAACGATGAGCGTCGCAACCGGCAGCGCGATAGTGCACAGCGCGTCGAGAATCAGAATCACGCCAAAGAATCGCCAATAAACGTCTTGGAACGATTGCGGCGGGAACATCCCGTCGGTCAGGATGATGGGGATGATTAGCGTCGGAACGATAGCAATGAGAATCAGGGCAACCGAGAGCGACGATCGAATCCAACGCACGGGTGCGGTTTGCAAAAGAAGCATCAAATTCGCGTGGGCCAAAGACAGTGCAACGAGCCCCGTGATGGTGAATGTCTTCGTGATGTTTCCGTAGAGGCCATCTTGTTGGTACATGTAGTCCCCGAAATCCCACCAAATCAGAATTGCGGCGGTGGTCAGCGCAAGTGCGCTCGTTCCGATTCCGATCCAGCCGACAGCCTTGACATCTCGTTCGACGATGGCGAGGTGACACAGCGCGAGGACCGAGAACGCTGCGACGGCAAGTGTCGTGAGCATGACCTTGCTTTGGGTCTCGCCGAGTTCCCCCGAAACGATGGTGTAGATGCCAATCAGTGCCGTGATGACGAGAGCGACGACGACGGTCCACACCGCGACTCGACGGATGCCCTTGATGTTTCGGATTTCGGCGGCGTTCTGTTGTGTGCTCATGCTCACAGACTACAAGCGCTCACGTTTTTAGAGCAGGTGCGGGTGATTGCGCTACTGAACGACGGGCAGACCGGTGACGGCCGCGGCGTCACTCACGCTGCCGGCGTTGGTGAGATTCGCGAAACCCATGTCCGTCATCGCGTCGATGGCTTGTCCGGCACGGTTGCCCGATCGGCAATAGATGATGTAGTTGCCGGCGGGATCGAACTGCGCAATCTCGTCGAAGAATGTTGCACCCTGCCAGTCAATGTTGACGGCACCGTCGAGGTGACCGGTGGCAAACTCTTCGGGGGTGCGGACGTCGATGACCGCGGTGACGGAACTCATGTCTACATTCTCGGTGGCACAGGCGGTGACGCCAAACGTGATTCCGATGGCAGCGACGATTGCCGCGATGGTGGTTGCAATTCGTTTCATGGGATGGTCCTTTCGATACCCCCTAGGGTATGCTACGATTGAGGGAAACGCAACTCAGAGGAGCGACATGATTATCGAACCAACCGAACTGAAGACCGCGCGCGATCGACTCGCTCGTGTTCAGGGCCAAATTGGTGGAATCGTTCGAATGATCGACGAGGGTCGCGATTGCACGGATATCCTTCATCAGCTTTCTGCGGCGAGCACAGCGCTCAGTCGAGCCGGATTCACTATCATCGCGACGGGAATGGCGAACTGTGCCACCGAACCGCACGACAGCGAAAGCCGCGTGGCGCTTGAAAAAGCGTTCATGTCGTTGGCATAGGGAGAGCCCGTGAAGACAATCATCATCGGAGGCGTCGCCGGGGGAATGTCGGCCGCCACGCGACTCCGTCGCCTGGACGAGACCGCCGACATCACGATTTACGAGGCCGGTCCGGATGTCTCGTTCGCGAACTGCGGATTGCCCTATTTCATCGGTGGTGTCATCGGAAAGAGGGAGAGCCTGCTGTTGCAGACTCCCGAAAGCCTCGCGGCGCGGTTCAATCTCGACGTTCGGGTCAACTCGCGGGTGACGTCCATCGATCGAGCGGCCCGAACCGTGACTGTGCACAATTCCGAGACCAACGAGACCTGCACAGATTCCTACGATTCGCTCATACTGTCTCCAGGTGCGGCCCCCCGGAAACTCACTATTCCCGGATGGGATCGTTCGCTGACACTGCGCAACGTCCCGGACGCAGACCGAATCATCGCGGCCGTGGCGGGTGCCCCCAAATACGTTGTCATCCTCGGCGCCGGATTCATCGGAATCGAACTCGCGGAAAACCTGCGCCACCGCGGACATTCGGTGACAATTGTCCAGTCTGGGCCGACCATCATCGCGCCTCTCGACCCCGAAATGATCGAGCCCTTCCATCGTCACCTCGAGGCGAACGGCGTGACGATTGTGGTCAATGCGACCGTGGACGAGATCACGGAATACGCCGTCCGCCTCTCCGACGGTACGTCATTCACCGCGGACGTCGTGATCTCGTCCGTCGGAGTGACCCCCGACCACGAATTGGCGGTCGAGGCGGGGTTGCGGATCGGCACAGCTGGCGGAATTTGGGTTGACGACCAGCAACGCACGAGCGATCCCAACATTTACGCCCTTGGCGATGCTGCCGAAAAGGAATCGGCAATGACGGGAGACGACCAGATGGTGTGGCTCGCCAACCTTGCGAACCGACACGGCCGACTCGTCGCCGATGTTGTCGGAGGGCTCGACGTTCGGGCTCGTCCTTCGGTGACCACCGGAATCATCGGGGCGTTCGGAATGGCTGCAGCAATCACGGGGCTGAGTGAGAAAACCGCCCGACATGCAAACATCGCCCACCGCACCATGCATCTGCACCCGAGCTCACATGCCGGGTATTACCCCGGTGCAGAATCGATGTCGCTCAAAGTGGTTTTTGCTTCCGACACCGGCAGAATCCTGGGTGCCCAGGCGGTCGGCAAAGACGGCGTGGACAAACGAATCGACGTCATCGCCACCGCAATCTACGGCGGGCTCACGGTGTCGGATTTGATGAACCTCGAACTCGCCTATGCGCCTCAGTTCGGGTCGGCCAAGGATGCCATCAACCAGGCGGGCTACGTCGGTGACAACATCATGGATGGCCGCACGCCGACGGTTCAGTGGCACGAACTTCAGGAACGCCGGTCCGCCGGAGCTGTCTTGATTGACGTCAGAACGGCGGATGAACATCGCGCGGGGAACATTCCTGGCGCACTCCTTATCCCGGTTGACGAACTGCGAGACCGGCTCGATGAGATTTCTGCAACCGACGTCATCGTGCACTGCAAAGTCGGCCAGCGCGGGCACACCGCAACTCAAATACTTCGTTCCCACGGAATCGCCGCTTCAAATCTTGATGGCGGTTATCTCACGTGGCGTGCGGGGACGGATTCGATCGACCGAGCGAACTCCGTTTCACGTTCCCCCAACCAATAAGGAGACACCATGTGCCAAAAAGTCACGTGCAACAACTGCAGCAAACCCACGTGGGACGGCTGCGGACAGCACATCGAGGAAGCGCTCGCCGGCGTTAAGCCCGCCGACCGTTGCACTTGTAAATAACCACCCGTCACTGATTGGCGGGGAGGAACTTCACGCGACTATTTCTTTCTCGCCGCCGAACGTTTTTCCGCTGACGCGCCGAGCGAGAAGCTGGCGACCATTGCCATAGCCAAGAACCCGGCTGCGAGATATGCGGCCGCAGTTGTTCCTGCAGAGATGGCGTCCTTTGCGTCCGACGCAAAGTCTGCTGTCGCGGGGTTTGCTTCGAGTCCGCTGATTGCGCCACCCGCCGAGTCGATAACTGCCGCGACGATTGGAGCACTGATCGCGTCGGGCACATTGCGTTCAGCGAGCGACGACTCGAGGCTGAACTGCGCCGTCGAGAACAATACTGTTCCGATGACGGCGATACCCAGTGCGGATCCGATCTGGCGTGACGTGCTGGAGGTTCCTGAACCCTGGCCGCTCGCAGCAACGGGCACGTCTTTCAGGACGACACCGGTCAATTGCGCGGTCGCAAAACCGACGCCCATGCCGTAGAGGAACAGGAACGGCACGATGGACCAACCCGTGGCCACCGGCGAAATCATGAAACCGATTCCAGCGACACCAATCATTTCAAGAATGAGTCCGATGCGAATCACCCACGTCGCCTCAAGCTTCGAACCGAGTCCCGCGGCCACACCACTTGCGGCGAAAGAACCCACCGCGAGTGCGAGGATCACGAGCCCGGAATCGAACGCCGAGTAGCCCAGAACGAACTGAAGCCAGAGCGGAAGGGCGAGAATGATTCCGAATTCACCCATGCTCACAATCAGCGCGACGAGGTTTCCGTTCCGGAAGCTGGGGAGCGAGAAAAGTTCGAAGGCGATGAGCGTCGATTTGCCTGCCTTTTGGCGCGCCCGACCGTGAACGATGTACCACGCAACAGCAATCGCGGTCACGGCAAACGAAACGGGGACGACCGAGATATCCAATGGCCACTCCCAGTCGCCAATGATGAACGGTGTGTTGATGTCCCACCAACCGAAGTTACGACCCTCGATGAGTCCGAAGACGAGGCTGCCGCTGGCGAGCACGCTGAGAGCGGCTCCCGTCCAGTCGATTGCCCGAGCGTGCTCGGTGTCTTTCGATTCGGTGACGAAGAGGAAAACGCCGACGGTGATGAGGACGCCAAGGGGGATGTTGATTCCGAACGCCCAGTTCCACGAGAACTCCGTCGTCAACCAACCGCCGAGCAATGGTCCAACGGCGACCATTCCACCGATCGTCGAACCCCACACGGCGAACGCGATGCCGCGCTCTTTGCCCTGGAAGGTTGCGTTGACGATCGACAGCGTTGTTGGCAGCACCATGGCGCCACCGATTCCTTGAATCACGCGCCAGGCGATGAGAGCACCCGCAGTATCGGACGTCGCGGCAAAGATTGAGGACACCGTAAAGAACGCGAGACCGATGACGAGCATCGAGCGTCGCCCCCACTTGTCGGCGAGAGCACCGAAGACGAGGAGGAGCGCGGCGAAGACAAGCGTGTACGCCTCTTGAATCCACTGGACGTCCGTCGAGGTCGCATCGAGGTCGATGACGATCGCCGGGATGGCGACGTTGATAATCGTTGAGTCGACGATAACGAGTGAGACGGCGAGGCTGACAAAGAGGAGTGCGAGCCAACGGTTTTTCTGAGTAGACATAGTCCCCAGCATATTGGCGGGTGCAATTGTGGGATTACCTGTTAGCATTGGTCAGTCGGCTCAGGACAGGCAGAAGTAATTCTGCAAATTTGTGTGGTTTGTATAGGTTCCGAGTCGGGTTGACAACATCCTGTTGGCAATGGTCCCCACTCGTGAATCGAACCCGGTCACTGATAGCTCGGTTTCGTGCGGCACTGCTGTGTGCCGCCATGGGTAATTACAAGCCAGAAAGCATTCTGATGCCCAGCAACACCCCTCCCGCGGAACGCCGCGGAAAGAACTTCGTCCCGCGCGACGCCGCAGCGAAGAAAAAGAGCCGTTTCGGCCGCCCCGATGGTCCGGCAGGCGCAAGCCGTCCGGCACGTGGCGCTCGTGACGACCGTCCCGTCCGTGACGCACGTCCGACTCGTGACGACCGCTACGCCGGTGGATCGCGCCCCGCGCGCGACGACCGTCCGGTCCGTGATGACCGCGGTGCCCGTCCCGTTCGTGACGACCGTGCACCCCGCGCGGATCGTGCGGATCGTGCTCCTCGGAACGAATACGCCTTCCGCGATGGTCGCCCCGTTCGTGAAGGCCGCCACGTGGATGCCAAGAACAAGTTCGACCGTCCGGTTCGAACCACACGGGATGAACGACGAGACGTACGCCCCGCGCGTGATGACCGTCCGGCACGTGACGACCGCTTTGCTGGTGGATCGCGCCCCGCGCGCGACGACCGTGCACCGCGCACGGATCGCTCCGATCGCCCGTTCCGTCCCGCGCGTGACGACCGTCCGGCCCGTGACGACCGTCGTCCAGCTCGTGATGACCGCGGTCCTCGAAACGACCGTTTCTCGCGTGACGACCGACCAGCTCGTGATGACCGTCCCGCCCGCCGCGACTCCGATTTCTATCCTTCGCGCGACGAGAAGGCGTTCTACGAGCCCGGCGAAGACGTCGTACTCGAGCGTCTTCAGGCGATGGCCACAACGGCCGATGATGTCGATGGCGTGACGTTCGGTGACCTTGGATTGGGTCGCAACATCGAATCTGCTCTCTTGGAACTTGGTGCAACCGCGCCGTTCCCCATCCAGGCGGCAACAATTCCTGACGTTCTCGCTGGTCGCGACGTTCTCGGACGCGGACGGACCGGCTCGGGCAAGACCATCGCCTTTGCCGCACCGATCGTCGAACTCTTGATGGCAAACGGTGGCGGAAAAAAGCGCAGCCAAGGTCGTTCGCCTCGCGCGCTCATCCTCGCTCCGACCCGTGAACTCGCGATGCAGATCAACCGCACCGTGATGCCCATCGCGAAGTCGGTTGGTCTCTTCACCACGACAATCGTCGGTGGAGTGCCACAGGGTTCGCAGGTCATGAGCCTCCGTCGCGGTGTGGACATCGTCATCGCCACGCCCGGTCGTCTCGAAGACCTCGCGCGTCAGCGTCACATCGACCTGTCGCAGATTCAGATCACGGTTCTCGACGAGGCCGACCACATGTGCGATCTCGGATTCCTCGAGCCGGTTCAGCGAATCCTTCGCGACACCGCCGAGGGTGGACAGCGCCTGTTGTTCTCGGCAACCCTCGACAAGGGTGTCGCCTCGATCATCGACGAGTTCCTCCCCGAGCCCGCCATCCACGAGGTTGCTGGCGAAGACCAGTCCTCGTCCACCATCGATCACCGCGTGTTCATCATCGATCACCGCGACAAGATCCCGCTCATTGAGCACCTCGTCCGTCGTGATGGCAAGACTCTCGTGTTCACGCGCACCCGTGCGTACGCCGAGCAGCTCGCCGACGAACTCGAGGACGCCGGAATCCCGGCGACCAGCCTCCACGGTGACCTCAACCAGTCGCGTCGTACTCGTAACCTCGAGCGCCTCACGACGGGTCGCGTCAACGTCCTCGTTGCCACGGACGTCGCAGCTCGTGGAATCCACGTCGATGACATCGACCTCGTCATCCAGGCGGACGCTCCCGATGAGTACAAGACGTACCTGCACCGTTCGGGCCGTACGGGCCGCGCGGGCAAGACCGGAACCGTTGTCACGCTGATCCCGAAGCAGCGCCAGCGCCGCATGACGGACCTGCTCAACCGTGCCGAGATTCAGGCGGTCATGATTCCGACCCGCGTCGGAGACCCGCACCTCGACAATCTCGTCTAAGTAATTCAGCGATGCCCACTCTGACCCGCCCGCGCGGAAGTTAGAGTGGGCATTGTGATTCGTCGACTAACCGAAATCTCTCGTCCCGTTCTGTGGATCAACACGATCGGCACGACCGTCGTGGGCATGTGGTTGTCCGGGTTTCTCTGGACCTGGGAAATCCTGCCAATCCTCATCTGGGTGACTCTTCCGTTTAACCTGTTGATCTACGGAATCAATGACATTTACGACCAAGACACTGACGCCGAGAACGACCGCAAGGGCGGATTTGGCGGGGCAAAAATCAAGCCCTCCGAGGTTCGGATGATCAACTGGGGAGTCATTCTCCTCAACGTCCCCTTCCTTCTGTATTTTGCGTTCACGGTTCCGCTTGCGGCGTTCCTGTGGATGCTGGCTTATTCGTTCTCGTTCTGGCAGTACTCGTCAACCCCGCTGCGATTTAAAGCACGACCCGTCTGGGACTCTGTCAGCAACGCTGATTACGCCTTCCCGCTCGCCTTCGTTCCACTCGCACTCGGTGTCGAGCCGATGTGGCCGGCGGTCATCGGTCTCATGGCGTGGAGTATGGCCAAACACGTGTACGACGCCATTCAAGACATCGACGAAGACGCGGCGGCGGGAATCGTCACGACCGCGGTGAAGTTCGGCGTCAAGGGCTCTCTGGTGTGGTCCGGGGCGTGGTGGATTGTCTCGACCGTCGCGTTCGCGATGGTGAACGTGCCGGTGGCAATCGTCTCGGGGGTCATCTCGGGCTGGCTTCTCGTCGCCAACTGGCGAACCCCGACCAGCCTCGAAGCAAAACGCTTGTACAAGTTCTCGGTTGCGTTCCCGTACGTCGCGGGAGCAGTCGCCGGCGTTCAATTGGTGACGGGCATCACGCTCGGGCTGTACCCGTGACCCCTCGCCGCGTCGTCGTCATCGGGGCGGGGCTCGGTGGACTGTCCTCGGCCGCGCTCCTCGCACGCGCGGGCCACAACGTCACGGTCATCGACAAGAACGATTGGATTGGCGGTAAGAGTCGCCGCATCAACGTCGCCGGTCAGCGGATCGACACCGGCCCCTCTCTGATCACGTTCCCCGCTGCGCTCGAGAAATTCTTCGACAGATTTGATGAACTTGGGTCACCCGGTGCGCCAACCGCGCGCCAGATTGCACCACTCGTTCTTGAACGCCTTCCCGAGGTCGGGCGCTATTTCTTCCGCGGCGATGTGGCCAACCTCCCCGTCGAAGCAGGGCACGCGTGGCGTGAGCCGTGGGACCGATTCGAGGCGGAACACGGGCCACTCGGGCGCCACATCACCACGATGCTGACGAACGACCCGTGGGACCCGGCGATTTACCCGGCAGCCGGAGCGCTATTCAGCCGGTACGGCACGCGGCTCAACACCGACCGGTATCTCGACGGACTCGACTGGATGCCCGAGAACCTGCGCGAAGTCATCTCGATTCACACACTCAATGCGGGAGTGTCCCCGGCAAAGACTTTGGCGCTGTTCGCGACCATGCCCGCCGTCATGTCAACCGACGGCGTGTGGGTGCCGACCGGTGGGGTGAACGAAATTCCACAAACCCTCGCGCGGCTGGCCACCGAATCGGGGGCGACAATTCGACTCGGGGAAGCGGTGGTCTCGGTTTCGCGGGGGAAGGTCGTCACCGAGTCGGCGGAGTATGAGGCGGATGTCGTTGTCAGCGGGCTCGATGCCGGGATTCTCGAACGGTTGCTTGGGCAGAGGGTTCGAGCCCCGAAGGCGCTGTCGTGTTCGGGCATTGCCGTCTTCGCCGTGCTCGACGAGGAGTTACCGCCCGAAGTCGTCACGCACTCCGTCATCATGCCCGACGACCCCGCCGACCTGTACGACAGCATTCGAACGAAGACGCTGCCGAAACAGACGATGGCGTTCCTCAATTACTACCGAGCCGGACACATCTACCCGAATGACCGCCCGACCGCCGCAATCCTGCTCACCGCGCCACCGGACGGCAAGCGATACGGGATCGACCACGAGTTCGTTCAACACGAGATGACTCGAATCACGCGCGTGATGGGTTTGCCGCGCGAATTGTCGACAATGATTACCGACCACACCGTTTTTCACCCCGAGTACTTCGCCGGCTTCGGCGCGGTCGGCGGAGCTCTGTACGGCGAGGGCCACCCGTGGTGGCAGAGCGGTCCCTTCCACAAGCCCGGCTATTCCTCCAGGCGCCGTCCGTGGCTCTGGCGGGTTGGCGCGTCGGTCCACCCCGGCGGCGGTGTCCCGGCGGTTCTCGGTGGGGCGATGATCTCGACCAACCGACTTCTCGCGAGCCTCGACTAGCGCGTCACGACGCGGTTGCGTTTGGCGTCTTGCCCTCGAGCACCGCGCGGATGCCATCGGCCGCGTCGGCGTAGGTTTGTGCCGCGGCTTTGCGAGTAAGTCCCATTACGTGGGGCGTCATGACGACCCGCGGATCGCTCATGATCGGGTGAATTGTGGGGGGCTCTTCATCGAACACGTCGAGGCCGACTCCAGCCAATTGACCGGACCGAAGAGCTCGGTGAACCGCGTCGATGTCAATGAGCGGCCCTCGCCCGCAATTGATAAGAATTGCGCCCGGCTTGATGACCGCTAGCGACTCGTCGTTAATCATGTGGCGCGTCGATTCGATGAGTGGCGCGTGAAGTGACACAAAGTCGCTGTCGGCGAGGAGTTCGGCGAGCGTCTCACATTTGAAGTCTGAGGGAATTGGCGCGACGGGGTCGAAGGCTCGGATCCGCGCACCCAACGCGCCCGCAAGAGCGCCGAGTCGTTGCCCGATTCGCCCCCAGCCGACGATTCCGACGGTTGATCCGTCGATGTCGCCTAGCGGGAAGTTGTCGCGTTCGCCCCAGCGCCCGTCTCGAACAAGTTCGGTCATGCCCGCGAGGTTTTTGGTCACGTGCAACATCATCGCGAGGGCACCCTCGGCGACCGCGTTCGTGTTGCTGCCCGGGGTAATGACAACGGGAATCGAGCGCTCGTGCGCGACATCAAGGTCGACCAGTTCGGTGCCAACACCCGTTCGCGCCAACACGCGAAGTTGCGGCATCGAATCGAACAGGGCACGGTCAACCGTCACATTGCCACGAACAATCGCGCCTTCCGCAACGGCCAGGTCGGCCGCGCTCGGATCCGAAACAAGAACGTGGTCAGCTCCGAGGTGTTTTTCGACGATGGGTCGATCAACGGGACCGAGAGCGACAACGACCGACATGTCGGTTCTTATCGAATCGCGGCGGTGACGCCCGCAACCGGCTCGAGGTGAACCCATTCGCCGCTGTCGGCCGACCGTTCGGCGGCATCGATTACCTGGGCCGCGGCGACCGCATCGTGAATGTTCGAGTTGACGTGGCTGCGGCCAACATAGGACTCGAGGAACTTGCGTGCCTCGATGATCTTGAGGTCGTCGAACCCGAGTCCCATTCCGGGACCGGGCTGGAAGTGGGCGAAGTCACCGAAGGGCAACCCGGTCATCACTCGCTGGTACCCGAGCAGTTCTCCTGAGCGACCGATCGCCACATCGAACTCGTTCATGCGTTCGAAGTCCCACTTGAGCGAACCCTCGGTTCCGTAAATCTCGATGTTGTACGACGCGCGCGGTCCAACCGCGACGCGGGACGCCTCGAGGGTTCCGACCGCTCCCGCCGCGACGGCGTTTCCGGCGAAACGAACGAGCATCGCGGCGTAGTCCTCGTTCTCGACGTCGCCCAGTTCGCCTCCTTCGATGACATCGAAATGAGTGCCTTTGCCCATCTGTTGAATCGGGCGCTGAGTGTGAATCGTCGAGGTCAGCGCCGAAACATCCGAGATCGGCCCGACGATGTACTGCATGAGGTCGACGAGGTGTCCCATGAGGTCTCCCAGAACCCCGCTTCCCGCGAGAGCGCGAGTGAACCGCCACGACAGGGCGCCGTTCGGCTCAGACGAGTAGTCCGCGAAGAAGGTTCCACGAATGTTGGTGATGCGACCGAGTTTTCCGTCCGCGATCATCTGCTTGGCCTTTTCGATAGCGGGGGCGTGGCGGTAGTTGAACCCGATGCTCGAGACGACTCCGGCCTCGTTCGCGGCCGCTTCGACGGCGCGGGTTTCTTCCGCACCTCGGCCGACGGGCTTTTCAATCCAGAACGCTTTCCCCGCTTTCGCCGCGGCGATTCCGATTTCGGCGTGGAGGAAGTTCGGTGCGCAGATCGACACGACGTCGACATCGGGGTGGGCGAGCACCTCGTGATAGTCGAGGGTCGATTCGGCATATCCGAGGACATCCTTGGCGTACTCGGCACGCGACGGCTCGCTGTCCGCAGCGATGATGAGTTTGGGAACGATGCCCAACTCGGGATACACAACCGGAAGCGCGCTGTACGCGCGACTGTGGACCTTGCCCATCCAGCCGACACTGATGAGTCCGACGCCAATTTCGGTGCGGGTGGAGGCGGTCATGGGGTGTTTCCTTTCAGGGCGGTGACGTGCTGGCGAATTGCGGCGGACAAGAGGACCGAGTCGGACGACATGGCGATGAAGCGAAAGCCTCGATCGACGTGCCGTTGCGCAGTCTCGGCGTCGGGGGCGAGGATGCCGGCCGCAATCCCGGCGCGATTCGTCGCGGCGATTACCGAATCGAGAGCGGCGAGAAAGTCGGGGTGGTCGTATTGCCGAGGAACCCCGAGCGAATAACTGAGGTCGAGCGGACCCACAAACAGCAAGTCGACGCCGTCGATCGTGGCGATCTCGTCGACGTCTGCCAGCGCACCGCGGGTTTCAATCTGGATCATTGCGCACGCATGCACTGCGCCGTCGAGTGCCGAGATCTCGGCTCCCCACTGGTTCGCGCGGTTGTAGGTGGCGACACCGCGGTCTCCGCGCGGCGGGTAAAAGAAGTGGCTGACGGCGGTACGAACCTCATCGGCGCTCGTCAGTCGAGGGATCATGACACCGGCAGCGCCCGCGTCCAGCGCCCGACCGATCCGGATTCGCTCACCGGATTCCGCGCGAACAAGGGTCGGTACCCCGTACGCCCCGGTCGCGGCGACGGTCGGGGACACGATGTCGTCACCGGCTGCGCCGTGTTCGCAATCCACGAGTACCCAGTCCACACCGCTCGCGGCGGCCACCTCGGCGGCGAGCACAGAGCCCAGTCCCGCAAAAATGCCCACGGTGACGTCGGGCCCGTGCAGGCGCTCGCGAAGTCTGCCGTAGTTCAGCGGTGTGGTCATGGGCTTATCCGTGCCAGCGCTGGTTGGCGAGTCCCGCGTTGTAGTCCTTGCGAACGGCGGTGAGCCACGGCTGGTCCGACACCTCGGCGGGAGCCACATCCCACCAGACTTCGGACGCTGGCAGGTTGGCGTGGGGGATGGTGGCGACGACGATGACCACGGGGCCGGGGTTGTCGCGGGTGTCGTTGAGCGCGGCACGGAACTCGTCGGCGGTCCGAACCCGAAGCGCGTGTGCACCCAGTCCGTGAGCGATCGACACGAGGTCCACGTCGAGGTATCCGCCCTCGAGGCGACCCGCGCTGTTCTTCGATTCGACCTGGTCGACGACGTTTTTGGCGGGGTCGCGATAGCGGAACTCGTTGCCGTAGTGGTGACCGACTCGCCACATCTGGAGGCGTCGGATGACCTGATAGCCGTGGTTCTCTGAGATGACGATTGTCAGCGGGAGACCTTCTTGAGCCGCCGTGACGAGTTCGGTCGGCGCCATGAGGAACGTCCCGTCACCGATGAAAGTCATGACGCGATGAGCCGGATCGGGCTCGGCGAATCGAACCCCGATGGCGGCGGGAAGTTCGTACCCCATGCACGAGAAACCGAACTCGAGATGGGCGAAGCGTCCGTTCGTCGCGTCCCACACCTTTTGGACGTCACCGGGAGGACCCCCGGCGCCCGCGATGAGGATGTCGCCGGCACGCGCGTGTTCTTGCATGACTCCGAGCATCTGTCCCTGCGTGATGATCGCGTCGGTTCCGTCGGGGTCGTGTTCCGCGGTCTTCGGGAACAACACGTCGGGGTCGATGGCGGCGGCGCGCATTGCAACCCAGCGCGACTGGCGTTCGGCGATTTCCGCGGTCCACTCCGCTGGCACCTGGTACCCCGCCACCTGCGCGGTGAGCGCAGCGAGCCCGACCTTGGCGTCGGCAACAATTGTGGCGGCTCCTTGTTTCACTCCATCAAATTCGCTGACGTTGAGGCTCACGAACCGAACCGTGGGGTTCTGGAACAATGACTGCGACGCGGTCGCAAAGTCGGTCAAGCGCGTGCCGACGTGCAGTATCACGTCCGCTTGCTCGACGAGGCGGTTCGTTTCGGGTGAACCCTCAAGGCCGATTCCCCACACGTGCCACGGGCCGGGGTTCTGAATGGCTCCTTTGCCACCGAACGTCTCGGCGACGGGAATACCGGTCGCGTTTGCCAGCGCCTCGAGTTCGGCCGACGCGCCCGAATAAATGACACCACCACCGGCGATGATGAGGGGCTTGGTCGCCGAGCGCAGGATTTCCGCGACCGCACGCACGTCGTCGAACTCGGGTTCCGGGCGGCGAATCTTCCAGTCGTGTGGCTCAAAGAACTCGACGGGGTAGTCGTGAGCGTGCGACTGGATGTCCTGCGGAAGCGCGATAACCACGGCGCCGGTTTCGACGGGGTTCGCGA
>Ga0315905_10000481_pt1 | contig 43272 bp, 43 predicted proteins | sample LakEriMetagenome_5_FD_203522 | JGI IMG/M metagenome (GOLD analysis project Ga0315905, IMG submission 203522) | Freshwater fungal communities from buoy surface, Lake Erie, Ohio, United States - Buoy 4 MA121 | ecosystem: Environmental > Aquatic > Freshwater > Lake | place: USA: Lake Erie, Ohio...
CGTCATGCTTGGAATCGCGATCTGGCTGGGCGAACCGATCTGGCCGCAGATCTGGTGGCCATTGGTGGCATTGGCGTTTTGCAGTCAGGTCGTCGGTCAGGGGCTCATCGTTTTCGCGCTGCGCCATTTCTCAGCGCTCATCATAGGCGTCGTGCTACTCACCCAGCCAGCCGTGTCGATCCTTGTCGGGTGGTTTGCTTTCGGCGAAACCATGGGCCCTCTCGATGCCTTGGGGATGGTGCTGATCGCCACCGCGCTGTTGCTCGGGAGGCTTAGCGCCAGCGAAACGCGTTGATTCGTGACCAACGAACAGCCTCCGAAACGTCATGGCATCAGGGGCAATGCCGTGATCAGGAGTGCGCGTACGAGATTCATTACTGCATTGCAGCATTTATGTCAGCTTTTTTGGAAACCTCCAAGCCCCAAGCATATTGAAGAAAAACAGGGACCCATCATTTCCGCGTGGGCTGTGTACCAGCGTTCTTTCGCTTTTGCAGCACAGCGCCGCGGTGCCGGGCTCGCAACCACTTTCTCCCCGCTTGCGTGACGCTGCGGAAATATCCTTGCAATCTGGCTCTTTTGTGTGGAGTGAGGCAGTTTAGTTACAACGGTATTCCGTTTGTCCAAGGGGATCGGGTTAAATGAAGCCAATCAAGGTCGCAGTGATCGGCGTGGGCAACTGCGCAAGCTCGCTGGTGCAGGGTGTAGAGTTTTACCGCAACACCAATTCTTCCGCGGGCCTGATCCATGAGCGGATTGGCGGCTATGGCGCCGGCGACGTCGAGTTTGTGATGGGCGTGGACGTCGATGCCCGCAAGGTGGGCAAGGACATTGCTGAAGCCATCTTCGCGGCGCCGAACTGCACCGCCGTGTTCCAGGAGAACGTGCCCGCCACCGGTGTAAAGGTGATGATGGGCAAGATCCTTGACGGTGTTGCCGAGCACATGACCGGCATGGGCGAGCGCGGCTTCATCCTGGCCGATGCGCCCGAAGCCACCCGCGAATCCATCGTTGCCGCGTTGCGGGATTCCGGCGCCGAAGTTCTGCTCAACTTCTTGCCGGTCGGTTCGGAAACGGCGACCGAGTTCTACATGGAATGCGCGCTTGAAGCGGGCGTTGGTGTCGTCAACTGCATGCCGGTGTTCATCGCAAGCCGTCCCGAGTGGGAAGCCAAGTTCCGCGCCAAGCGCATCCCGATCGTGGGTGACGACATCAAGGCGCAGGTCGGTGCAACGATCGTTCACCGCGTGCTGTCCAGCCTGTTCGGTGCACGCGGCGTCACGGTCGAGAAGACCTATCAGCTCAACACCGGTGGCAACACCGACTTCATGAACATGCTCGATCGTCAGCGCCTCGGCTCCAAGAAGGAATCGAAGACCGAGGCGGTTCAGGCGATGCTTGCTCAGCGCCTTGCCGACGAGAACATTCACGTCGGTCCGTCCGACTATGTGCCGTGGCAGAAGGACAATAAGCTGTGCTTCCTTCGCCTCGAAGGCACGCAGTGGGGCAATGTTCCGATGAATCTTGAGCTGCGTCTTTCGGTCGAAGACAGCCCGAACTCGGCGGCTTGCGTGATGGATGCCATCCGCTGCTGCAAGGTTGCACTGGAACGCGGCGAGGGCGGCGCCCTAATCGGTCCTTCGGCCTACTTCTGCAAGCACCCCCCGCAGCAGTTCAACGACGATGTCGCCGCCCAGCTGGTCGACGAGTACATCTCGGAGACGGCGCTGGCTGCCGAATAGGCGCAGAGCCCTGACGAAACTGACGGCGCCGGTCCTGATGAAGGATCGGCGCCGTCGGCGTTGAGGGATCCTGTCCAGAAGGAGGACCGCCCGCATGGATGCCGTGATCATCGCCGCCGGTTATGGCAGTCGGCTAGCTTCACTTTCTCCGTCGAAACCGCTCACGCCCGTATGCGGCGTCCCGCTGATCGAGATCGGCATCCGCCAGGCCGCTGCCGCCGGAGTGACACGGGTGGTCGTGGTCACCGGCCACCAGGCCGAAGCCGTGGAGGACTTCCTCGCCGAACTGGCTCAGCGTGTAGCCCTTGAAATCGATGCCGTGCGGGTGGGCGACTGGAGCAAGCCGAACGGCTACTCGGTAATGGCTGGGGCTGCCCGGTGCGCCGGCGATTATCTGCTGATGATGGCCGATCATATGTTCGACAGCGCCATCCTCGCTGCGTTGCGCAACGTCGGTGATGCAACCCGCGATGTAACGTTGGCAATTGATAGGCGCACCGAAAGCCCCCTTGTCGATCCGGACGACGCCACTTGGGTCAAGCTCGATGCTAACGGCTTCATTGCTGCCATTGGCAAGACGATCACGGCTTGGGACGCAGTCGACTGCGGTGCGTTTCTTGCCACACCGCGCCTTGCCAAAGCCATTGCGGCGGCGATTGACGCGGGCAAATCAGGCAGTCTTTCTGATGGCATGCAGTGGCTGGCAGACAAGGGCCGTGCCGCCACGTGCGACATCGGAACCGCTTGGTGGATGGATGTCGATGATCCGCGCGCCCATATGCTCGCGCAGGAACTGGCCCCCCGCTATCTCACGGCAGCGTTTGCGGCGACCTGATCAGCCCGATCAGAACTTTTTCACGTTGATTGTGGTGTTCTGATTGGAGTGGTCGATCTTCACAAGCACCGAGCGGAGCGATGGTGGCCCGAGGAAAATTGTTGGATTGTTGGAGAAGCCGACGGCTTCGCTCGGAATCCCGAAAAGGCCACCTCGATTGATCGTGCCCGACGAATCCTCGTCGTGGTAGATGGCGATCGCGTAGGTGCCAGGATTTGGAACGAAGAGACAGAACCTTGTCTGCCCGCTCGTGGCCGGAGTGCTGGCGACGTAAAGCGACCCGTTCTTGACCAAAAAGCGTTTGGGCTCGTTCGGGTAGAGCGTCGCAGTGATGAGCCCCTTGCTATTGCGGACGCGATCGACAGTAATGTTGATCCACGTATCGCTTGCCGGTCCGATGCAAGCTGGCGCCGCCTTTGCAGCGGTCACAAACGCTCCATGCGGCGCAATCATTAGTCCTAGCAGTGCAGCCAGGGCAAAGCGCCACTTCGGCAGGTTCATGGCATTCTTCCCGAAAGCGCCGGCTTCTGGGTGAGGCCGAGCGGACGGGCGGGGCAATAGGCGCGCTTTACCCTGTTCGGCAAGGCCAACCTTGTGACCAAGGTCGGTGAGAGGCGTCCCGGCTTCCGGCAGATACCGGTCCGACTTTGCGCCGAATCGGCGTTTATTAGGGATAATGCGTGTGGAAAAGGGAGGCATTCGCGCTTGTTCCGCCGATTCGCCGCCGGTAATCGCAGTAGGAGAAGGTTGCCCCCGCGCGCATCAGCGCCAACTGCCGCCGATCCCTGTATGCGAGTTTTCGTGATGGCCGCGCCGCTGATTTCCCCCTCGATTCTTTCTGCCGACTTTGCCAGGCTGGGTGATGAAGTGCGGGCAATCGATGCCGCCGGGGCCGACTGGATCCATGTAGACGTGATGGACGGCCATTTCGTGCCGAACCTCACGATCGGGCCCGGTGTGGTCAATGCGCTGCGCCCGCACAGTTTAAAGCCATTCGACGTCCACCTGATGATCGCGCCGATCGATCCCTTCCTCGAGGCGTTCGCCACCGCGGGAGCAGATATCATAACGGTTCATCCCGAGGCAGGCCCGCACATCCACCGCACCGTGCAGGCGATCCACGCGCTGGGCAAGAAGGCCGGCATAGCGCTCAATCCTGCAACGCCGGCCAAGATGCTCGATTACCTCATAGACGAAATCGATCTGGTCCTTGTGATGAGCGTCAATCCCGGCTTTGGCGGTCAGAGCTTCATCTCGAGTCAGCTTCGCAAGATCGAGGCGCTTCGCAAGATGATCGACAAGACGGGTCGGCCGATCCACCTCGAAGTCGACGGCGGGATCGACGCGATCACGGGCAGGCAGTGCACAGACGCTGGTGCCGATGTGCTGGTCGCCGGCACGGCATCGTTCAAGGGCGGTCCCACGTGCTACGCCGCCAATATCGCCGCGCTGAAGGGCGCTGACTGACGCCATGGCCCGCCTTTTCCCCGGAACCCGTGAAGCTCCGGAGCAGGGCGCCATGCCGGGGCCGGCGGCAGGGCCGGTTGTTGACCCTAAGGCACTGGCACCAGCCTTGCCGCTTGGCTCTGAGACGGAGCCACTGGTTGTCGCGCAGGCCCCTGCGCTGCGCATCTCTGCGGCAGAGCCTTCGGCAACTAGTACAAGTGAGGCGGATGTCACGCCGCTCGAGCCTGGCCGCGCATTGGCACTCGCCGATTTTTCTCCACCGCAGGTCAGCGCCGGCGAACGCCTGATCCGGCTCGCATACGGCCTGGGCCTGCCGCCTTCGGCACTCAACCCCTTTCGAAAGCGCGCCCGGCCCCGCCTGACGGCCACCGTCGCAAGCCCACTTGCCGGTGATGCTGCATCAGGAACGGCACTTCGGGCCGGGCACTTCCTGCTTCATGGCGTCAAGTTGCCCATAGCAGACACCGAGTTTGCTGGGCCTCGCCTCTCCCCTCCGTTCGAGAGCCTGGTGCATGGCTTTGGCTGGCTTGGAGATCTGGCCAGCTGTGCCTCACGCCCGCAATGTGCGCCTGTCGCTGAACGAATCTTCGCCGCATGGCTCACCGCCAATCCGCGCCCGGCTGCGGGTCCTGCATGGGCTATCGGTCATGCCGGGCACCGGCTGCTGTCGTGGCTGATCCACGCGCCGCTGCTGCTCTCGAGCCAGGATCGCAAGCTCCGCGCGCGCGTGCTCATGACGTTCGAGGAGACGGCCCGCTGGCTCGACCGCCATGTCGGGCGCGCCGAGGACACTCTCGCCGAAGTGGCTGGCTGGACGGCGATCACTGCGGCCGGCCTGCTCCTGACCGATGGTCGCGCGCGCAGGCTTTATGGCGAAGGCGGATTGATCCGCGCACTCGGCAATCTTGTAAGTGACGATGGCGGCGTTCTCTCGCGCAGCCCACTTGGCCAGATCGAGGCAATCGAACTGCTGATCAAGCTACGCGCTTGCTATGCGGCAGTGCGCAGCACGCCGCCGCCCCAGCTTGATGCCATTCTCGAACTACTCGTCCCACCCCTCCTTACTCTGCTCCATGCCGATGGCGGGCTTGGTTCATGGCAGGGCGCCGGTGCGGTTTCCCCAGACCGGATTGGAGCGCTCATCAAGGCAAGCGGCGTACGCACTCGCCCGCTGCGCGACGCCCGTCACTGGGGCTATCAGCGGGTTGGCGCCGGCAAGGCCGTGCTGCAATTCGATGCCGCCCCACCTCCGCTTGCCCGCCACGCGCGCGATGGCTGCGCCTCAACGCTGGCCTTCGAATTCAGCCACGGCGGAGAGCGCCTGATTGTCAACTGCGGCGGCGCCGCCTTTGCCGGCGGGCTTATCCCATTGCGACTTGCCCAAGGCCTGCGCGCTACGGCGGCGCATTCGACGCTGGCAATCGATGACTTCAACTCCACCGCCGTTCTCATCAATGGCAAGCTTGGCCCTGGCGTGTCCGAAGTCGAGGTCGATCGCAGGATTCTAGCCAGCGACGGCGCGGGTGCCACCCGCATCGAGGCAAGCCATAATGGCTATGTTGGCCGCTATGGCCTGACCCACCGCCGCATCTTGATCATTCGGGACGACGGCAGCGAATTGCGTGGCGAGGACCTGCTGGTGCCGACCGGTCGGCGCGGCAAACGCGGAATGATCGCCGTTGCCTTGCGATTCCATCTCGGCCCGCATATCGAGCTGGCGCAAGGGCGTGACGGGCTTGGCGTCACGCTGGCATTGCCCGACGGCACCCTTTGGCAGTTCCGTTCCGGCCGCGACCCGATAACCCTTGAGGAGAGCCTGTGGTCCGACGGCATGGGACGGCCACTTGCAACCAGGCAGCTGGTGATCTCCGCCAAGATCCCACGCAGCGGCGAGTCCTTCTCGTGGCTGCTCAAGAAGATGCGCTAGACAGGAATCTCCACTGTGACTGATGTGACGATCAAACGGGCGCTGCTTTCAGTGTCCGACAAGACCGGCCTTGCAGACCTCGGGCGCGTACTTGCCGCTCATGGTGTCGAGCTCGTTTCAACCGGCGGGACGGCGGCCACACTGCGCGATGCCGGCCTCGCAGTGCGCGACATCTCCGAGCTTACCGGCTTTCCCGAGATGATGGATGGCCGCGTCAAAACGCTTCATCCCAAGGTCCACGGCGGCCTTCTGGCCGTGCGTGATGATCCGGCGCATGCCGCATCCATGGCCGAACATGAAATCGGCGCAATCGATCTCGTCGTGGTCAATCTCTACCCCTTCGCCGCGACCGTCGCCAAAGGCGCCGGGCGGGAGGAAGTGATCGAGAACATTGACATCGGTGGCCCGTCGATGGTCCGCTCGGCCGCCAAGAATCACCGCTATGTGACGATCATCACCAATCCGGCGGACTATGCGGTGCTGATCGAGGCGCTCGAACAGACGGGCGGCACCATCAGCCTCGATTTTCGCAAGGCGATGGCCGCAAAGGCCTTTGCGGCTACCGCCGCTTATGACGCAGCCATCGCGCAGTGGTTCGCTATGGTCGACCAGCAGCAGCATTTCCCCGCGACATTGCTCAGCGCCAGCAAGCTGGTTTCCACGCTGCGCTACGGCGAGAACCCGCACCAGAGCGCCGCCCTCTATGTTCCGGCGCAAGGCGGTGCCGCGAGCGGACTTCCCCAAGCGCGGCAGATGCAGGGCAAGGAATTGTCCTACAACAATTACAATGACGCCAATGCTGCACTAGAACTGATTGCAGAATTCGGATCGGACAAGCCTGCGGTGGTCATCGTCAAGCACGCCAATCCGTGCGGAGTGGCGGTTGCCGAGACCCTGCTAGAGGCGTGGAGAGCCGCGCTCACCTGTGATTCGGTTTCGGCGTTCGGCGGAATAGTGGCGCTGAACCGCCCGCTCGATGGCCCTACAGCGGATGCCATCTGCGAGATCTTCACCGAAGTCGTCGTTGCGCCGGGAGCGGATGATGCCGCCCTAGCGACATTTGCCCGCAAGAAGAACCTGCGCCTCTTGCTGATCGATGCGTTGCCGGCTGCGGACCGCAGTGGTCTGGCGGCCATACCGATCGTAGGCGGCGTGTTAGTGCAGGACCGCGACAACGGAGCCCTTACGGACGACATGCTGCAGGTGGTGACCAAGCGCCAGCCGACCGAGCAGGAATTGGCGGACTGCCGCTTTGCCTGGACGGTGGCCAAGCACGTCAAGTCCAACGCGATTGTCTATGCGCGGGAAGGCGTAACTGCAGGGATCGGGGCCGGCCAGATGAACCGGCGCGACAGCGCAAGGATCGCAGCCATGAAGGCGCAGGAAGCGGCCGAAACCTATGGCTGGGATGCGGCCCGCACCGTAGGCTCCGCAGTCGCCTCAGATGCCTTCTTCCCCTTCGCCGATGGGTTGATGGCGGCTGTGGAAGCCGGCGCCACAGCCGTGATCCAGCCGGGCGGTTCAATCCGCGATGATGAGGTTATCGCGGCGGCTGACGCCGCCGGCATCGCGATGGTGTTCACAGGAATGCGCCACTTCAGGCACTGAGATCAGGCGCAGCCGTCGGGCGCGTGCCTGCGCAGCGCCCGACGAAGACGTCTCAGCGATAGAAGACGTGATTGTCCACCCGCGCCATGCGGGTCTTGCCCCAAGACGGCGCAACATGTGCGGCGTGAAAGAACATGGCGCCTTCCACCGGGCTCTTCCAGGCGCCACTATCGGCGATCAGGGCAATCTTCACGGCCTGTTGCCACATGTGGCTGTCGTGATTCACGGCAGGCATCCCGTTGGCCCGCACGAACGAAAACTGCGAGGGCTGGTACACCACACCGCAATATGAGCTGGGGAAGCGTCCCGAAGACGCACGCGTCACGATCACGCGGCCAACCGCGAGCTGCCCGGCCAGCGTTTCGCTGCGTGCCTCGAAGTAGATGGCGCCGGCAAGGCATTCCATCTCGCGCGATAGCGAAGCGGGGATCGCGGTACGTTCAACCAGGTCGGCAAGCGATACTGCGCTCAGGGAAGAATCCCCGATTTCGGAGTCGGTCCGCTCAGGTTGGGGAAGGGGCTGTTCGACCGGTCGGAGCACGCTCTGCCGAGGTTCGATGGTAATGGCGGAAGAGCCAGCCGCCTCAAGGACCGGGATCTGGATATCCTGGGCCTTGGCACCGGATCCGCCGGTGCTGAACAGGATCGTAGCAAGACTTGCGGCAATGCACACGGCACTGACAACGCGGAACTGGCGACTCATACAACTTCGTCATTGGGCGGTGAACGTCGGCGCAAGGCGCGATTGGTTACGGTTCCGCAGGTTTTTCCCGCAATACCGCAAGCCTCCCGAAGGCCCTGGCGTCTGCCCCCCGTCTGCGTGCTGGCGGGGAAGACCTCTCTGCCCTCCCGACGCTGCCTACGCGTGATAAAGGCGGCCACTTATTGCGCAAGGGCGTCAAGTCAAGCCGTAAATCCCGTTTTGTTCTCATTGTCCTCCAGATTCAGGACAAACCGTTCGCCCTCAGCGACAGTCAGTTCGATAACCCACAGGTCGGGGTCCTGCGCGATGCGTCGCGTCAGGTATCTCTCAAACGTCTGTTTGTTCTCAATGTCTTGTGCTGCTGCAAGTTCCCAGCCACGCGTTCCGTCTGCCTTGGGCAACCGTTCGTATGCACGTGCAAGCGTCTGCCCAAAGCCCTGATTATCGAGGATAACAATCAGAATTGTGCCACTGTCGGGTTCGCCCCGGGTCAACACCATGCCGAAGCCACCTCTGGCCTCGGCCAGTCGAATCAGGGCGGAGACTTCGAGCGACGCAGGAAGACGCCCAGTGCTCATGCCGCAGCCGCGCCGCCGCTCGCGCCGCTCACATAAGCCGGAACACCCAAACCCAGGACGAGCGGATGTTGACGTGTTTTCGTACCCAGACTCACCGCGATGCCAGCGCTGCAGATCGCTTCCGGCGGGTCAGGCGGCGTCGCGATCAATGACATTGACGAGCAAGGCATAAATCGCATCCGCATCCGGCGCCAAAACGAGCCGTTCATGCATGCGCTCATCCCGCATCAGACGCGAAATGGCCGCGAGAGCCTGCAAGTGTGTCGCACCAGCCTGCTCGGGCGAAAGAAGGCCGAACACGCAATCGACGAGCATACCGTCGGATGATGTGAAATCGACCGGGCTTTCGAGCCGGAAAAACGCCGCAACCGGGCGCGCCAAGCTCTCAAGCCTTGCATGAGGAATTGCAACGCCGCGCCCGAACCCGGTGCTGCCGAGCGTTTCGCGCTCTTCGATCCGTTCGAGCACGATCGCACGGTCAAGCCCGTAGACCTCGGCGAAGCAATCCGCGAGCGCACCGAGGATCTGCGTCTTGGTTTCGGCACGAACAATGCGCACCGCTTGAAGATCGATCGAGAAAAGAGCGGTCATGGAAACAGTGATGCCGGAAAATGCGCTCGCGCGCCTGATGTGGAGCGGCCCATGCGCCCGAACGCGACGCGGTGCAAGCACCGAATCGCGCCCGCTGCGCGCATGATCCCTGCAATCGACGTCAGATCGCCGTCCGGTTTTGCCTTTTCGGTTACTTGGTTGGTTCGACCCAGCCGATCGAACCATCGCCGCGGCGATAGACCATGTTGTGCACACCGGTGCCGGCGTTCTTGAACAGAAGCGCGTTAGTGTTGCGCAGATCGAGCATCATTACCGCATCCGATACACTGGCAGTGGGCACGTCGACGCGGGTCTCCGCAATCACCAGCGGCGCATCGGCAGGTTCTTCGGCTTCGGTCTCTTCGACAACGAATACCGTGTAAGCGGCATCCTCCTCGCGCCGGGCGTGATCAGCCTGGTCCTGCCGGGCGGTGATCCGGCGCTTGTAGCGGCGCAGCTGCTTGTCAATTTTCTCGGCCGACTGATCGAGCGCAATATGAGCATCCTGCGCCACCGCACTTCCCTTGAGGATCAGGCCCTGCGCCACATGCGTGACGATATCGCAACGAAACCCGCCGTGAGGTGCCTTGCCCAGTGTCACGTGCGAGGTGAGTGCGCGCGAGAAGTACTTGTCGACAATCGCGGAAAGACGCTCTTCAGCATGAGCTTCGAAAGCGGCGCCGGTATCGACCTGATGGCCAGAAACTCGAATATCCATAAGTCCACTCTCCTTCGCTCAATCCGTTGCCCGAGGTTGGCCGAGCATGGCAGGTTCATTGCAGCCAGATGGCTCCCTTGATCGCCTCGACAAAGGCGGAATGCCGGGCCAGCTCTTCTGAACTGGGTGCATGTTGCCGCGCAGGGCGCGGGGCACGCGTTGCAGCGGTACGGATCGGAGCGGCTGCGACTGTTTCCCGGACCTCGATTTCGGCCGCGAGTTCAAGGCCAATCTGACGGCCGCCCATGAGCTCGACATAGAGCTGTGCCAGAAGTTCAGCATCCAGCAGCGCCCCGTGGCGTACGCGGTGGCTGCGATCGATCCCGTAGCGCGAGCACAGCGCATCGAGACTGAGCTTTGCGCCGGGATGCTTGCGACGGGCTATAGCCACCGTGTCGACCATGCGCGAGCGGTCGACCGGCGGCAGCTGACACATGGCAAGCTCGGCGTTGAGAAAACCGAAGTCGAAGCCCGCGTTGTGTGCAACGAGAGGCGCTTCGCCGAGGAACCCTAACAGCTCGTCTGCCCGCTCAACAAAGCGCGGCTTGTCGGTCAGAAACGCGCTCGAAAGGCCATGGACGGCCTCGGCCTCGGCCGGCATGGAACGATCGGGGTTGAAATAGGCGTGGAAGACGGCGCCGGTAGGCACACGATTCAACATTTCGATGCAGCCAATTTCTACCAGCCGATCACCGCTCTGCGGGTCGAGGCCGGTCGTCTCTGTATCGAAAACGATCTCACGCATTTGCCGCAGTCTGGACCCCCAGGCAGGGGCTGGCAAGGCTTCAGCGCGGGTTTTTTTGCCGTATGGATACAACCAGTGCCGCGACCTGCTCGCGGGTTTCGGCTAGTGTCGCGCCGGTGTCGATCACATGATCGGCCCGCGCTCGCTTCTCGGCATCCGGGACCTGAAGCGATAGGATCTGTGCGAACCTCTCCGGCGTCATCCCTGGCCGTGCGAGGACGCGGTCGCGCTGCATGTGATCAGGGGCAGAAACGACGACCACCGCATCGAGTCCGGTGCCATGACCCTTCTCGTAAAGCAGCGGGATGTCGAACACGACGATAGGCTCTCCGGCGTGCTCGAACATGAAGGTTGCCCGCTCTTCCGCAACAGCCGGGTGAACAATCGCCTCGAGGCGGGTGAGCGCTTCGGGATTACCGAACACTTGCGCGCCGAGGGCCTGACGATTCACCCCGTCGGCACCGGTCGTGCCGGGAAAGGCCGCCTCGATAGCCTCCAGCAGGCGGCCGCCGGGTCCCTGCAGGCGGTGCACGGTTGCGTCGGCGTCGAACACTGGCACACCCAGCTCGCGCAGCATCAGGGCGACCGCGGATTTGCCCATGCCGATCGAGCCGGTTAGGCCGAGAATGAAGGGGCGGCTCATGCGCCTAGCACCTTGCGCAGATCGGCATCCCTTTCGCGGAATGGCGCCGCGCCGAAGAATCGGCGAAACGCGTGGTCGGCTTGGCCAATCAGCATCGAGAGACCATCGACGGTCCGAAAACCGCAGGCGCGGGCCGATTGCAGGAACGCCGTATCGAGCGGGCTGGTCACGATGTCGTAGAAGATCGAGCCGGGCGGTGCGTGGCTCATGTCGAAGAGCAGCGGCGGCTGGCCCGTCATGCCGAGTGAGGACGCGTTGACGACGAGATCGAGGCAGCCATCGCGGTCATCGAAGGCGAAATCGGTGGGGTCGGCAAAGTGGGCGATGTCGACCACATGGTGTTCGCTGGTTGGATCAAGCTCGTCGAGCAGAGCGCTGGCCTTGTCGGTGTTGCGACCGGCCAACACGATGACGAGCCCCGCATCGGCAAGCCCCTTGATGATGGCACGCGCAGCGCCGCCGGTGCCGAGCACGCGGGCCATGCGGAAGTAGTGTGTCCGCTCGAGCTCGTCGCGTAAAGGCTCCAGAAACCCTGGAACGTCGGTGTTGTAGCCAACGAGCTGGCCCGCTTCGGGCACGATGGTGTTCACCGCACCGACCACGGTGGCGAGCGGATCGAGGCGATCGAGGAAGGGAATGACGGCCTGCTTGTGCGGCATGGTAACGTTGCAGCCGCGCCAGAGGGGATCGGAGCGTCGGGTGCTCAGGAATTCTGCGACTTCATCCGATTGAACGTGGGTTGCCTGATAAACTGCTTTTATATCAAGTTGTTGAAGCCAGAATCCATGAATTGCCGGAGACTTCGACTGCGCAATCGGATCACCGATCACTTCGGCGTAGGGCAAGCTCATGCCGGGAGCTCACCCTGCGCCCGCAGCGCGCCAAGCAGGGCAAGCAGCGGCATACCGAGCACGGTGAAATGGCTCCCCTCGATATGTTCAAAGAGCTGGACGCCGAGCGCCTCGATCCGGAAGACGCCGACGCAGCTGCTTACGGCGGGCCATTCCTGCGAGAGATAGCCTTCGATGAAGTCGCTTGAGAGTGAGCGTACGCGCAGCTTGGCAGTTTCGACATGACGCCAGACCGGCACGCCATCGCGCACCAGAATCGCTGCGGAATGGAGATGCATAGTCTGCCCGGAAAAGAATGCGAGATGCCGCGCGGCATCCTCTCGGGTTGCGGGCTTGTCGAAGGTGCGGCCGCAGACCTCGACCAGCGAATCGCCGCCCAGTACCAACCGGCCCGGCGCGCCGACCGAGACGGCAAGCGCCTTGGCCTCTGCAAGAATCATCGCGATCTCGCTGCCGGGCACGCCGATGAGCTCGCGCTTGATCTCCGCTTCATCGACATCGGAACCTCGCGCCTCGAACGGCACGCCGCCAGCGCCGAGCATCGCTTTCCGGCTCGCGCTTTGTGACGCCAGTATCAGCATGTCCTCACCATCAAAATGCATGCCCTCCGCCGCCTGCAGCGCCATCAGGACGGCGCTCGTTATAGAGATTGATCACCGCAGCGGCGGTTTCCTCGATGGAACGACGCGAGACGTCAATCACCGGCCAGCCGTTATCCGCGAACAACCGCCGTGCATACTGCACCTCGCGCGCCACGTGGTCGCTGTCGACATAAGCCGTCTCGGGCGCCTGATTGAGCGAAAGCAACCGGTTCCGTCGTACCTGGATGAGCCGCTCGGGACTGGTCGTGAGCCCCACGACAAGCGGGCGCCGCAGACTGAACAGTGCGGGCGGCGGCGGGCTCTCGACGACGATGGGAATGTTCGCGACGCGATAGCCGCGATTGGCGAGATAGATCGCGGTCGGCGTCTTGGAAGAGCGCGATACGCCCGCCAGCACGATATCCGCGGCTTCCCAGTCCTCCCAGGCAATGCCGTCATCGTGCGCGATAGTGAACTGGATCGCCTCGACCCGGCGGAAGTACGCATCGTCCATCGCATGTTGGCGGCCCGGCCTGCCTTTGGCCGCCTGCCCTAGTTGCGCCTCGAGCGCGAGTGTCACCGCATCGAGCGCAGGGACGCTCGGCAGACCCAGCGCGGCACAACGGCTTTGCAGAAGCTCCCGCGTTTCGGCATTGACCATGGTGAACAACACGAGGCCTGGATTGGCGGTGATTTCCCCCATGATCCGATCGAGATGCTGCTGCGAGCGGACCATCGGCCAGAAATGGCGTACGACATCGGCATCATCGAACTGCGCCAGCGCGGCCTTGGCGATCATTTCAAGCGTCTCACCGGTGGAATCGGAGAGAAGATGCAAGTGCAGACGCGCCATCGTCGTTCCTGGTCCGCCCCGGGAGGAGGCTGTGGAGAACGATAGGATAAACCACGGGAGGAAAGCGCCGACAAGTTTGCGATGTGATTGTGCCCCCGGCTTCGGTCTCCATGCCGCCACATTGCGAACAGGCTGGCAACTCTATCCACAGGCAAGGGACAACGGGGACAAGTTTCGCTTGCCCCAGCAAGCGTTCAGAGTCGCTGACACTCTTTTTTGTGGAGACGGCAGGACAATTCGGGCAGATGCATGTCGTCCCCGCTTTCCACAGGGCCAACTAGCTACCCCAATCTGATTCAAAAGAATCTATAGATTTGATTTGGACCGACGCACTGATGTCTAGCCCTGCCGAAAAGCCGCTTCTCGCCACCCTCAAGGGGGCCAATCTTTCCCGCCGTCCAATCTGGCTCATGCGCCAGGCGGGACGCTACCTCCCGGAGTACCGCGAACTGCGCGCGGAAAAGGGCGGTTTCCTCGCGCTGGTCTACGATTCCGAGGCGGCCGCGGAGATCACACTCCAGCCGCTGCGCCGGTTCGGTTTTGACGGCGCGATCCTGTTCTCTGATATCCTGATCGTGCCCTATGCAATGGGTCAGGATCTCCAGTTCCTTGCCGGTGAAGGTCCCGCGCTCTCGCCTCGCCTGCTCGATGCGGGTCTGGAGACGCTCAGGAGCGTCCCTGAGCGCCTGACGCCGATCTATGACACAGTGGGCCTCGTCAGCGCGGCGCTGCCGCCTGAGGCGACCATGCTGGGCTTTGCCGGCAGCCCCTGGACTATCGCTACCTACATGGTGGCAGGCGAAGGCAGCCGCGATCAACACGAGACGCGCGCGCTGGCCTATCGCGATCCCGGTGCATTCCAGGCGATCATCGATGCCATTGTCGATGTGACAGTGGAATACCTCAGCGGTCAGGTGAAGGCAGGCGCCGAAGGGTTGCAGCTGTTTGACAGCTGGGCTGGCAGCCTTGCACCCGCAGAGTTCGAACGCTGGGTCATCGGGCCCAATGCGCGGATCACCGAAGCGATGCACAAGCTGCACCCCGAAGTACCGATCATCGGCTTTCCCAAAGGCGCGGGCGAAAAGCTGGCGGCTTATGCAGAGGGTACCGGTGTGGATGCGGTGGGCGTGGATGAAACCATCGACCCGGTCTGGGCGGCCAAGGCATTGCCTGCGGGCCTGCCGGTGCAGGGCAATCTTGATCCGCTGCTGCTGCTGGCAGGTGGACCGGCGCTGGAAGACGGTGCGCGGCGTGTGCTTGATGTGTTTGCCGATCGACCACATGTGTTCAACCTGGGCCACGGCATCGGGCAGTTTACTCCCATCCCCCATGTCGAGCGGCTGCTCGAGGTGGTGCGTGGCTGGTCACACTAAGAGTACCGCAAGAGTTTGATGTGGATCTTCCTTGCGCTTGACCGTCCGATATGGGCGCGTCACGAGGATGTTCTTCGGTCGACAGCTTTCGGTTCCGGCGGGAAACCGCTACAATTGCGTCCATGTTGCAGGTCCTCGCAATGCTCTATCTTTGGCTCAAGGCTGGTCATGTCATTTTCGTGATCTTCTGGATGGCGGGGCTGTTCATGCTGCCGCGCTTCTTCGTTTATCATCAGGAAGCGCCGGAGGGATCGCCTGAAAACGCGGTCTGGGTGGACCGTGAGCGCAAGCTGATGAAGATCATCATGTGGCCTTCGCTGGTCGTGGTCTGGGGTTTCGGCCTTGCTCTGGCGGTGAGCGGCGAGTGGTTCACGCAAGGCTGGTTTCACGCCAAGCTCGCGCTGGTGCTAGTGTTGAGCGTCTATCATCTTTGGCTGGCGACTTATGCTGCCAAGCTGGCGCGGGACGAGCGGCAGCTGACTGGGCGGCAGCTGCGCCTGCTTAACGAGATTCCGGGCGTGACAGCGGCGCTGATCGTGGTTCTGGTGATCGTGAAGCCGTTCTGATCCGCTCTGTTCTTTGATTGACGCATAGTCCGGCGGGGCCTAAACGCGCTCGTGCATTCCGGTTTGGCAGCGCGATATAGCCCTGCCCCAATGGTCCGCTTTCCCCAAGCCCAACGACCCCCCGGCGCGCGCGATTGCCCCTGATCGGATAAAGAAAAGATGCATCTCAAGGAACTGAAGAAGAAGACACCCGCCGAGCTCGTCCAGATGGCCGAGGAGCTTGATGTCGAGGGCGCAAGCACACTGCGGCGGCAGGACCTCATGTTCGCGATCCTCAAGGAAGTGGCGGAAGACGGCGAGGAAATCCTCGGTATCGGCACGATCGAAGTGCTTCCCGACGGCTTTGGCTTCCTGCGCAGCCCTGAGGCGAATTATCTCGCCGGCCCTGACGACATTTATGTCTCGCCCAACCAGGTACGCAAGTGGGGCCTGCGCACGGGTGACACCGTGGAAGGCGAGATCCGCGCGCCCAAGGACGGCGAGCGCTATTTCGCGATCACGCGCCTCATCAAGGTCAATTTCGATGAGCCTGATGCAGTGCGCCACCGTGTGAATTTCGACAATCTGACGCCGCTCTATCCCAACGAGCGCCTACGGCTTGATACGCTCGATCCTACCGTTAAGGACAAGTCGGCCCGCGTGATTGACCTCGTCAGCCCGCAGGGCAAGGGCCAGCGCGCGCTGATCGTGGCGCCGCCGCGCACCGGCAAGACCGTGCTGCTGCAGAACATGGCGAAGGCCATCACCGACAACCATCCGGAAGTGTTTCTGCTGGTGCTCCTGGTCGACGAGCGCCCCGAGGAAGTGACCGACATGCAGCGCAGTGTGAAAGGCGAGGTGATTTCCTCTACCTTCGACGAGCCTGCCAGTCGCCACGTCCAGGTCGCCGAAATGGTCATCGAGAAGGCCAAGCGCCTTGTCGAACACAAGCGCGATGTCGTGATCCTGCTCGATTCGATCACACGCCTCGGCCGCGCCTACAACACCGTGGTGCCGAGCTCGGGCAAGGTGCTGACCGGCGGTGTTGACGCGAACGCGCTGCAGCGGCCGAAGCGCTTCTTCGGCGCGGCGCGCAACATCGAGGAGGGAGGTTCTCTCTCGATCATCGCCACGGCGTTGATCGATACCGGCAGCCGCATGGACGAGGTCATCTTCGAAGAGTTCAAAGGTACCGGCAACTCCGAAATCGTCCTGGACCGCAAGGTGGCGGACAAGCGTATCTTCCCGGCGCTTGATGTGGGCAAGAGCGGCACTCGCAAGGAAGAACTGCTCGTGCCGCAGGATCAGCTCAGCAAGATGTGGGTGCTGCGCCGAATCCTCATGCAGATGGGGACCATCGATGCGATGGAGTTCCTGCTCGACAAGATGAAGAACTCGAAGACCAACGAGGACTTCTTCGCGACGATGAATCAGTAAGAGTGGATGGCGGCGCTCAGGTCTTCTGCAGCGCCGCTGCCATCATCTCCCACAGCTTGTTCACGGCCTTCAGCGGTCGCACCATCACCTTGAAATCCATGATCTTTCCTTCGAGATCGAAGCGGATTAGATCAATCCCATTGACGTGGATGCCATCGACTTTGGCGGTGAATTCGAGCAAAGCCTCGTGGCCGTCTACCAGTTCGCGGACGTAGGTAAATTCGGTATCGTCGAAGACCTGGCCTGCAGCGGTGAGGTACATCAGGACCTTGGCGTGGCCTTCCTGCGGGGTGTGCACGACCGGTGAGTGGAACACCGCGTTTGGCGCGATCAGTTCGGCCAGCAGGGCGGTATCGCCTGTCTGCATGTAGCGGTGCCAAGCGGCGAGGCCGGTGTGCATGATGTCTCTCTCCTAGTCGTGTCGCAGCTTTGTGGCACGCCGATGGCGAGCCTGCCATTGATCCATCGCAGGTTTGCGCTAGTCCTAGCGGCATGACAACCGCGTCGCCGGAAAACCTGATCAGCGAGGGGATCGCTGCGCTGAAGGCGCGCCATCCGGCGCGCGCGGCGGAGCTGCTGCGAGAGGCGATTAGCGGCACGGCGCCAGACCGGATGCCTTGGCCCGCGCTGGCGCAAGCCGAACTGGCGCTGGGGAACCATGTTGCAGCGGAAGCTGCGCTGGATCGGCAACTGGCGCTTTCCCCCCGCGATGTCGGCGCGCTGCTTGCCAAAGGGCAACTCCGGCAGCGTGTGCGCGATGACCGTGCAGCCGTGAGCTTTTTCACCACGGCACTGGCACAAGCAGGCGTGAGCGGCATTCCGCGCGGAATGGAGGGGATGGCCGCTGCGGCGCAGGCCTTCATCGGGGAGGTTGAGCGCGCGTTCCAACACCACCTTGATCGCGTGATGGGCAGCGGGTTGTCTCCGGCCATGGAGGAAGCGCTAGGGCTGCTACGCGGCACGCGTGAAATCGATCTGCAACGACCATCGCTGTTCTACTATCCCGGTCTGCCCCAGCGACGGTTCTACGATCCGGCCGAGTTTGGTTGGATGAAGGCGGTGCTTGATTTGCTGCCTGCCATGCAGGCCGAGCTTGCGGCTGTCATGGCCGAGGAAACGGAAGACACTTTCGCGCCTTATGTTACGGCGAACGGGGACCGCCCGGTGCCGAACAATGCTCTGCTGGGCGATCCATCATGGGGCGCCTACTACTTCTGGAAGGATGGCGCCGCCGTAGCGGCAAACGCAGCGCGTTGCCCTGCAACGGTGGCTGCGCTGGCCTATGCGCCGATGCCCATGATTCCGGGCAGGGCGCCAAATGCACTCTGGTCACGCCTCAAGCCTGGCACGCACATTGCGCCGCATACCGGCATGCTGAACACGCGCCTGATTTGCCACGTGCCGATCCGCACGGCGCCACGCTGCACTTTGCGTGTTGGCAGCGAGACACGGACCTGGGAACCGGGCGTCCCCCTGATTTTCGACGATTCGATGGAGCACGAGGCGCGCAACGCAGGCGGAGAAACCCGTACGGTACTGCTGTTCGAAATCTGGCGACCTGAAGTGTCCGGGGTAGACCGCGCCGCCATCGCCCGCTTGCTCGAAGGCATAGCGGGCTACGACGGGACAGCTTGAGTTCGCTTCAGGTCAGGTGCGCCTTGAAGAAATCCCGCGTGCGCTGATCGGCGAGCTCCGCGCCAGCCCCGTCGCGCCGAGAGCCGATCTCGGCTGCAAAGCCATGATCGAGATCGAGGTAATCGTGCAGCACGACCTTGGGGTGGGTATCAAGCGCGGCATGGATCGCGGCCTGGGCATCAGGCCCGACGAAATGGTCGGCGGTCGGGATATGCAGCATGAGGGGTTTGGCGATGGCGTGCGCCTCGTTCAGCATCTGGTCGATCATCACGCCGTAGTAGCCGACCGAGGCATCGATATCGGTGCGCGTGGCGGCCATGTAGGCCATGCGGCCGCCGAGGCAGAAGCCGACGAGGCCGACCTTGTCGAGCGCCTGCTCGTGGCGTAACCAGTGGATCGCCGCCACGATATCTTGCACACCGAGATCGGGATCGTATTGGCCGAAGTAGCCGAGCGCGGTCTGGAATTGTTCGGGCACATCGGGATCGAGTTCGGCGCCAGGGGCAAAGCGCCAGAAGATATCCGGTGCGAGCGCGACATAGCCGAGTGCTGCCCAGTCATTGCATTTCTTGCGGATTCCGGCGTTCACGCCGAAGATTTCCGGGATGATGAGGATTGCGGCTTCGGTCTGCTCCTCGGGCGTTGCGATGTAGACCGGAATTTCGTTCTCGCCATCGAGTGCGGGGATCGTTGTCTTCTCGCCCATGATGCTGATCCTTTTTGGGATGGTTGTTGGTCGAGGCCTTGATTGGCGCTGCGCATGGACTTTGCCAAGAGCCCATGACAGTGTTGCGGCGCCCAAGCGAAAGGTATGTCCATGAAGGTCAATGTCGAAGTGGAATGCACGCCGGAAGAGGCGCGCCGTTTCTTGGGTCTGCCAGATGTGACGAAGGCGAATGACGTCTATGTCGATGCCATCGCCAAAGCGATGCAGGGCATGAGCAGCGTTGATCAGTTGCAGGGCTTTGCCAAGCAGATTGCGCCGATGGGCGAGATGGGGCTCAAGTTGTTCCAGCAGTTCGTGGAGCAGGGCGCCGGTGCGGCCATGGCCGGGTTCAAGGCGGGTGCGGCTGGGGGCGAAAGGCCCAAGGCCTGAGTGATCCTTGCCAGTGACCGACACGATCTTCGCGCTTTCGTCGGGTGCGCCGCCGGCTGCGATTGCTGTGATCCGCGTCAGCGGTCCACAGGCGGGCGCTGCGCTGAAGGCGCTGGCCGGTACTGTCCCCCCGCCGCGCAGGGCTGTGTTGGCGGTGCTCCGCAACCTTGGCGGAGATACGCTCGACCGGGCAGTTGCACTCTGGTTGCCGGGGCCGGGCACTGCGACAGGTGAAGACAGTGCCGAATTGCACCTCCATGGCGGCCGCGCCGTCGTCGCGGCCGTCGAGGCGGCGTTGGGCGCGCTGCCGGGGCTGCGCCGCGCCGAAGCGGGCGAGTTCACGCGCCGGGCCTTTACCAATGGTCGCGTCGATCTTTCCGAGGCCGAGGGATTGGCGGACCTACTGTCTGCGGAGACCGAATTGCAGCGGTGCAGTGCGCTCTCTATGGCGGGCGGGGCTCTGTCTCGGCATGTTGCGGATTGGCGTGGCAGTGTACTCGCACTTTCGGCATCGCTCGAGGCCTCGCTCGATTTTGCGGGAGACGATGACATTGACGATAACGGCGCTCTGCCGCCTGGTTTCGTTCAGGGGTGCGCTGTTCTTGCTGACGAGCTGACGGCATGGTTGGCGCGGCCGCGGGCCGAGCCGCTGCGCGAGGGGTTCCGGGTCGTCCTTGCTGGGCCGCCGAATGCGGGTAAATCTACACTCTTCAACGCGTTGGTTGATGACGAGGCGGCAATCACGGCTGCTGAGCCCGGCACGACGCGGGACGTTCTCGTGCGCGGTGTTGCGTTGGGGGGCGTGCCGTTCGCATTTGTCGATACGGCGGGCCTGCGCGACGAAGGAGCGGGGCCCGTCGAGCAGATCGGAATCGCCCGTGCCCGTGCCGAGGCCGAGCGTGCGGATCTCGTGCTGTGGCTGGGACCCGAGGGTGAGGGACCAAGCTATCATTGCGTGTGGGAGATCGCCGCGCAGTGTGACCGGGTGGATGTGCAGGCGAAGCGCCGCGCCCGGTTCCGGGTATCTGCATTGACCGGGGAGGGGCTGGATGAGCTGCGCAGCGGGCTCGTGGGTCACGCACGGTCAGCGCTTCCGCAGCCGGGAGCGGTGGCGCTCAATGCGCGACAGCACGCGCTGTTGTCCGAAGTCGCTTCGGCAATAGGCGATGCAGCCCGGGTCACAGATCCACTTCTCGCGGCGGAGCACTTGCGGCTGGCGCGTGTGGCGCTGGATCGGCTTGTCGGGCGCGCCGGGACCGAGGACATGCTCGATGCGTTGTTTGGCCGGTTCTGCATCGGCAAGTGATGTTTCACGTGAAACACCGAGGGTTGCCGCGCCTGCTTTGACGCAGCGCCGCGAATCGAATATCGCGGAGTTCATGCAGCAGTTCGACATCATTGTGGTCGGCGGCGGTCACGCCGGCGTCGAGGCTGCGGCAGTTGCCGCGCGGATGGGTGCGCGCACTGCCCTTGTGAGTTTTGACCCGGCTACGATTGGGGCGATGTCTTGCAATCCGGCCATAGGGGGGTTGGGTAAGGGCCACCTCGTGCGTGAGGTCGATGCATTTGACGGACTGATCGCGCGGGCTGCGGACAGCGCTGCGATCCACTACCGCATGCTCAATCGCAGCAAGGGCTCTGCGGTGCAGGGCCCCAGGGTGCAGGCCGATCGCATCCTTTTCCAGACCGCAATCCAGCGAATGATGGGAGCGCAGAGTGGTCTGACGGTTGTGGCTGGCGAGGCCGCTGCGCTTCGTCTTGTGGACGGTGCTGTGCGCGGCATCGATCTGGCGGATGGCACGACACTGGCAGCGCGCGCTGTGGTTCTTTGCACCGGCACGTTCCTGGGCGGACGGCTATTCCGGGGTGAGGAGCGTATGGAGGGTGGCCGCATTGGTGAGCAGGCGGCGCACCGGCTGGCGGAGCAGTTGCGTGGGGCAGGGCTGCCGATGGCGCGGCTGAAGACGGGGACGCCGCCGCGCCTCGATGGCCGGACGATCGACTGGTCGCGGCTGCCGGTGCAGCCGAGCGATGCCGAGCCTTGGACGATGTCTGCGCTCACGGGCGCTCGGCCTCAGCCCCAGGTGTTCTGCGCGATAGCGCGGACAAACGCGCGAACCCATGACGCCATTCGTGCGGGGTTGGATCGCTCACCCCTGTTCAGCGGCGCGATCGATGCGCAGGGGCCGCGTTATTGCCCCTCTATCGAGGACAAGATCCATCGCTTTGGGGATCGCGATGGCCATCAGGTGTTTCTCGAACCGGAGGGCCTCGGTACCCATGTGATATATCCCAATGGCGTTTCGACGTCCTTGCCGACTGATGTGCAGGTGGCGATGATGCGCTCGATGGATGGGCTTGAGCGGGTCGAGATTCTCGTGCCGGGGTACGCGGTGGAATATGACCACATTGATCCGCGTGCGCTGCGACGCAGTCTGGAGCTGCGCGAGATGCCCGGGCTTTACTGCGCGGGGCAGATTAACGGGACGACGGGGTATGAGGAAGCGGCCGCACAGGGGCTCGTTGCCGGCATGCATGCGGCCGCCATGGTGCTCGAGCGCGCGCCGCCAGCGCTCGATCGGGCGACCAGCTACATGGCGGTCATGGTTGATGATCTGACGTTGCACGGGGTTTCCGAGCCCTATCGTATGCTGACCGCACGGGCGGAGTATCGGCTGCGGCTGCGGGCGAACAACGCCCCTACACGACTGACGCCACTAGGGCTGGCCGCCGGTTGCATCGGCCTGGAGCGTGCAGCGTGGTTTGCTGCGCGCGAGGAGGATCGCGCCCGGCTTCAGATCAAGCTCGAGCAGGCTGTGCTGCCTGGCGATCTTAACGCGCATGGCGTCATGGTGCGCGGAGATGGGGTGCGGCGGCCACTGTCGGAGTGGCTGCGGTTCCCGGAAGTCACCATGGAGGCCTTGGCGCCGTGGCTGGGTGATGCCATGCCGGCGTCAGATCTTGCCGAGGAGGTGTCTGAGGATGCGGTCTACGCGCCCTATCTGGCGCGGCAGGAGGCGGAGTTGAGGCAGCTGCGGGCGAGCGATGGCGTGCCGCTTGGTGATCACTTCCCGTATGCTGAGGTGCCTGGTCTCTCGCGCGAGATGGTCGAGCGGCTCGAGCAGGCGCGGCCGGATACGCTGGCGGCTGCCGGGCGTGTGCCCGGGATCACGCCCGCGGCTCTTGCTAGCCTGCTTGTGGCCGCCCGGCGGCGCGTGACTGCATGAGCATTTCGTCGGAAGCCGAGGCCCTACGTTGGTTGGGGGAACAGCACGGTGATGCGATGGAAAGGCTGGTCGGGTTGGTATCCGCGCTGCGGGCGGAGAACGAACGCCAGAACCTTGTTTCGCGGCCATCGCTCGAGTCAGTCTGGCAGCGGCATATCGTCGATAGTGCGCAATTGCTCCATGTTTCACGTGAAACAGTGCCGGATGGCCCCTGGCTCGACTTAGGGAGTGGGGCAGGTTTCCCGGGCCTGGTGATCGCAGCGCTGCAGCCGGAGCGGCGGGTTACCCTGGTTGATTCGCGGCGCTTGCGGACCGAGTGGCTGGTGCGCGCGGCTGCCGGCATGGGCCTGGCTAATGTCGAAGTCGTCCTATCCCGCGTCGAGGATCTGGTCGACCGCACGTGGTCGGTGATTTCCGCTCGCGCTTTTGCGCCGCTGGGCCGGCTGCTAGATGTCGCCGGGCGTTTTTCCACACCGGAGACGCTTTGGCTGTTGCCGAAGGGGGCCAAGGCGCAGCATGAACTGGATGAGCTTGGTCCGGACTGGAATCGGGTGTTTCACGTGGAACAGTCGTTGACCGATCCATCGGCTGGCATCATCGTTGGCCATCTGTACGGGCGCACGGGCAGGAACGCATCAAGCAAGCGAGGTTCAGGTCGATGATCACGATAGCCGTCGCAAACCAGAAGGGCGGGGTGGGAAAGACGACCACCGCTATCAACATTGCTACGGCGCTGGCGGCGACGGGGTGGAAGGTGCTGCTGATCGATCTTGATCCGCAGGGCAATGCCTCGACCGGCATCGGCGTATCAGCCGCAGAGCGCGAGCGGTCGTCCTATGATCTGCTGATCGAGCAGGCGAGCGTTGCCTCGTGCATGATCCCGACGCGGATTCCGGGGTTGGACCTGATCCCTGCAACCGTGGACTTGTCTGGTGCAGAGGTGGAGCTCGTCAGTGCCGCCGACCGCACAGGCAAGCTGCGCGCGGCCTTGGCCGAGGATGCCGGCCATGAGATCTGCCTGATCGATTGCCCGCCTTCGCTGGGCCTGCTCACGCTTAATGCAATGACGGCAGCCAATTCGTTGCTGGTGCCACTGCAGTGCGAGTTCTTTGCGCTGGAAGGGTTGAGTCAGCTCCTTCAGACCGTCGAACGGGTGCAGGACCGCTTCAACCCGGACCTCGGCATCCTCGGCATCGTGCTCACCATGTACGACCGGCGCAACCGGCTGACCGACCAGGTAGCAGACGACGTCCGCTCGTGTCTGCATGGCCTGGTGTTCGAATCGGTGATCCCGCGCAACGTCCGGCTTTCCGAAGCGCCCAGCCATGGGCTTCCGGCCTTGATCTATGACCATGCCTGTACGGGTTCGCAGGCCTACATGAAGCTGGCGCGGGAGCTGATCAGCCGCCTGCCGGAACGGAGGAAAGCGGCATGAGCGGCGAGGTGGACGGCGGCGGCGCGGTCGTAAAGGCGGCGAAGCGACCCGCCTTGGGACGAGGGCTCGGCGCGCTGCTGGGTGAGACGCGGCGCGAAGAAGCGGTTTCGCGTATTTCGGTATCAGCGCCGGGCGAGCAGGTTGTCAGCGGGCTGGCTTCGCTCTCGGTTGCCACTATCGAGCCGCATCCCGGACAGCCACGGCGGCACTTCGATGAAGATGCCCTCGAGGAGCTGGCGCGCTCGATTGCAGCGCGCGGGGTAATCCAGCCGGTGGTGGTCCGGCCCTTGGGTGGCGGACGTTATCAGCTTGTTGCGGGTGAGCGGCGCTGGCGCGCAGCGCAGCGGGCGCGTGTGCATGAAATCCCGGCCATTGTCCGGCAGCTCGATGATCGCGAAGTAACGGCGCTGGCGCTGATCGAGAATCTCCAGCGCGAGGATCTCAACCCCATCGAGGAGGCGCGCGCTTACCAGCGGCTGTCCGAGCAGGACGGGCTGACGCAGCAGGAAATCGCCACGTTCGTTGATAAGTCGCGCAGCCATGTCGCGAACCTCATGCGGCTGCTCGTACTGCCGGGCGAAGTACTCGATATGGTTGAGCGCGCGCAGCTTTCAATGGGGCATGCGCGGGCGCTGGCGGTTCTTCCCGATCCCGCGCCGCTTGCGCGCGAGACGGTCGCCAAGGGCCATTCGGTGCGCGATGTCGAGCGGCTGGCCAAGCGTGCGATGCGGCCCGATGTGGCCCCGCGGCGGGCTCGGGCCGAGCGCGATCCGGCAAGCTCAGCCGATATTGCGGCGGTACAGGCGCACCTTGAAGAATTCCTCGGCCTCAAAGTGATGATTCAGGCCGATGCCGACCCGCGCACCGGATCGGTGACGATCCGCTACAAGACCCTCGATCAGCTGGACCTAATCTGCCAGCGGCTGACCGGCGGAGCGATCTGACACCCTGCACCGAAGGGCATGTTAATCGGTCGATTAATTTCGATTGACCGAACCGGACGGGTTTGCCTATCTTTCAGGGCAATAACAGACCCGAAACCGGAGAGCTTGCCATGTCGCTCGATCTGATTCCCCGCTCTGCCTATACGCCCGATCATGAGGCGTTCCGCCAGACGGTGCGCCGCTACCTTGAAACTGAAATCGCGCCTCATTCCAATGAATGGGCTGAAGCTGGCATTGTGCCCAAGTCGATCTGGCCCAAGGCGGGCGAACTCGGCATGCTCTGCCCGACTGTGCCCGAGGAATACGGCGGCCTCGGCCTCGACTTCGGCTACAACGCCATTGTCGATGAAGAGAGCGCCTACTACGGCCGCGTCGCCACCGGCTTCTCGCTCCAATCCGACATCGTGGTGAACTATCTCGTTTCGTATGGTTCGGAAGAGCAGAAGCGCAAGTGGCTGCCAAAGATGGTTTCGGGCGAGGTGGTCACGGCCATCGCGATGACTGAACCTGGCACCGGTTCCGACCTTCAGAGCATGCGCACCAGTGCCAAAAAGGACGGCAACCACTACGTGATCAACGGGTCAAAGACCTACATCACCAATGGTCAGAACGCCGATCTCATCCTCGTCTGCTGCAAGACCGATACCGACATCCAGCCGGCGTGGAAGGGCGTTTCGATCGTGCTGGTCGAGGCAGATCGCGAAGGCTTCAAGCGGGGCCGCAACCTCGACAAGATCGGGCAGGACGAAGCGGATACTTCGGAGCTGTTCTTCGAGGATGTGCGCGTGCCGATCACCAACTGCCTCGGCGAAGAGGGCAAGGGCTTCATCTACCTGATGAGCGAATTGCCGCAGGAGCGCCTTTCGATCGCCGTCAGCGCGCAGGCGTCAGCTCAGAAGGCATTTGACGACACGGTGGAATTCACCCGCGAGCGCAAGGCGTTCGGCAAGCCGATCCTCGACTTCCAGAACACCCGCTTCACGCTGGCCGATCTCAAGTCGAAACTGCAGGTGGGCTGGGCGCACCTCGATTGGGCACTGGCCCGCCATCTCAAGCGCGAACTGACTGCCGAGGAAGGCGCAGCTGCCAAGCTGTGGCACACCGAACTGCAGTGGGAAATCATGGACAAGTGCCTCCAGCTCCATGGCGGTGCCGGCTACATGAACGAATACGCAATCGCCCGCGCCTGGCGCGGCGCGCGCGTGACGCGCATCTTTGGCGGCACCAACGAGATCATGAAGGAACTCATCGGTCGCAAGCTGTGATCGACGGCTACATGTCCGGCGACGACAGCTGACGAAGCCGGCGATGCCCGCGCGCGCAGGAACCAGCCTGCAACCGTGCGGGTGTCGCCGGGCCCCTTTTTCTGGTCCTCGCTGGGCTGCTGGGTTTGGCCACCATGCCGGCGGTCGCCCAGCAGGAGGATGATGCGGACGCGCTCTGGATCGAGGACGAGGTTGTGCAGACCTCCGGCTCCGTGCCTTCGATGCCCTCGGGTGCCCTTACCGCCTCCGATGTTCGGGCCTGGTCCAACACGCCATCACTTTACCTCCAGCCGCCAGATCTCGGAAAGTGCATCCCGGGCGCGCTGCGCAACGAAACGAAAACTGCGTTCCTCGCCGCCTTCAATGCCTTGCGAGCGCGGCACGGCCTTGCGCCAGTGCGCTACAATGCGGCAGCCGATCGCGCGGCCGGCGAGGCAGCGATGATGATGGCCGCCAATGAGGCGCTGAGCCATGATCCGCCGCCATCATGGAAGTGCTGGACAGCCGATGGCGCCGATGCGGCAGGTAGTTCAAATCTGCTCGGCGGGGTTTCCTCGCCCTATCTCACCTATGAGGATGACAACGCGATCCTGGCGGAATGGCTGATTGAAGGCGAGGGCGACCAGATCGGACACCGCCGCTGGCTGTTGGACCCTTATCTTGGCCAGACAGCGCTTGGCCGCTTCGTCACTGTGCTCCCCGGAGGTGTGCGGGTCGATTCGGCGGTGATGAAGGTGTTCAGTTTTCCTGCCGAGTCTCGCGGCGATGATCCGGGGCGTCTCCGCCCTTCCGCTGCGGTCCCGGCGTTTGTCGCCTGGCCGCAGGGTGACTATCCCGCCATGTACTTCTCGCCCCGCGCGCGATTGTCCTTCTCGGTCAGCCAGGACCCGGCCGACGACGAGGATGGACCAGACATTGTCGACTTCTCGCAGGCGACAGTTTCGATACGTGAAGGTGCGCAGGCCCTGCCGGTTCGCGATCAGATGTGGGACAATGAAGGCTTTGGGGTTGCCAACTGCCTCTCGTGGCGGGTCGACGGTCTCGTCCCTGGCCGAACCTATGCGGTGACGATCAGCGGAATCCGGGGCGCGCCGCAGGAACGCTACGCTTATGCCTTCCAGATCACCCGGTAGAATGCCGGCTGCTGGAGCGTCGGCGAGGCGCTAAGGGACTGAGCCGGATCAGTATATATATGTATTATATCTTAGGTCTTTAGGCTATATATTTCAGCCCAGATCCGAACTGGGAGAGAGCATTGCGAGACACGACCGGCCATTGTGCCGTCATATCGCAGGCGTTCATGGCAAGGCTGCAAGACTTGCTCAGGGTGGTTTGGTGCCCCACTGCTAGCGTCGGCCCGCGGGTTGAGTAAATCCGGGTTCGGCTTCGCCATCGCTCTGGGGCTAGTGGCTGGGTGGGGGGCTCCCGCTGCTGCCGGGACAGTTGGTAGGCAGACCGAAAAAGACGCTGCCTCTTCAACCGTTACAACGACCAAGCCATCGGTTTCTCCCTCGGCACGCGAAAAGGGTCAATGCGAGGTCGGCCGGGAATGGTCGGAAGCCCGTCTGAACGAATACTGGCCAGGCGAGGGCAGAGTGCACGGCCTTGGCGGGCTTGGCTACATGGGCCGCCCCGACGGTTCGCAGGCGGCCGATCTGGCGGAAGCGCGGGCGCAGGTCGAACGGGTGGTGCGCGTGAGCGGCCTTGAAATGAATTTCGAGATGATCGTCGATCGGTCCACACCTGCGGCTGCCGAAATCATCAACGGACGGCGCGTGATCTTGTTCGACCCGCGCTTCATGGCGCAAGTGGCGGACCGGATCTGTCCCGATTGGGGCGCGACGAGCATTCTTGCTCATGAGGTGGGCCATCATCTGGCCGGCCATACCCTGCGCCAGACGTCGGAACCGTGGCGCGACGAACTGGAGGCCGACGAGTTTTCCGGCTTCGTTCTCGCCCGTCTCAGTGCGACGCTGGCGGAGACAACCTCCGCGGCAGCGCGGATCCTGCCAGAGCAGGCGACGCCGACCCACCCAGGCCGAAAGGACCGGATCGCCGCGATTGTCCACGGCTGGCAGAACGCCGAGGCGCTTGTCAGTGCCGAGCTGTCGCAGGCACGGCACAGTCGCGGGCTCGTGCCGATGAAGCAAACCCGCTTCGATCCTGATGGCGAGGGTGAGGAATCGTCGGATCTGGCGATTGTTTCGCGGATCATCCTCTATGATGATCCCAGCGACTACTACATCACCAGAAGCGGCCGCATCGATTCCTATGACGGCACGCGGCGCCCTGCGGGCCACAAGGCGTTGCCAAGGTCTGCCGACTTTGCGTGGACCTTCCAGGCTGACACCATGCGGTTCGACGTGGATTACAGCGGGCGTGTCTTCATGCGCCTGCCGTCAGGGGTGTTTCACGAAGTCGGTTTGGTCCTGGCGCTCCTGCCGCAATCGGCGAACTCGCCATAGAGCCCTCGCTTCCGCATCCCGCCGGGGTTGGCCCATTCTGGCTTGTCTGCGGCTCTTGTCGCTCACCAGGACAAGGCATGGTTTCATGCCATGGGCCGGATTTGGCCTCACATTGCTGCCCGGTGCCGGGCGGAACGCGTGCCAAACCCGCTCAGCTGCCTTATGGAACCCTGACGCGCTTGTCGCGCGTCACCGGCCGGCGTGGCGGTGCGCCAATGTAGCGGCGTTTCACCGGAACGTACTCGTAGCTCACTGTGCGCGTTTCGGTGCAGGTACCCTGCGCCGGCGCAGCCGCTTGCGGTGCATTGGTGGGTACCATCACATAGCTCATCGGTGCATAGCCGTAGGCCGGATAACCGGCGGGGTAGCTACCTGTCGGCGGAGCGTAACCATAGTAGGTCGGCGCTGGCGGTGCGTAGCTGCTGAAGAACTCCTCGCACTCGCGCTCACGGTTCTTGTCGACCGACTTGCCGATCGCGCCGCCGGCAACGGCACCAACTGCAGCGCCGGCCACCGTGCCCAAAGTGCGATTGCCCGAGGCGATGCGGTTGCCGACCACGCCGCCGACCACGCCGCCAATGACCGCACCCGTCGTGCCGCTATGGCGGGTGGCGACACCCTGGCACTTCTCCACCATCTCGCGGTAGCGCGGTTCGCCATCCGGCGCTGCCGGGGGAGCCGGCACATAGCCCTGAGGTGGCATCACCGGCGGGCTATAGACCGGCACGCTGTAAACCGGGGGCGCATAGACGGGCGCGCCATAGTACACCATCGGCGGTGCCGGATACTGGCCCTGCCACGAGCCCTGATAGGCACCCGGATACCCTGACTGCCAATTTCCCTGCGCGGCCTGTGCCGGCGCTTGCGCGAGCGCAGGAGCAGCGAGGCCGGAGGCCATTGCGGCCACCACGAGGGCACGGAAAAGTCTGGCCATCTTGTTCCCCTGTCAGCATGGGCCGGACCCGACCCTTGCGCGGGATACGCAAGTCGGACCAGACGTTAACAGCATGTTTAGCATCCCACGCGGCCGCGGACCAAGGGTTGCCGCGCTGCTGTGCCGAAACGGGGCATGGCGCTTGCACTAGATCCGATCGGCCAGCGCGCGCGCGAGTGCCTCGACGCCTGCGGCATCCTCTGCATCGAAACGCCCCGGGAGCGGGCTGTCTAGATCAATCACCGCGACAATGCCGCCGTCGCGCAGGACGGGGACAACCAGTTCGGACCGGCTGGCGGCGTCACAGGCGATATGGCCCGGGAAGGCATGCACATCTGGCACAAGTTGGGTAACGCCGGTTGCGGCGGCGGTGCCGCAGACCCCCTGGCCAAGCGCGATGCGAATGCAGGCCGGTTTGCCGATGAAGGGGCCGAGCACCAGTTCGCCGCCCACCATACGGTAGAAGCCCACCCAATTGAGATCGGGCAGGAACTGGCCGAGAAGCGCGGCGCAATTGGCCATGTTGGCAACCGCATCGTGCTCATCGTGGGTGATCGCGCGGGCGGCATCGATCAAATCGGAATAGAGCGCGGGCTTGGTCTGGCCGGGGGTGGGAGCAAAATCGTACATGGCAAGTCTTTAGCAAGCGTCAGCCTGCCCCGCGAGAGCCATTGCGGGACGGCGGTGTCGCTTCTAGACATGACCCCATGTTGACCATTCGCAAGGCCCTGACCGGGCTCATCATCGTTCTTGTCGTCCTTGGCCTCGGCGCCTTCTGGCTGCTGCGCGGCGATAGCGCGCAGCTCGCGCTGGATAAAACCACTGGACCAAAGCCCGAGCTGGCCGAGGCGGCGCCGCAGTGGTTTCCCACGGTTGGCATTGCCACGCCTGTCGGTTGGGCGGCCGGCGAGACGCCGGTGGCTGCGGAAGGTCTTGTTGTGACGCGCTTTGCGGACAAGCTCGATCACCCGCGCACCCTCACCGTGCTCCAGAATGGCGATGTGCTCGCAGCCGAAACCAATGGCCCGCCGCAGCGCGGGCCAGGTGGCATCACCGGGCTTGTGATGGGCTATCTATTCTCCGCCGCCGGTGCGGGCGAGGCTTCACCGAACAAGATCGCGGTGCTGCGCGACAGCAATGGCGACGGCACGGCCGACCAGCGCTTCGTCATGAGCAATCCGGGGCTGAGCTCGCCCTTCGGCATGGTGCTGCGCGAAGGCCGGCTCTATGTCGGCAACCATGACGCTGTGGTTTCCTGGCCCTTCACGCCGGGGCAGACCGCCCTCGAGGGCAAGCCCGAAAAACTGATGGACCTGCCCGGCGGCGGTAACCACTGGGCGCGCAATCTGGCACTGAGCCCTGATGGCAAGCTGCTCTACGTCACGGTCGGTTCGGCCTCGAACATCGGGGAGAATGGCCTCGACAAGGAGAAGGGCCGCGCCGCGATCCACGAGTATGATTTCGCCCGCAAGAGCTCGCGCACTTATGCGGAGGGCCTGCGCAATCCTAACGGGCTTGACTGGAACCCGCGCAGCGGTGAGCTGTGGACAACGGTGAACGAGCGCGACATGTTGGGCTCGGATCTCGTGCCGGATTACCTCACCAACGTTCCGCTGGGCGCGCAATATGGCTGGCCGTGGGTTTACTGGAAGAAGAACATCGACTGGCGCGTGACCGATCCGATGCCGCGCGACATGTTCTCCTATGTCCGCAAGCCTGAGTATGGCCTTGGCTCGCACGTGGCGCCGCTCGGGCTGGCGTTTGCCAAGGGCGGCAACGTGATGGGCGAGCGCTTTGCCAGCGGGGCTTTCGTCGCGCGGCACGGCTCGTGGAACCGCAAGCCGCTTTCGGGTTATGATGTCGTCTTCGTGCCGTTCGACAACAATGGCAATGCGCTGCCAAAGCCCCCGGTGCCGGTGCTGACCGGGTTCCTGACCAAGGACAATAGCACGCATGGCCGTCCAACCTGGGTCGCCTTTGCGAGGGATGGCGCGCTGCTGGTGAGCGATGATACCGGCGGCGTGATCTGGCGCGTGGTAGCGAAAGGGGCCAAGCCCGCGGCAGAAATCGCCGCGATCCCGTCAACGCCCATGCCGCCCGCGCCCAAGCCGGGCACCAAGTTCATCATCAAGCCCTCGACTGATTCGGACCTGACGAAGCCGACGAATTAAAGACTGCGGCCGGCCCGGCCCGCGAGCTCGTTGACATACTGCCAGGCAACGCGGCCGGAGCGGCTGCCGCGCTGCTTGGACCAGGTGAGCGCGTCTTCCTCGGCGAAAGCAAGGCCGTAGTGTGCGGCGTAGCCTGCGATGATCGCGAGGTAATCATCTTGCGAGCAGGCGTGGAAGCCGAGCGAGAGGCCGAAGCGGTCCGCCAGTGCGAGGCGGTCGTCGACGGCGTCTCGCGGATTGATCGGATCGTCCTGTTCGGCCATGTGACGCTCGACGATGGCGCGGCGGTTCGATGTAACCGCAAGGCGGACGTTGGCGGGGCGCGCTTCGACGCCACCTTCGAGCCACGAGCGCAGGCGACGAGCCGCACCCGTGTCGCCTGCATCGAAGCCGAGGTCATCCAGCAGGATCAGGAAGTGGCGGTCTGCCATGCGCAGTTCGATGAGCAGCGTAGCCAGGCTTTCGTCAGGCGCAGCCTGGATCAGCGCGATGCGGCCCCGATGCGCATCCTGCGCGTTGCGGACAGCGGCGCGGACCAGCGCGGACTTGCCCATCCCACGCGATCCCCACAGCAGCATGTCGTGCGCCGCAGCACCGGACGCTAATCGCAGGACGTTTTCGGCAACAGCCACCTTCTGGGCATCAACACCCTTGATCAGCGCCAGCGCCGGCGCCTCGAGTGGATCAACAGGGCGCGCGCTGGCACCGGTCCAGACATAAGCGGGATGCGCAAGCCAATCGGTGGCCGCCACCACGGCAGGGGCAAGGCGCTCTAGCGCGGCGACAATGCGTTCGAGCAGCGGCGCATCGTCGCTCATCCGGTCAGCGCCTCGCTTTCGAGCTCGTAGTACAGCGCCGCGCCGGCCATCGCGGCCGCGCCAAGCCCGCGTGCCTCGGGAACGATCGTTCGGTTGAACACCTTTGTGACGGCGGTCTTTTCGACGGAGCCAGTTGCGCGGGCCTGACGGGCAAGCTGCCATCCTGCGACGGCCACCGCGCACATGGTCAGGAAGGGGACGCTGCCCGCAAGCCTGTCGTCGAGGCTGGCATCGCCGCTCGCCATCCATGATCCGATGGCGGCAGCGTCCTTGGCGAGCGAGGCGACTTCGGGAACGTCCTGCATCTCGGTGCTGATATCGGCCATCAGTGCCTGCAGCACTCCACCCGCTTCCATGCCAAGCTTGCGAGTGACAAGGTCGGCGGCCTGGATACCGTTGGTCCCTTCGTAGATCGGCGCGATACGCGCATCGCGGTAGTGCTGTGCAGCGCCGGTTTCCTCGACGAAGCCCATGCCGCCGTGAATCTGGATGCCGAGGCTGGCGACTTCGCAGCCGACATCGGTGCCCCATGCCTTGAGCAGCGGCACCAGCAGTTCGGCGCGGGCGCCCGCAGCCTTGTCGCCCAGCAGACCACGATCGACCTGTCCGGCAGTATAGTAGAGCAGTGCGCGCGAACCTTCGGTAAGGGCACGCATGCGGAGCAGCATACGGCGCACATCGGGGTGCTCGATGATGGCGACAGGGCTCTTATCGGGCGAGCCGGCGCGGGCGGACTGCACGCGGTCGCGCGCATACATGCGGGCCTGCTGGAGTGCGCGTTCGGCGATCTGGACGCCCTGGCTACCAACGTTGATGCGCGCCGAGTTCATCATCGTGAACATGGCCTTGAGGCCCTCGTTCTCGTGGCCGACAAGTTCGCCGATGCACTCTCCGTTGTCGCCATAGGACATGACGCAAGTGGGCGAGACATTGATGCCAAGCTTGTGCTCGATGGAGACGGCGCGCAGGTCGTTGCGCGCGCCCAGCGAGCCATCGGCGTTCACGTGGTACTTTGGCACGATGAACAGCGAGATGCCGCGCGAACCGGCAGGCGCGCCCGGCGTGCGGGCCAGGACAAGGTGGATGACGTTCTCGGCCAGCTCATGCTCGCCCCAGGTGATGTAGATCTTGGTCCCGGCGATGCGGTATTTGCCGGCGTGCGGCCCTTCCTCGATTCGCACGGCGGTGCTGCGCAGCGCGCCGACGTCGGACCCGGCCTGGGGTTCGGTCAGGTTCATGGTGCCCGACCATGCACCCGAGATCAGGTTCGGCAAGTACATCGCCTTCTGTTCGGCACTGCCATGGTGATCGAGCGCTTCGATCGCACCAACGGTGAGCATGGGAAGCAGTGTGAAGCCCATGTTGGCGGCGCCCAGGGTTTCCAGCACGCAAGTGGCAAGCGTGAAGGGCAGGCCCTGACCGCCGTATTCGCTGGGCCCTGCAATGGAGCCCCAGCCCTGCTCGACGAAGGCCTGGTAGGCCTCGGCGTATCCGGCGGGCGAGGAGACCACGCCATCCTTGCAGTGCGCGCCTTCGGTATCGCCGATTCGGTTGAGCGGCGCCCATTCGCCCGCCGCGAATGCGCCGATGCCCTCGGCAATCGCTTCGACCACATCGGGAGTCGCTGCGCCGTAGCGTTCGTTTGCCGCGAGTTCGTCGATTCCGGCGCAGATGCGCATGGCAAGGACCTGATCTTCGGTAGGGGCGATAAAGCTCATTCGCTGTTTTCCTTGGCAGTCTTTGCATAGGGCTATAGCGGCAAGGCATGAACACGCAAACGCCCCCGAATGCCCTGGCCAACGTGAAGATTCCGGATGCGGCAGGACTGGCCGAGGCGGCGAGCGTCCTGATGGCGGGCGGGACGGTCGCGGTGCCCACCGAGACCGTATACGGCCTCGCGGCGAGGGCGGACCGAGCCGAGGCGGTCGCGGGTATCTATCGCGCAAAGGGCCGTCCTGACTTCAACCCGCTGATCGTGCATGTACGGGACCTCGCGGCTGCGGAAGCGTTGGCGGTGTTCGATGCGCGTTCGCGTGCACTTGCAGCGGCATTCTGGCCGGGCCCGCTGACACTGGTGCTCCCACGGCGCGAAGACGCACCCCTTGCGGCGGCTGTGAGTGCGGGTCTGCCAACAGTGGCGTTGCGCGTTCCGGCCCATCCGGTGATGCGGGCACTGCTGGCGGCGGCGGGCCTGCCGCTCGCTGCGCCATCGGCCAACCGCAGCGGCGGGGTCAGCCCAACCAGTGCTGCGCATGTCGCGGCTTCCCTCGGCTCGCGGGCGAACCTTATTCTCGATGGCGGACGCACCGAGCGCGGGCTTGAATCGACCATCGTGGCGGTGCGGCCGCACGGCGGCTGGCAGATCCTCCGGCCAGGGCCGATCACCGAGGCCGCGCTTGCGGCGGTGCTTGGCGAAGCATCGACGGAGCAGCGCCGCGGGATCGAGGCGGACACTATCGAGGCTCCCGGCCAGCTCGCCAGCCACTACGCACCGGGCAAGCCGGTGCGGCTGGGCGCTGTGGCGGCCGAGCCCGGCGAGTTTCTGATCGGCTTTGGCCGCGTGGCGGGGGCAATCTCGCTCTCGCCGTCTGGCGACCTCGCGGAGGCGGCTGCGCGGCTCTATGCTTGTCTGCACGAGGCAGCGGCTGCGCCCGAGCCGTGCATCGCCGTGGCGCTTATCCCGCAGGAGGGTATTGGCGTCGCAATCAACGACCGGCTGCGCCGCGCGGCAGTCTAGCGCTCCGCGCGCAGCTGCTCGATCTCGCCGCTCAGGCGATTGGCCTCGGCGCAGGCGGCGGTTTCGCCGCGATTGCAGGCCTCAAGGCTGCGGTTGTACTTCTTCTCGAGCTTCCGGATCTTCTCGTCGCGCTTGCGCATGCTGCGGCCGCGGTTGCGGTCAGCTTCCGACTGGCTGGTTGTTGCCATGTCGACGGCCTTGGCACCCACGCGTACCGGCGCGGTGACGATGCTGGCGGCGGTGCTGGCCAGACAGCCCGAGAGCGTCAGCGTTGCAAGCGGGGCAAGAAACAGCAAGGAACGAGGCAAGGTCGGCATCTTTCGCTCAGGGATCGGCCCTAGCTAGCCTATGCTTGCTTGCAGCGCCATGACACCTTTCGGAGCCGCTGGTGCGGGCGTGCTTTGGCTCAGGGTTCGCAGGTCAGCGTGCCGGAGCCCATCGCGTTGACCTTGCAGTGCGCGCGGCCCTTCACCGTGACCGAGCCCGAGCCCATGATGTCGGCCTTGACCTGCCCGTTGGATGCAAAGCGTGCATCTCCGGAGCCTGCGATCTCGAGCTTGGCTTCCTCGGCGGTGAGGCTGGCAAGATCCGCCGAGCCGGAACCGGCCAGCGAAATCCGGAGCGATTTCGCTTTGCCGCCGGCCTTCAGATCGCCCGATCCGATGACTTCGACCTTCAGTTCCTGGGCTTCGACAAGGGGCACAGCGATATCGCCCGAGCCTGCAATGCTGACGCTGGTGGCGTTACCGCGCAGGGTATCGGCGCGCATCGTGCCGGATCCTGCCATGACCAGCCGCCGCGCGCCCGGCACGGTCACGTTGATCGTAGCGAGATCGTCCGAACCGCCGATCTTCCAGTTCGCGCTTCCGATCGCGAGCTTGCCGTCGTCGAGCAGGAAGCGCAGTCGGTCCTTGGCATCCTGCTTGCCCTCCACCGTGATGGAGAGCTGGTCGCCCTGGATGACGTGGACCCTATCGGGGCCGAGCAGGGTGATTTCCTCCGGCGCCTTGGCCGAAAGATCGAGCTGCGCCAGCGGCACGCCCTTCATAGCGCCCATTTCCATCGTCGCGCCCTCGCACGCGCCGAGCGAAAGGGCGATGGCGGCAACCGCGATCCCGCCGAGTGTTTGGGCGATACCCTTGATCATGGTGCTCTCCGTGAGTCTGGTGTATTGCGCCTATAACGCACCAGATTGTCTCGCGCCAAGTCGCTCGCCGGTTCCAGTCGGTCGTTCGCCGTACTGGCCCGCACGAAAAAGGGGCCGCCGGAACATGCCGGCGGCCCCTTTTGTTCGCTTGCCCTTTCACCTTTCCCCCAAGGCAGAAGGGAGCCTCCGGTCTCAGACCGTTTCGTAGTACTTTGGCGCGTGCTCATTGAGGATCGCGAGGATCTTCTTGAGTGCGGCGGGCTCGTCGGTCTTTTCCATGGCAGCCAGTTCGCGCGCGAGGCGCGAGGATGCGGCTTCGAAGATCTGGCGTTCTGAGTAGCTCTGTTCCGGCTGGTCGTCCGCGCGGAACAGGTCGCGCGTCACTTCCGCAATCGAGACGAGATCGCCCGAGTTGATCTTTGCTTCGTATTCCTGCGCCCGGCGCGACCACATCGTGCGCTTGACCTTGGGCTTGCCCTTGAGGGTATCGAGCGCCTCGCGCAGCGTCTTGTCCGAAGACAGTTTGCGCATGCCGATCGCTTCTACCTTGTTCACGGGCACACGCAGGGTCATGCGTTCCTTTTCGAAGCGCAGCACATAGAGCTGCAGCTTCATGCCCGCGATTTCCTCGTTCTGAAGTTCCACTACACGGCCAACACCGTGCTTGGGATAGACGACGTAATCCCCAACATCGAAGGCAAGTGCCTTGGTTGCCATTGCTTATCCTTTCGGCGCAGCAGAGACAAAAACAACACGGGGCAACGGAGCGCCCCCGGGAAGCATTCCGGGCCCTTTGGGGTTAGGTCCGGCAAACGACCGTCTTTCGCGGTCTGAGAGCACTGCGATCCGTTTGCCGTTTGTCCTGCCTTAGCGTGTTGTTGGCGATCGGCGGGTTCGTCCCGACCGTCGCTTGTGCATAGATATAGCAGGCCTGTAACAAAATTACCAGAGGCAAGGGCGGAATCGCCGCTCCAAAATGCCGTATTCCCGGGCGCGATGGCTCTCGCGCCCGGAAGGGAGCGATCAGTCGCCCTCGCCAGGCTCGGCCGAGAAGTACTTTTCGAACTTGCCGTCCTCGCCCTTGTGATCATCGGCGTCGGCCGGGGCGTCCTTCTTGGTGGTGATGTTGGGCCACTCGGCCGAGAACTTGGCGTTGAGCTCGAGCCACTGCTCGAGGCCGCTTTCCGTATCGGGCAGGATCGCCTCAGCCGGGCACTCGGGCTCGCATACGCCGCAGTCGATGCATTCGCTGGGGTTGATCACCAGCATGTTCTCGCCCTCATAGAAACAATCCACTGGGCATACCTCGACGCAATCCATGAACTTGCAGCGAATGCAGGCTTCGGTAACGACATAGGTCATGGCAGTGGCAGTCCCTCAGGGTTGATTTCCAATCGTGCTAGAGGCGCGCCCCCCGGTGCGTCAAGCACCTCATAGCAACCCCTAGCTTCTTCGGGAGGGCCGCGCCGCCGGGGCAGCTCTCCGACCGTGATGACCTTCACGCCGCTGCGTAGCGGCAAGACCAGCACATCACCGCAGCGCACTGCGGTGCTGGCGCGCTCGATACGGCGACCGTTAAGGCGGATGTGGCCTTCGGCAACCCATTCCTGTGCGAGGTTGCGTGAACCTGCAAAGCGCAGGAACCAGAGAAGTTTGTCGATGCGCAAAGAGCTTTCGCCCGCCATCAGCGGATAAGCTCGGCAAGGGCTGCGAAGGCGCCGACCGGCGGCGGCGCGGGCATTGCAGCAGTGCGGACAGGAGCGACGCGCGGTGGTCGCCAATCCCACATCGGCGGCGCGGGCGGACCATGCACGGCATCTGCCAGCAAGCGTGCCATATGGACGCGAAAGCCGGCGGCGCGCAGCAGGGTGGCAAAGCCGACAGTGGCCAGTCCCATCGAACGTGCGAGTGCGGGGTCAAGCGAATAGCGCTTGCCCGCCGCACCGATGCGGCGGCGGTGCGCGGCCTGGAGCAGCTTTTCGGCCATATCGACCCGGATCGCCTGTCCGGCCGCGCGGCGGTAGCCCGCCGGCGCAGCCTTGGCGGTGACCACGGGGGGGATGTTCTGCGGTGGCGGCACCGGGGGATCGCCGCGCAGGGCTGCCAGCCGGCACCACAGCGCGAGCGGAACGGGCTTTAGCACTGCCGGATGGAACAGGTCGAGCGCGCCCGTCCGCACGCCGAGGCGGCGCAGCGCATTGCGCTGCTTGGTATCGAGCCGTTCAAGAGCAGCGGTCTCGCGTGGCAGCACGCCGCCCCGAGCGATCAGCAGCAGCAGCAGTGCGCGCAGATCAGGACCGGATTCAGGCGCGCGCGCGGCCTGCGCAAGTTGCCAGAGCGGACCGAGTTCGGCGACGATGAGGCGGGTAAGCCAGCCTTCCAGTGCGGTTATCAGCTGGGGGCGCAGCCGTGCCGGGAGCTGGCCCAGCGCGGCATCGAGCCGCAGGCGCGGCTCCAGCACCGACTTGCCCGGCTCAAGCCGCGCGACAACCAGACCGTTCCAGGTCAGCACGCCGTCCCCGAGGGTGAGACCGCCAGACGTGTTGGCCGCCACGATCAGCGCCTCGGCGCGGGCGGAAAGCAGGCCCGGCAAATGGCGCTCGGCAGCGGCGAGGAGCAGCTTGCGGTCCGCTGCGCGGGCCAGCGGATCGACCACGAAACGGAAGCCCTCAAGGTGGCCGATGGGCTCGTCGTCGACCAGCACCGCACCCGCGTCGCTGATCCGCACCGGCAGCAGCGAGGCATCGCCGCCCGCCTTGCGCATCAGCACGGTCGTCCGGCGGTTGACGAATCGCTCAGTGAGGCGCGCGTGGAGCGCATCGGAAAGGCGCGTCTCGACGGCGCGGGCGCGGGCAGCCATCTCATCGCGCGCCAGCACCCAGTCGGGCCGCTGTGTGATATAGGCCCAACTGCGCACCGCAGCGATGCGGCCCTGAAGCGTGTCGATATCGCCGGAAGGGTTATCCTGCTGCGCAATGGCCTGTGCGACATAGTCGGCGCCCAGATAGCCGTGGCGCAAGTCCTGCCACAGGCGGGCGACGAAGCGGGAATGCGTTTCGGCGCCTTGCTGGCGGAAATCAGGGAGCGAGCATACCTGCCAGAACCGCTGGACCGAGCCGCGGCCGCGCACGGTGCCCGCAAGATCCGGTTCATCGGCTAGGCGTTTCAGCACGGCAAGGTCTATCGCCGGCGGTGCAGAGGACAGTTCGGGCTGCGGGGGCGGACTTTCGAGATCCTCGATAAGCGTCGCAAGGCTATCAAACCTGGGTTCGGCCTCGCGCCAGAACAGGCGGGTGAGCGGGGGAAACCGGTGCTCCTCGATCGCGTAGACTTCCTCGTCCGCAAACTCCGGATCATGTCCGCCCATCCCCGCCAGCGTGCCGAAGGTGCCGTCCTGGTGATGCCGTCCGGCACGACCGGCGATCTGCGCCATCTCCGCAGTGGTCAGGCGGCGGTGGCGGTGGCCGTCGTACTTCGAGAGTCCGGCGAAGGCGACATGGCTGACATCGAGATTGAGGCCCATGCCGATGGCGTCGGTCGCGACGAGATAATCGACCTCGCCCGCCTGATACATCGCGACCTGGGCGTTGCGCGTCTGCGGGCTGAGTGCGCCCATCACGACCGCCGCGCCACCGCGGAAGCGGCGCAGCATCTCGGCCATGGCGTAGACTTGCTCGGCAGAGAAGGCGACGATGGCGCTGCGGGGCGGAATGCGGCTGAGTTTCTTCGCGCCGACGTGGCTCAGCGTGGAAAAGCGCGGGCGGCTGACGACCTCGACACCCGGTACCAGCGCCTTGACCATCGGCTCGATCGTCTGCGAGCCGAGCAGCATCGTCTCCTCCCGGCCCCGGGTGTGAAGCAGTCGGTCGGTAAACACGTGGCCGCGCTCGGGATCGGCGGCGAGCTGGGCTTCATCGAGCGCGACGAACGCGAAGTCCGGCCTGCTGGGCATGGCTTCGACCGTGCAGAGGTGCCAGCGTGCATTGGGCGGTTCGATCCGCTCCTCGCCGGTGATCAGCGCGACGTTGGCCTCGCCCTTGATCTTGCAGACGCGGTCATAGACCTCGCGCGCCAGCAGCCGCAGCGGAAAACCGATGGCGCCCGAGGAATGGGCACAGAGGCGTTCGATGGCGAGGTGGGTCTTGCCCGTGTTGGTCGGGCCAAGCACGGCCTTCACCGGAGGGCCGGTGCGGTCAGCTCGCGAAGGCATGGGGCTGGCCATGCTTGGCAATGTGGCAAGGCCGCCAGCACGGTGCAAGCGGCCTTTGGGGCTTTATCCCGAAGATGGGGCGGGCGCCGGCGTTTAGCCGCTCGCCTGACGCCGCCCCCTCCCGCGTGCGAAAGGGGGGAGGCGGGTGTCAGCCGTCGTAGTCGGCGCCGAGCGAGGTGTTGCGCACGGGGGCGGCAGCGGTGATGCGCAGCGCTTCGGCCGACTGCGAGAGCGAGCCGATTTCGTCAACCTGATCGTCATCGTCCGGCAGCACGCGCTGGAGCGACTGGATGAGATTTTCCTTCAGCACCGTCGGACGCACGGTGGCATCCGCGATTTCGCGCAACGCAACGACCGGGTTCTTGTCACGGTCACGGTCGACCGTCAGCTCCGCGCCGCCCGAGATGGCGCGCGCGCGCTCGGCGGCGAGCAGCACGAGATCGAAGCGGTTGGGGATCTTGTCGACGCAATCTTCGACAGTAACGCGCGCCATGCGGGTGCACTCCGGGAAACGGGAATGGATGGAAGAGCGGCGAGCTAGGGCGCGCCTGCCCGAAAGTCAAGAAAATGCAGGTTCGGGAGTCGCGCGCCCGCTCAGTCGTCCCCGTAGTCGTAGGCCATGTGATCGGGTGCGAGGTCGCTGAAGCGGGTGATGCGCGCCTCGAACTTGAGGCGCACCTTTCCGGTCGAGCCGTGGCGCTGCTTGGCAACGATCAGTTCGGCAAGGCCAAACACGCGCTCCATTTCGGCCTGCCAGGCGGCGTGGGCTTCCTGCACCTTGGCGTCGTCGGTGCCCTGCGGGACCTTGGGTTCGCGCGAGGCCACGTAGTAGTCCTCGCGGAACACGAACCAGACCATGTCCGCGTCTTGCTCGATCGAACCTGATTCGCGCAGGTCCGAAAGCATCGGGCGCTTGTCGTCGCGCTGTTCGACCGCGCGGCTGAGCTGCGAGAGCGCGATGACCGGGACGCCGAGTTCCTTGGCCAACGTCTTGAGGCCGCGGCTGATTTCGGAGATTTCGTTGACGCGGTTGTCGCTGGCGCGGCCCGAACCCTGCAACAGCTGGAGATAGTCGACCACGATGAGGCCGATATCGTGGCGACGCTTGAGGCGGCGGGCGCGGGTGCGCAGCGCGCCGATGGTGAGCGCGGGCGTATCGTCGATGTAGAGTGGCAGCTCGGCAAGGCGCTGGCTGGCGAAGGAGAGCGACTGGAAATCCTCGCGGCTGATGCGGCCCATGCGCAGTGCCTCGGAACTGATGCCCGATTGCTCGGCCAGGATACGCGTGGCGAGCTGGTCCGCGCTCATTTCGAGGCTGAAGAAGGCGACTGCGGCACCGACCGAATCCTTCACCGAAATGCCGTCCAGCAGATCGCGGCGTAGCCGATCCGCCGCATTGAAAGCGATATTGGTGACAAGCGAGGTCTTGCCCATGCCGGGACGCCCGGCAAGAATGATGAGGTCGCTGTCGTGCAACCCGCCGATCTTCTCGTTGACCGAAGTGAGCCCGGTGGTCTTGCCCGAGATATGGCCGCCCGAAAGCAGCGCCTTCTCGATCATCTCGAGCGAGACGCGCGTGGCACTGCCGAAGCTCTGCGCCTCACTGCCCGTCTGCGCGCCTTCCGCCACGGCATAGAGCGCGGCTTCGGCGTGCTCGATCTGCTTGAGCGGTGCGACTGTCTCGCTCGTGTCCATAGCGCCCGAGACGAGATTGCGCCCGACGGTGATCAGTTCCCGCAACAGAGCAAGATCGTAAATCTGCTCGGCCAGTTCCTTGGGCGCGAGAAGGCCCTGCCCGTCCGCGGTCAGCCGTGCGAGATAGGCGGTGCCGCCCAGCTCCCTCAGCCCCTCGTCCGCCTCGAAGTAAGGCTTGAGCGTGACCGGCGTGACGACGGCCTTGCGATCCACGAGGGCGAGGATTCGTTCGTAAACCCGGCCGTGTACCGGCGCGAAGAAGTGCTCCGCGCGCAGCGGGGTGGGCAGTTCTTCCA
>Ga0315905_10000482_pt1 | contig 43257 bp, 28 predicted proteins | sample LakEriMetagenome_5_FD_203522 | JGI IMG/M metagenome (GOLD analysis project Ga0315905, IMG submission 203522) | Freshwater fungal communities from buoy surface, Lake Erie, Ohio, United States - Buoy 4 MA121 | ecosystem: Environmental > Aquatic > Freshwater > Lake | place: USA: Lake Erie, Ohio...
CTTTTCCCATTCTCCCATGCGACGCCTTCCAGCTTGAAGCGATTGGCATCAATGAAGGTGTAGGTGGCTCCGTACATGTGCTTGTCCTTCGCCGGGTTGAGTCCGGGTGTGGGCGCGAAGTCAAACGCCAGCGAATCGGCGGTCTGCTTTATCAGCTTCATGCGCGGCTGATTCCGCAGCATGCAGTAGTGGGTCATGGTGAGCTTGCCGTTCACATCATGATAGACGCTCAGCATTTCCATGGGCGTGCCGGCGGAGAAACGCTCCTCTATTACTGAATCCCCCGCGATGAGGCGAAACTCGGTATTCATCTTCCCCATCATCGGGGATTCTCCCTGCCATTTACCCACCAGCGATTTCATCCACTCAAAAGGCGGCAGAGCCTTTGTAGGGCGGCATCTGCGCATCAGCGGCGGAGTGCGAATGACTGGACGGACAGGCGGTGAGCGCAATGAGAGCGGCACCGGACACGGGAAGCATTCGATTATTCATGATGAGTTTGTAGGAGTGGAGGATGAGCCGCCTGCGCGGGGGAGGCAGAAAGTCTGCTACAGTAGCGACCAACGGGTATAGCCCGGCGAGGACACAAAAGTGAATAATTTATGCCGGAGCCGGGCCAGGAATCCTTCACCTGTGACAACAGGACGTTCCTCCACGCCCTGACCTCATGGGAATTCAGGAAGCGGGCGAACCACCCGTCCCGCTGCGCCGAATGAGCGGAAATCGGAGCCGCAGCGTTCCAGAACCGGCGGCGTTAGGCAGGCTCAACGCGAACTGCACAGTGCTTGTAGGATGGCTGGCGGCTGTGTGGATCCACGTGCCACAGGGTGAGCTGATTCACGGTTTCATCGTGCATGGGGATGAAGACCTGCCCGCGGGCGACCACACCGGAGACAGCGGCCCGTGCCGTCATCGTGCCCCGCCGGGAAGTAATTCGTATGCACTGCCCGTCGGCCACGGCGAATGCCGCAGCATCTTCCGGATGCAGGACGCAATGGGTTTCCGCAGGATGGAGCTTGCGCAGGATCTGTGATGCCCGGGTGCGCGTCTCTGTGTGCCATTGGGCGGACGTGCCACGGCCGGTGATGAGAACGAAGGGGAATGCAGCATCCGGAGGTTCCGGAACAGGCTGCGGCGCATCGAAGCAGAAACGGGCGCGCCCATCCGGCGTGAAGAATTTTCCATCCTCAAACAGCCGCCGCTCCACGACGGGCGTTCCAGTTTCGCTGTCCTGCAGTGGCCACTGCACGCCGCCGCATTCCCGCAGCATGGCGTAGCCGGTGATGCCGGTGATCTCGCAGGGCTGACCACAGCTGCATTCGCGCAGGGAATGAAAGACGTCCTCCGGCTTCTGCCAGCGCGCGAACATTTCACCGCAGCCCCAGGCCTGGGCGAGCAGGCGGAAGATAGAGAAGTCGCTCAGAGCTTCGCCGGGAGCACGGCTGACTTTGGGAGAGTAGCCAATACGCCTCTCGCTGTTGATGAAGGTGCCCTCCTTCTCTCCCCAGCCCGCGGCGGGCAGGAGAAGATCGGCGGAGCGTGCGGTTTCCGTCGTTGCGAACATGTCCTGGACCACGAGGAAATCGAGCTTGCGGCGCAGCGCATCGAAGCGCCCGCGGTTCATCCACGAGTGCGCCGGATTCGTGCAGAGAATCCACAGCGCGCGAATCTCGCCCCGCTCCACGGCTTCGAGGATCTGGTCGTAGGCGAGACTGGGCTGATCAGGGATACAGGCCTCCGGGATGTCCAATGCGCGGGCAACTTTCGCACGGTGCTCCGAGTTTTTGAAATCGTGGCCGCCGAGCAGGTTGGTGGTATTGGAGTAAAGGCGCGAGCCCATCGCATTGCACTGGCCGGTAATGCTGTTCGCCCCGGTGCCGGGACGCCCGATATTGCCGGTCATCAGGGCCAGATTGATCAGTGCCTGCGCGGTGCGCGTGGCCTGGTGGCTTTGATTCACGCCCATCGTCCACCAGAAGGAGACCCGCCCGCGCTCTACCACACTGTGGGCGAGTTTCTCGAACACCTCCTCGCTGACACCGGTCTCAGAGAGCCGCTGTTCCGGCGCGTAGTCTTCGAGGAAAATGCGAAACGCCTCAAACCCGCTGGTGTGTGCCGCAACGAAGTCAGCCTTCACTCTCTCCTTACTGATGAGCCAGTGAGCGAGGCAGTAGAGCAGCGTAAGGTCGGCGCGCGGGGCCACCTGCACATGCAGCGTGGCCGCAGCTGCCGTCTCGGTTACGCGCGGATCAATGACGATGATCTCGGGTGAACGCTTATTCGCGAGAACGCGCTGCCACATGATCGGATGCGCGATGCACGGGTTCGCCCCCACAAATACGAGGCAGTCACTCTCTTCGAAGTCGGCGTAGGTGAACGGGGGCGCGTCAAAGCCGAAGGATTCCTTATGGGCCGCGACGGAGGTCGCCATGCACTGACGTGTGTTGCCATCACCATGAATCATGCCCATGCCAAACTTAGCGAGGGAACCAAGGAACGCCATCTCCTCAGTCATCAACTGACCGGTGCTGATGAATGCCGCAGCGGCAGGACCGTGCGCTGACTGCACAGCTTTCATCCGGGTGACAAATTCCTCCAGTGCCCGTTCCCACGGAATCGGCTTGCCATGCAACACTGGTGTGGTGGCCCGCTCCGGCGACTGCGTGCAGGCGATGGCTTCCCATCCTTTCGGGCAAAGCATGCCGCGGTTCACAGGGTAGTCGGGATCAGGCGTAAGATTGACCGCCTGTCCTTCCGCATTGAGATGCGCCCTCACACCGCAGCCCGTGGAGCAGAATCCGCACACGCCTTTCACGACTGCCGAAGGCTTCACCGATACCGGCACCTGCCCTAGCCCAAAACGGCCGGGTTCGCGCACCAACTCACGTGTGAGCGGACCGTCGAAATCCCTGCATTTCAGCGACAGCGTCATGATTTATGGCAGCCCGGCATACCCGGGCCGTCGGTGGCGGTGAAGAATTGCGAGCGTTCGATAAACTGGCTCCACGCCGTCGCGAACAAACCAATCGCGAGCAGGAAAGGTGCGGCATCGCGGAAAAGAAGCGCGCTTACCGGGAGCACTGCACCCGTGAGCAGCAGGAGAAACAACCGCAGGCGCAGCAGACGCGGTTGCAGTTGCTTCATGATTCGCGCGCTCCGGTGCCAGGACGAGGAGGTATTTCGAGCTGATTGCTGCAGCATGGTCAGTTCCCATGCCGAGAGCGTCAGCCGAAATCCCCATGCCACAAAGGCAGCGCTCTGTGCCCACGGATGCCGCGTCCACGTCCAGACCACCGCAGCTGTGGCAGCCCCCAGCAGCAGAGCCGTGCCGCCGAATTTAACAGCCGTCAGCGGCATCGCCCAGAAGGGGCGTCGCGTGTCCACATAGACCATGATGGAGGTGAATACGGCTAGTGTTCCCGCCAACGCGCACAGCCACAGCATTACCGGCGCGAGTCCATCGAGCGCCGGAACGAAGTGCGCCGCGATCACGCCGGTGGCTGTGCCGGCGAGCGCGTTGAAGGCGATGATCTCGCGCGATAGCCACGACTTACGCCAGCCCAGAAAGGCCTTCCACGCTTTCAATGGCTGTCCAAGATGCAGCACGCTGGCTGCAAGTCCTGCGAAAAGAACCAACGCCGCAACAACACCGAGACGGGAGTCCCTACCCAGCGCCGCAAAGAAAAACGCCCCCGCGGACATCTGCGTGAGCACCAGCATCAGCGCGAGCGGGGCGTGTGCATGGTCCTCTCGAAGCAGTGGCTCCGGTGCCGCATCAGGTTGTGGCTTTACAGAGACAAAGCGCGTCGCCGGCCTGGTGTAGCCGCTCTCCCACGCGCCGGGCAGCATCGTTCCGGAGACGGGAATGACGGCGCGCTGCACCACACGGATGCTGATCGCGCCATTCGGACAGGACTGCACACACGCAGGAGCCTCCCCTTCTGCGAGACGGCTCTGACACATGTCACACTTCCTCACGATGCCCAGCCGCGGATTGTATTTCGGCACATCGTAGGGGCACTTCATCGTGCAGTAGCTGCACCCGATGCATTGATCGTCGAGATGCCGCACAATGCCGGTCTCTGCGTCCTTTTCGTAGGCCAGCGTCGGACAGCCATTGGCGCAGGCCGGATCGGCGCAGTGGTGGCAGGCGGTCGTCACCGTCTGCACACCGAGCGAGCCGACATCGCGCCACGATTCCGCCTCGTCGAGCCCATTGAGCGAATGACAGGCGACGACGCACGCTTTGCAGCCGGTACAGGCTTCAAGATTCACCTCAAACGCATACTGCTCACCGGCCGCCGGCCGGCTCAGCGGAATGAGGCGCTGCCATTGCTTCAGGTACTCCGGCGCACGCTCGTGAACATCAGCAAACTCCGCCACCGGTGTGCGCAGCTGGCGCTGTTCCTTGAGAAGCATTTTCAACAAATTTGGGCTCCGCTCACTCATGGGCGCTCCTTTCCGAAACTTGACGTGTGACATCCATTGAACCAATGTCAGTCATCATGAGCACCGTCACCGTACGCGAACTCCACCGCAATACCGCCGCCGTTCTGGAAACCTGCCAGCGCGAGGGCGGCGTCATCGTGCGCCACCGCGACGGCCGGGAATTCAAACTGGTCCCGGCGGAGACTGCGAAGCCGACGAAAGCAGAGTGGCCGGATTTCAAAGCCCGCGCCCGCCGCATTTGCCCCGAACCAATCCCCGCCGACATCTGCGCCAAAGTGGACAAAGCCATCCGCGGCGAATGAACATTTACGCAGATACCAACTTTATCGCCCGCCTTTACCTCAGGCAATTCTGTCATTCTGAGGCTGCAAGCCTGATGACTCCACAGGGTGCCCCGCCGGTTTGCCTTCCCCTTACATGGCTCCTGCAGGTGGAAGTCACCGCCGCGTGGGAGCTTTATGTTTTCTTTGGAAAGCAGCCGCATCATCCGCGGGTCACGCCGGAGCAGGCGGCGGCGGCCCATGCGGATTTCCGGGACGATATCGAGGGCGGGCTGATCTACCGGCCCGCAGACATTGAGCCGCGGCGCCTGGTGCGTGCGGTGGAAAACCTCACCCTCCGCCACACCGCCAAACACGGCTGCCGCACCTACGACCTCATCCATGTCGCCAGCGCGCTCGAATTGAAATGCACCGAGTTTTGGACCTTCGACCAGCGGACCATGAAGCTCGCCGAGCGCGAGGGCCTGAACGTCCCCGCGCTCCTCAAGCGGACGGCGAAAAAGCTGGTTCAGTGAAGCAGTCATCAGGAAGTGCTGTTTGAGAATGCCTCCTGCAATTGCCCCACACTGCACCGGTTGCAGAAGGCATGGAAGCTCTCCCCGGACTCGCGCTTTGCCAGATAGCCGCGCAGCATCGCCTCCAGCACTTCGCCCAGCGACTCAACGGAGACACCGCTAAAGACCTGACGGCCCACCATGCGATTCTCGCCGAATCCGCCTCCAACGGTGATGTGATAACCCTCACCGCTCGCGCTGTCTTTGACCCTGGTGCCGAGCAAACCGATATCCCCCATGAAGTGCTGCGCGCAGGAGTGAGCGCAGCCGGTGAAGTGAATATTCACCGGCATATCCAGCGGCACACGCTTCGAGAGATACTCCATCATCTGAATGGCGTGCCCCTTCGTGTCCGTGGCGGCAAACTTGCAGTATTTGCTCCCCGTGCAGGCCACGAAGCCATTCCGCAGCGGTGAGGGTTCCGTATAAAAACCCGCCCGCTTCAGCGCCTTGCACGCGCTCGCCGTGAAGGCGGTGCCCACGTTCGGAATGATAAAGTTCTGCCAGACGGTGAGCCTTACTTCGCCGGTGCCATAGCTGTCTGAGATGTCAGCGATGAGGTTCAACTGCTTCGCGGTGAGCTGCCCCACCGGCACGCCCGCTCCAATGTACTGCAGGCCCTCCTGCTTCTGGGGATAGACGCCTACATGCGAGTGGCCCTGCTGGGAAAACGGGCGGGCCTCATTCAGCGGTGAATCGGCAAGGAGCCTCCGCGGCTTCCACCGCAGAAACGTCTCCGCGGCGTTCACCACACCGTCGAGGCCCATGCGCTCCACCACATACTTGAAGCGCGCCTTCTTCCGGTTCGTGCGGTCGCCCTCTTTGATAAAGACACGCAGCAGCGCGACGATAAACTCATTCAACTGCCCCGGCTCCAGCAGGACACCGCAGTCGCTCGCAAAGGTTTGATGTCCTGTGACACCGCCAAGGGCGATGCGGAAATACACGCCGGGCACAATGCCTTCCGCGTTCTCTCCAATGAGCACCGCACTCGCCCCGATGTCATTCGTGTCCTCCACGGCACTGATCAGTCCACCACCATCGTAGGCGATATTAAATTTCCGAGGCAGGTCATAGAACTCACGCCCGCCAATGATGAGTGTGGCCAGCTCATTCACGAAGGGGCGCACATCAATGATCTCGTGCGGATCGTAGCCGGCGCACGGATTCATGGTGATGTTGCGGATGTTGTCCGCGCCCGCGCCCTTGCTGTGCAGGCCGCAGCCCTGGATGCGCCGCAACACTTCAGGACAGTCCTTCGGTTCGATGAGACGGATTTGGAAGTTGTTCCGCGTGGTGATCTGGATGTAGCCCGTGGTCAACTCACTGGCGATCGCCGCCAGTTCGCGCAGTTGATAGCTTTTCACCACACCACCCGGGATCCGCAGCCGGCACATGTAGCCGTCCTTCACCGGGTTCAACCAAAAGAGGCCGTTCCACTTATAGCGAAAGACACTCTCCGGCTCCGGCTTCGCATTCCAGCGGGCATCAATAACCAGCTGCTCCACCGCATCGAACGGGTGCAACTCCCGCTTAATCCGCTCCTCCTTTGTCAGATCATCATCCGGCACCTGATCCGCCGCCGGCCTGGGAGCGAGATCACCAAAAGTGATGCCACTGGCCTGAACGCCGGCGAAGAAGCCTTCGAGGTAGCGCTGCTGCACATCGCTGAAGGCACCAGACGGGAACGCGGAGGGACTAATAGACATCGCGGACATAGCGTTTGGTTTTCTTCATCTCTGCAACCCAGGCGGCTGCGTCCTCTTCGGTTTTGCCGCCGGCAGTGCGGATAACCTCATGCAGCGCGGCATCCACATCTTTTGCCATGCGCGAGGCGTCGCCGCAGACATAGAAATGCGCGCCCTCCTCCAGCCATGCCCAGAGTTCGGCGGCGTGCTCGATCATGCGGTTCTGCACATAGACCTTTTCCTTCTGATCGCGGGAGAAGGCCAGATCGAGCCGTGTGAGGTGACCGCTTAGCTGCCACTCAGCAATTTGCTGCTCGTAGAGAAAATCCGTGGCGTGACGCTGATCCCCAAAGAAGAGCCAGTTCCTGCCTTTGGCTCCAGTGGCTTCGCGTTCTTCGAGAAAAGCGCGAAAGGGAGCGATCCCGGTGCCTGGACCCACCATAATCATCGGCTTCACAGGATCCGCAGGCACACGGAAATGAGCGGACTTCTGAATGAAGACATTCGCCGTTTCGCCAATGGCGAGGCGGTCAGCAAGGAAAGTGGAAGCAACACCTTTTTGTGCCAGCCCGCTGGCTTCATAGCGCACCGCACCCACAGTGAGGTGGACTTCGCCGGGGTGTGCTTTGGGGCTGGAGGAAATGGAATAGAGCCGCGGCTGTAACGTGCGGAGACCGTCGATAAAATCCTGCGGGCTGACAGGAGCCACGGGCTTCACGCTCAGCAGCGAGCGGACTTCAAATTTGCTGATCAACGCATCGCGGAGCTTGAGCACCTTGCCGTCCTCCATCGCAACCAGCGCATCACCACTCAATCCGTGGGCCGCGATGACTTGATCCACGACACCCGGACAGTTCAGAGCGAAGACGCCAAGCGCATCGCCAGCCTCGTATTCCATCCCTTCCGCAGGGAGCGCGAAGGCAATGTGCCGGGTGTCCTTCGCAGACCCATGACCGTTGAGCAGACGATTCTCGATGAGCGTCGCGGGGCATGAATTCTTTTTGGAGAAGCCTTTCGCAGTCTCCACGGCGGCCGTCGTCAGAACAGGAGCCACGGCGGCTACCGCAGGTGCCGCGAGCAGTGCCTCCAGCGCCCCGGATACCCAGGCTTTGGCCGGGGTCTCAAAGTCAACATCACAATCCTGGCGCGGGTGAATTCGGGTGGCCCCCAGTTCGGCGAGGCGCTCATCGAATTTGCGCCCGGCAAAGCAGAAGGTGTCAGCGTAATTAATGTCGCCGAGAGCAAGTACTGAGTAGCGGACACTGTTCAGTTTCGGCGAGGATCCGTTCTGATTGAGCTGATCCCAGAATCCGGCGGCGTTGTCCGGCATCTCTCCTTCACCCCAGGTGCTCGTGATGAGGAGCACGTTCGGTTCGCTGGCGAGCGCAGTGGCATTGACTGCATCCATGGCTGCTGCACGGGCGGAGAAACCGCGGGTTCCTGCCTCTTTCGCAACCTTCTTCGCCAGCGCCTCTGCGTTTCCACTTTGACTGCCAAAGAGCACGAGCAGCGGAGCCGCAGAAGAGACGGCCGCGCAACCCGCTGGAACGGCGCCAGTACCGCGACTCAACATACCGGCCAGAAAGCCATTGAGCCAGGATCGCTGTTCAGGTGAGAACGGAGCGGATTCGGGAATGATGGGAAGGCTGCTCATTCAACGGGGAGGGGGTGGGGCTGCGAGATGGGATTTTTGGGCGGGGCTACTCGCGGAGGAGCAACCCCGCCCGCACCCTGACCCGCCGCAACCCTGGCGGGCCAAATCAGTAACAGTTGTTTAGAAGTCCAGTTGAGCCTGCACGTAGGCGAAGTCAGCGTCGTCACCGGCTCCAGTGTCGTCGAGGTAGCCACCGGCGAAGAAGCGGCTGTAGCCGGCCATGAAGCTGAGGTTCTTGTTCACTTTGTAAGTGAGAGTGAGGTCCACCTCGCTGCCGGCAAAGCTGTCGGCACCTGGCGTGATAGGACGTACTGCAGTGGTGCCGTTGGCGCGATACCAGGCGTTGCCGGTGTCGGCCAGCCAGAACAGGTGATAGTCGAGCCGTGCGGTGAGTTTCTTCGTCGGGGCCGCAGTGAGGCTGATGGCAACATTGTGAAGGTTCTGCCATGAAAAGACGTCCATGTAGCCGTAGAATTTGTGGTTCGTGGGGAAAAGATTCTGGAAGGTATCCACGTCCCCATCGGCAGCGTTGTCATCACCGCTGCCGTAGTTGTATTCGAGAGCAAGGCGCGGCTTCCAGGCATGATCAAAGGTATAGCCGACACCCCAGTGTCCTGCGAATGCAGCGAGGTCCTTGCCCCGCACGTCACCGGACTGGAATGCCATCTCAGTCTCGTAGTCCCACGGCCCGTAAGCGCCCGCGGTGCTCTTCATGCGTGTGCCGAGGGTAAAGAAGGAAGTATCCCCGGCCGCGGCGTCTTCGTTGAGGTGGAAGGCATAGAAGTCAGTGGTCTGCTTCCCGATCGCCGTGGTGCTGAAGTATAAGCCGCTGAAGGTTTGATCACGCATGGCATCATCGAACCAGTCGGACTGATTGATCGCGTCGTCGTCGAACTTCACCACACTGGAGGCGAACCCTTCCACCCACCATTTCTCGGACGCATAGCGCAGGCGCACCGCATCAAAAGTGCGGCCCTGATTGGCCCATTCCAGCGGACCAACAAGGCGCTCATCGCCGTAGAGGAAAATCTGGCGGCCGATCTTGCCGCTCCAGCCGCTCTTGGCATTCCCAAGCTCGATATAGGCCTGCCGCACATCAAACGGATCATCGCCTTCTGCCCCCATGGCACCGATGACATTTGGACGGTCGGAGTCCCACTCGCGTGTGTCCTGCCCCTGAATATAGATGTTCATGAACGGCGTTGGCGTCCATTTCATGCCTACACGGAAGCGGTTCAGAATCCATGAGTCATCCGTGAGCGAGTCCACGCTGTCGTTGAAGTCGAAGTTGTTCTCACGGGACTCGAAGCGCATCTTCTCCTGTACATCGAAGACGAGTTTGCCGTCGAAGAACGAGAGCGGATTCGGAGCCGCAGGCGGCGGTGGTGGTGGGGTCTTGGTGTCTGTCGGGCCGGCAATGGCCGAAGCAGCAAGGGCGAGGAGCGGAATCGCAGCAGCAGTGAACTGGCGGTGTCTGGTCATGGTGTTGTTTGTTTGTTTTTTTGTTTTGGGCTGCGGAGATGGGTTCAGGCGGTGGCGAGCCGGGTGTGGGCCGCGAGTTCCGCCGCAAGGTCGGGTGATGGGGTAAAGTCCGCATCGCGGCTGGGCCGGATGTGGCTGCGCTCAGTGAGAAAGGTGAGCAGGTGATTCCTCAGATCGCGGGACTGCGGATCGTGGAGCATGGCCTCGCGGCTGCGCGGGCGGGCGACCGGGATGCGGAGGATGTCGCCGATCTCGGCCTCGGGTCCGTCGGTCATCATGACGACGCGGTCGGAGAGATAGACCGCTTCGTTCACATCGTGCGTCACCATCAGCGTGGTGATTTGGAAGCGGCTCCAGAGATCAAGGAGCACGTCCTGGAGTTCCGCCTTGGTGAGCGAGTCCAGCATGCCGAACGGTTCATCAAGCAGCAGCATCCGCGGCTGAAGAGCAAAGGCCCGGGCGATGCCCACGCGCTGCTTCATGCCTTGCGAGAGTTCCGCCGGATACTTGTGCATGGCATCGCCGAGACCGACGATGGACAGGTAATACTCCGCGAGCTGACGGCGCTCGGCTTTACTGGCAGTGAAATAAACCTGATTCACCCCGAGCATCACGTTCCCCAGCGCCGTCATCCACGGCAACAAAGAGGGAGACTGGAAAACCACGCCGCGGTCGGGGCCGGCTTCTGTCGTTTCGCGGCCATCAAGGATCATGCCGCCACCGCTGGATTCACTGAGCCCGGCGACGATGGCGAGCACGGTACTTTTACCGCAACCGCTGTGTCCGATGAGAGAACAGAACTCTCCCTTAGCGAGGCGCAGGTTGAACTCCTTGACGATGACACTCTCGCCGCCGCCAGGAGCCGGGTAGGATTTGCTCAGGCGGAAGAGTTCGAGCATGGCTGGAGTGTGGGCACTCATGCGGCGGTGGTGACTTCTTCGGTTTTCAGATCCGAGCGGCGGCGCGGTCCACGGCGGGTGAAGTAGCGCAGCGTGTCGCGCGTCATGAGGTCCTCCGGCAGAATGTCCGGCGCGCTCACTTTCTTTGTCACCGCAGGCGTTGCCGCCTTCTTCGCGGCGACGAGCTGGCCGATAATGTCGGCGCGCAGGCCGGCATAGAGCGGGTGGTCCTGCAGTTCGCGGCGGTCCCGCGGCCGCTCAATGCCTACCGGAATCTCGCGCCCCAGTGTGGCCCCACCATCCGGCAAGGGCAGCAGCGGAATCACACGGTCGGCCATGAGAATGGCTTCGTCAGGGTCGTTCGTGATCCAAATAACCGTCGTGCGGTTCCGCAGCCAGATGTCGCTGATCTCATCCTGAAGCGTGGCGCGCGTCAGGGCATCCAGAGCACTCAGTGGTTCATCCAGCAGAAGCACCCGGGGCTGCATGGCCAGGGCACGGGCGACCGCCACACGCTGCCTCATGCCACCGGAGAGTTCCTTCGGGCGTTTGCTCGCCGCGTGGCCGAGTTTGACCATGTTCACATACTTCGCGGTGTGCTCGGCACGCTGCGCCGACGACCACGAGGGATACACTTCATCCACCGCGAGGCGGATGTTTTCACTGACGGAAAGCCAGGGCAGCAGCGAGTAGTTCTGGAAGATGACGCCGCGATCATGGCCAGTGCCGCTAATTGGCTTACCCTCCATTTCCACACTACCGCTGGTTGCCTGGAGCATTCCGGCAATGAGCGAAATGAGCGTGGTCTTTCCCGTGCCGGAATATCCAATGATGGAAACGAAGTCGCCTTCGTTCACGGAGAGCGAGATGTCGCGGAGCACTGGCGTGAACCTGCTTCCTGCGCCGTAACCTTTGGAGACTGAGTTGAACTGAATGAGTGACATTGGGTTGCGAATGTGTGTCGTTCAGGACGTGCGCAGGCGGTTCTCCACAGCACTCATCGCACGATCAATGATGAGCCCGACGAGCCCGATGATCAGAATGCAAAGGATGATGTGAGCATGGCGGCCCGCGTTGTATTGCTGGTAGAGGAAGCCGCCGACACCGGGCCGGCCGGTGAGCATTTCCACAGCCACGATGACGAGCCACGCCATTCCGAGCGAGAGACGGAAGCCGGTGAACATATTCGGCAGCGAGGCCGGGATGAGCACCTTCGTCAGGGTCTTGAGCTTCGAGAGCTTGAGCACCTTCGCGACATTGCGGTAATCCTGCGGGACAGCGCGCACGCCGACGGCGGTATTGATCACCGTAGGCCACATTGCGCAGATGGCGATGGTGAACAGCGCTGCGGCATCCGATGGACCGAAGGTCACTTTGCCATCGCCATCCATCATCTTGATGGAGCTGAACAGCACGAGCCCCAGCGGGAACCACGCGAGCGGTGATACCGGCCGCAGCACCTGCACGATGGGGTCCAGCATCTGCGTGAAGCGCTTCGACAGGCCGAGCAGGAACCCGAGCGGTGTGCCTATGGCGAGTGCAATGAGGTAGCCTTTAGCCACAAGGCCCAGCGAGAGGAGCGTGAAGGCGAGTACGCCCTGATCCAGTTCCCCGCGCTTTTCCATCGGCTTCATGACGTATGGCTTGCTGGCTTCCCAGGTTTCGACGGGCGAAGGCAGCTCCGGGGAAATGCCCGTGCGCTTCACCGTGGTCACCGGATCGCCGAAATCATCCACCGACGTCGTCGTGACCGAACTGCCGGCGATGACGATCCACACCAGCATCACGACGCCGACGCCGATGAGCGGCAGCACCAGCGAGTCCCACTTTAGGTTGCGGAGGAATTTCATGGCGGCTCAGCCTTTGATGCTGTTCACAGCGAATGAGGCGGCATACTTTTCCATGTCGCCCTTAGGATCGAAAACGCTGCCATCGAAGAGCTTCTCCGGTGTTTCGCCAAGGCCGCCGTGTTTATAGCCGATCTCCTTCATGGCTTCCTCGTAGATGTCGGCTCGCATCACCTGCTTCGTCACAGCGGCGTAGTCCGGCGCGCCTTCGGTGAAACCCCAGCGGCGGAGTTGCGTGAGCCACCACTGGCAGTATTTCGGCTGCGGATAGTTGCAGTTCCGGTCGCTGAAAGTCATGTAGTCCGGGTCCTTCAGCTTGCGGCCATCGCCGAAAAGATACTTGCCCTGGAGGCGGCCGAGGATCGTTTCCGGCGGGCAGTTGATGTAGTTCGCGCCGCTCACGATCTTCGCGCCTTCCGTGCGGTTATCCATCTTGTCGAGCCACACACTGGCTTCGTGCAGCGCCTTGAGCACCGCCTTCACCGTCTTGGGATTTTTCTCCGCAAACTCCTCCGTAAAGGCGCATACCTTCTCCGGGTGGTCTTTCCAGATCGCCTGCGTCGTGGTCGCGGTAAAACCGATGTCCTCCGCGATGGCCCGCGCATTCCATGGTTCGCCCACGCAGAAGCCGTCCATCTTATCCACCTTCATGTTCGCCACCATCTGGGGAGGCGGGATGGTAATGAGATTGATGTCCGCGCCACCGCCTGCGGCATCTCCCGGATGAATGCCACCCGCGGCGAGCCAGTAGCGGATCCACATGGCGTGCGTGCCTGGCGGGAAGGTCATGGCGAAGGTCATCGGTGTGCCGCTTTTCCTGGCGGCGTCCACGAGCGGCTTCAGCGCTTTCGGGTCCGCTGCCACTTTGCCCGCGAGCGACTTCTTCAAGGTGATCGCCTGACCATTCCGGTTGATAAGCCAGGGCACGATCATCGGCTTCTTTGGCGCGCCGCCGAGGCCCATGGTGCTGGCGATCGGCATCCCGATGAGCATGTGCGTGGCTTGAATATCGCCTGTGCTCAGCGAGTCCCGGATGGCCGCCCAGCTCGCACCTTTCGACACCGTCGAGTTGATGCCGTACTTCTTAAACAGCCCCTTCTCATGCGCGATGACGATACTGGAGCAGTCAGTGAGCGCGATGATGCCGAGCTTGATGTCCGCGGTTTCCGGCGAGTCATCGGCATAGACGGAACCGCCCCAGCCTTGCGGCAGACCGGCGAGCAAAGCCCCGGCAGCGCCGGCAGCTGAGCGGCGGAGAAACGAGGAGCGGGTGAGGGAGGATGCGTTTGGTTTCATAGATATGGAGTGAATGATGTGTGGAGAGAATGTCAGGCCGCCTCCCGCCAGCATTGCTGGAGGAGTTCCGTGCGGCGCACTGAGGCCGGGAGCACCCCGTGGCGGATGAGTTCCTGCAGCACCCAGGCACCGCGCTCGGCGGTGGGGCGGTTGGCGTCGCGGCGGTGGAAAATGAGGAAGGTGCCGGCGTCCCGTTTGCGGCCGGTGCCATCGGTGAATGGACCCGTTAGGCTCGGTGCGATGCTGGCAGCGCCGGGGAAGTGTCCTGTCGCCTCCATCATGGCAGCTAGCTTCGGCCGGTTGGCCGGCGCATCGCACCAGCGGCAGGCCTCATCGAGGGCAGCGGTCAAAGCGGCGAGCCGACCCGGGGATTCCCTCGCGAAATCCTCATGCACCAGCAGCACCTTCTCGGCGTGGCCGGGCACGATCTCGCTGCTCACCGCCGGGCACCAGCCCGTGCCGTTTTGCACGGCTACCGTATTCCACGGCTCGCCGGCGCAGTAGCCGTCGATGAGCCCCTCCGCCATGCACTCCGGCATGAGGCGCGGCGGCAGGATCACCAGCCGCACATCGTGGTCCGGGTTGAGGCCGCACTGCTCCAGCCACGCGCGCAGCAGGAAATAGTGTGAGGAATACTTCGACACCGCGGCAAACGCCGGCAGGCTGCCCGTCTGCGACCGCACCCAGCGGCCCAGCGTCGCCGCATCGCGCACGCCGCTTTTCCACAGCGCCGTGGAGAGCGTGATCGCGTTGCCGTGCAGATTGAAGATGAACGGCGTGAAGACCGGCGTGGTGACACCGGCGCAGCCAGCCCGCATGGCAAAGACCAGGCCGGCGGGCGAATGCGCGCAGTCCAGCTGGCGAAAGTGAATGCCCTCGCGCACTGTGGCCCAGCCCAGTTCCCAGCACAGCTCCACGGCCACGCCGTGTTTGGCGAAAATGCCGAGTCCTGCGGCCGCCACGAGCGGTGCCGCATCCATCAGCGGCACGCAGCCGATGCGCACGGGGCGCACGTCGGCGGAGAGCGGGCTGGCGGCGGTCTTTTTCTTTGCTGGCATGAGACCAGGTATCGCAGCCCCTGTGCCATCCGTCCCGTTCTGGCACAGAACCTGCGTTCATAGTTTTTGGCTCAGGCATCAATTTTATTAATTCATGGACGACCTCCTCGATACCCGGCAGCTCCGCGCCTTCCTTGCGGTAGCGCGCACCGGCAGCTTCACAGCCGCAGCGAAGCAACTGCACCTCACGCAGTCCGCCATCAGTCACGCCATCAAAGTGCTGGAAGACAGCCTCGCGTGCGTGCTCGTGCAGCGCAGCGCGCGCCAGGTCCTCTTCACGCGGCACGGGCGGGAACTCCTCCAGCACGCCGAGGCCATTGAGCATCGCATGACGCAGGCCCGCGAAGCCCTGCGCTCCCTCGATGGCTCGCCGCGCGGCACCCTTCGCATCGGCTGCACCACCGCGGCCTCACAGTATATCCTGCCTGGAGTGCTGCGGGAGTTTAAGGAATCGTTTCCGCACTACGAGATCAAGATCATCCCTGGAGAGACGCCCGCGGTACTGGAGAAACTCCAGCGCGAGGAGCTGGATTTCGGCCTCATTATTCAACCCGAAGACCTCACCGGCGTACAGTGCCAGCCACTACTGGAGGACGACATCGTCTTTGCCGTAGCGCCCGGGCATCCGTGGGCGGCGGGCGGCAGCGTGCCCTTCACGGGCAGCGAGACCTTTATCATCTCCACGCGGCAGAGCACAACGTGGCAGCTCATTACCAGCGTGCTCCGCCGCAGCGGCTGGATGCCACAGAGCATTATCGAAGTGGGCAGCAGCGAAGCCACGCGGCAGCTGGCCCTCACCGGTTACGGCATCGGCGTCTGCACGTCGTGGACGGTCACGGGCGAGCTGGCGCGCGGCCAGCTGGTGGCGGTGCCGCACCCTGCCGGGCCCATCCGCCGCACCTGGTTGAGTGCCATGCGGAAAGGCCGCAGCATAAACCTCGCGGAGCGCACCTTCCTCGGTCTGTGCCGGGAAAGCGCGCGCCTGCTCACCACACGGATGCTGCGGCAGTAGGGCGCGGGATGGGGCTTGAGTGCGGTGGCGAAATCAGCTATGAGCGGAGCATGCGAACGGATAATCAGCGCGAAAGCAGCAATGTGGAGGACCGCCGCGGGTCGTCGAAGGGGCCCCTGATCGGCGGGGGACTGGGGGCGATTGTCATCGCCATCATCATCGCGCTGCTGGGGGGCGATCCGAGCCAGTTTCTCGGCAATCTGCAGAGCGGCCCGCCCGCGGGCACGGAGCAGAGCATCCCGGACACGCCGGAGTCGCGCGAGGCGGCGCGCTTTGTGAGCGTGGTGCTGGGGGTCACGGAGGATGTGTGGCGCAAGGTGCTCCCGGAGCAGACGCGGGTGGCCTACGAGGATCCCATCCTCGTGCTTTTCAGCGGGCAGGTGAGTTCCGCCTGCGGACGGGCCACCGCGGCGACGGGGCCGTTTTACTGCCCGGGTGACCGGCAGGTGTACATTGACCTGAGCTTCTTTGAGGAGCTGGCCTCGCGCTTCAAAGCGCCGGGGGATTTCGCCCAGGCTTACGTCATCGCTCACGAGGTGGGGCATCACATACAGAAGCTGCTGGGCACGTCGGGCAAGGTGAACCGGCTGCGGGCGCGGCTCAATGAGCGGGACTTCAATCAGGTGTCGGTGCGGCTGGAACTGCAGGCGGATTTCTACGCCGGAGTGTGGGCGCACCACGCGCAAGAGATGCGGAATATCCTGGAGGAGGGGGACATCGAGGATGCGCTGCGCGCGGCGAACGCCATCGGGGATGACCGGCTGCAAAAGCAGGCGCAGGGGCACGTGGTGCCGGATTCGTTCACGCATGGCACGTCCGAGCAGCGCATCCGGTGGTTCACGAAGGGCTTTAAGTCGGGCGATGTGCGCCAGGGGGACACGTTCTCCATTCCCTACGATCAACTGTAGGCCTGCGGGGTGCCGGAGCGCGCCGCAGGGCTGCGAAAGTGCCGCTGTGGAGAGAAAGAGCTTGCCGCTTATGAAAATTATGAGGCAGTTTTTGCGGAGCCAGCGCCTTTGCCTGGCCGCGCCGCCCGGAAAAGGCTGCCGTGACGGCCTAAAACTTGCGCCGCAGATGGCTGGGCAGAATGCTCAGGGCTTCGCGGTACTTCGCGACGGTGCGGCGGGCGATTTTCACGCCCTGCTCCTTGAGGCGGGTGGCGATGTCGTCATCGCGCAGCGGCGCGGAGGCGTCCTCCAGTCGGATCATCTCGGCGATAGTCGTCTTCACGCTGGTGTTGGAGAGCTGCTCGCCGTCCTGAGTTTCCAGCCCTGAGGTAAAGAAGTAGCGCAACTCAAACACCCCATAGGGCGTGGACATGTACTTGCCGGCAATGGCGCGGCTCACCGTGGTCTCGTGCACGCCGACGACTTCCGCGACCTGAGACATGATGAGCGGCTTGAGCGCGGAGGGGCCGTTGCGGAAAAAATCCTGCTGCCGCGACACGATTTCCTCGGCGATGCGCTGTATGGTCTGCTGCCGCTGGTGGATGCTGCGGATGAGGAATTTCCCGCTGCGGATTTTGTCGCGGATGTAGTCGCGCACGTCCTGACCGCCCTTCGGGTTGGCCATGATGTCCTTGTAGAGATTGCTGATGCGCAGTCTCGGGAGCTGGCCTTCGTCCATCTGGACGACATACTTGCCGCCGCTGCGCTCGACGCGCACGTCAGGCACGATGAACTGTTGCTGCCCGGGGCTGAAATTCGACGCGGGCCGGGGATTGAGCGAACCGATGATTTCTGCCGCGAGGGTGATGTCCGACGGCTCCACCGACAGGCGACGCGCGATGTGGGGAAAACGGTGCCGGGCGAGGTCCTCAAGGTGCGCGGAGATAATGCGGCTCTCCAGGCTGTGCTCACGGCCGGAGCGCTTGAGCTGAATGAGCAGACACTCGCGCAGATCTTCCGCCCCCACGCCCGGAGGGTCGAAGGTTTGGATGATCTCTTTGGCTTCCTGCAAACCGGCGATGGGAATGCCCTGCTGCAGACTGGTCTCGGCGATGGGAGCCCCCAGGAAGCCGCGGTCATCAAGGCTGCCGATGAGCATTTCCACCAGCGCCCGGACTTCCGGCGTGCATTCCAACGTGGCCAACTGCTGCACGAGGTGGTCCTGCAGCGTGACCGGCACGGTGAGGGAATCGAAAAGGAACTGGCGGCGCTCCTCTTCCTCCGAAGTGCGCGGGCCGTGGCCGGCTGCGCTTTGCTGAAGGTAGCTGCGCCACTCATCGTCCATTTTGGACAGGCGGTCGAACTCGGATGCAAAATCGTCGTCCTGCAGCTCTGCTTCAGGACGCTCCTGCTCCAGCGAGATGCCGGTATCCTCAGCCTCCAGCACCGGATTCTGTGCCATCTCGGCATCGATCATCTGACGCAGCTCGAAAACCGGGGCCTGCAGAATATTCAGGCTCTGCTGCAACTGCGGCGAGAGCCGCTGCTGCTGGCTGAGGTGCTGACCGAGCGTCTGCGAGGTATTCATCAATATCGTGCGTCCCGGCTACCATCTCTGCCCGGGATCGACAATCAAGCAGGCACCGTGCCACTAACCAATAAATCTTTTCATGCGCGCTCCCGGAACCCGCTCCCTTGGAGCTTGCCCGCGGCTGCATTCCGGCGGAAGTGCCGCCATGTCTACATTTCCTGATTCATCCAGCCTTGAGATTTCCCCAGCCGCCGTCGCCGCTCTGCGGGAAGCCGGACAACCGCCTTTTCTGCTCATTGATTGCCGTGAGGAGGATGAATGGCGGCTCTGCCACATTGAGGGTGCCGTCCTGATGCCATTGTCCAGGTTTGGCGAACTGGCCCGGCAGCGGTTCACGGACGCGGAGGAACCGGTGGTGATCTACTGTCACCATGGCATGCGCAGTGCCCAGGCCGCACTGTTCCTGCGCCAATATGGCATGAACCGCGTCTGGAGCATGGCGGGAGGCATCGACGCCTGGTCCACCGGTATTGACCCCGCGGTGCCGCGGTATTGATCAGGGAGCCGCCGGGCTGGCGAGCGAGTATTTTTCAGCGAGCCAGGCGCGAAGTTCCGCTTCTGTGGTGAAGGACTTGTCCGGCTTGAACCCGGTGCAGAAGTGAACCACCGACTTGCCTGGCTGTGCGGCCAGCGGAGCGAGGTCCGGCACTTTTGCTGTGAGGAGCTTTTCGCTTTCTGCGCCGTCCATATAGAGCACCCGGATGCCCGGGAGAAAGGCCCCGCGCAGAGCATCCAGCATCGGCTGCACCGCGGCATCCCCGGCCACGGCACTGATAACAATCTGCTGCGGCGATGCCGCCAGCAGATCTACCGCGCGGAGAAAACGGACGAAGGCCCCCGGCATAATGGCCGCCTGCACGCCATAGCGCTCCATGATGCGGCGGGCCTTGTCGCGGTAGTCCGTATTGCCGGTCATGATGCTCAGATTCGCGAGGTTGATGAGGGAAGTGGAACCGGCGGAGATCTCGCTGGCCTCATCCATGCTCTTCATGCGGTGGAACAGGAAAGGAGAGTCCGGCCCATCGAAGAAGCCCCCGTCGGTCTTGTCCCATAGATCCTTGATTTGCCGCTCCTGCAGTTCCATGGCACTGGAAAGCCAGCGGGCATTGCCTGTAGCTTCGTAAAGATCAATGAGCCCGGCGATAAGTGTGGCGTAGTCCTCGCTGTAGCCGGGAAGAGGAGAGGGACCATCCAAAAAGGCGTGGAGCAGCCCGCCGTCTTTGCTGCGCAATTTAGTGAGGAGAAACTCCACAGCCCGCTCGCCGCGTTTGATCAGCGCCGGGTCTTTCAGCGCCCAGCCGGTCCGGGCAAAGCCGGATACGATCACACCATTCCAGCTGGTCAGCACTTTGTCCTCCAGCATGGGCCGCGGCCGCTTGCGGCGGGCTTCGAGCAGCCTGGCAGTAGCGGCATTGAACTGCTCGCGTGCCGCTGCCGGCTCTATACCCAGGGATTTTCCGGCTTCCTCCGGCGTTTGCTTTACCGTCAGCACATTCGTATTGCCGAGCCGGGTGCGCATGGTGGAATCGAGCGGAAGATTCCCCCGGTCTTCGATCCCAAAGACTGCACAAACGAGCGGTGAGGCGTCTCCGGCGACCGCGTCCACCTCCTGTTTGCTCCAGACATAGTAGGCTCCCTCAGTCATGGCGCCGTCCGGCCCGGGACTGCTGCTGCCCTCCGCGCAGTAAAATCCACCTTCCGGATGCGACAGTTCCCGCTCTGCATAGGCGAGCAGCCGCGCGGCAAACGTCAGGTAGTCCTTCTTTCCGGAAACCTGAGCCGCCGCGACCAGGGCCTGGGACATGTAGCCCTGGTCGTAGAGCATCTTCTCAAACTGCGGAACCGCCCAGTAAACATCGGTGCTGTAGCGGTGAAAGCCGCCGCCGATCTGATCCAGAATGCCGCCGGCCAGCATGTGGTCGAGCGTGGTGGTGATCATTTCCAGGGCCTCCTCCTGTTTGCCAAACTGGCGTCCTTTTTCCCCCAGACCGAAGCGGAGCAGAAAGTCGATCGCCTGATGCGGGGCAAAGCGGGGCGGCGGGCCAAAGCCGCCGTAACCGGGATCGTACACCCCGCGCAGCTTTTGATAGTGCGCCTCGCGCGCCAGCCGCGAAAACAACTGAAAGGCAGGTTCACGGGCTGGCCCCTGGAGCTTCGCAAAGACGAGCGACGCGCCGGTGACGCTCAGCCGGTCCATCATGGCCCCGGTCTGCTCCGGCGTCATCTTTGTCCACAGTTCCTCCAGCTTGGCCGAGGGCAAATCGGCCAGCGCATAACCCAGCCGGTCGCCGGCAAAGTCCCGGAACCGCGACAGCTGCTCCTCGTCTGTCAGTTTGAGGAACTTTTTCGCCTCTTCAGACTCCATATTGCCCTCTGCCGGCGGGCCCAGCCAGCGCCGGCGGAAATCGGCGAGGTAAGATTCTGCGCTCTCTTTCGCCTTCGCCCCAACGTAGTCCGGGGAGGTCTGCCAGTTATTGGCCACATGCTCAATCGTCAGTCGCCATGAAGGATTGTTGCCCACCGAGTCAGGCGGAAAATAGATCCCCTGATAAATCGGCAGTCCGTTGGGGGTGAGCCAAATGTGGAGCGGCCACCCGCTGATTTTCTGCTTCCAGAAGGAGTAATGGAGGAAAGCCGTATTCACATCCGGCCGCTCTTCACGGTCCACCAGCACACAGATGAAGTGCTTGTTCATGAATCGCGCAATCTCCGGCTTCAAAAACGACTCCGTGTGCATCTTCTGGGACCAAGGGCAACTGGCATAGCCAATCGAAACCAGCAGCGGCTTGTTGTCCCTGCGGGCCTTCTCGAAGACTTCAGCACCCCATGGATGCCAGTCCACGGGATCATTCGCATGGCGGCGCAGAAAGGCAGACTGCTCCGTGAGAAGACGGCTGGCCTTTCCTGCGGCCGGCAGTTCCCCCTGCTCGGCATCCACACTGTTGTTCTTAAACTCCCGCTTCGCCACCGCCGGCTTTCCACAGCCGCCCGTGAGCGACATCAGCACGAGCCCGGCACCTGCCGCGAACTTCCGCAACGCATTCATTTTGAGCATCTCATTCATAGGGTTCAAAATCTATCAGCCAGCAAGCGAAACAATCCCGCGGTATCCGGCGGCCGGACGATTCCAGCGCGCCCGGGGAATGCAAATGCTTTCCCTCGGGGAATCAACAGATCACCAGCCTGCGCCGCATTCCATTCCCGAAAAAACAGCGGCCTGCGGAAATGACTTCCGCAGGCCGCATAGCAACTGTCGATGCAGGGGTGAACGAATCAGGCGCGGCGGCGGCGACCGAGGGCCAGCAGGCCGAGCAGCGTCAGCGCAGCACCCGTCGGTTCCGGCACATAGGTGAGGGTACCGTTGGTGCTAAGGTTGTTGATCCAGTAAGTGGAGTCGGTTCCTGACGGCCAGTTGATGGTGCTGAAGCTGCCGGATGTTGTGCCAAAGTCGAACAGATTGAAAGTTTGCCCGTTCGTCAGGGAGCCACCGATGAGGCTCAGGTTGAGCGTGCCACCGAATGCCATATTGCCGCTCACGCTGGTCAAGTCAGCCGTCTGGCCGGGAGCCAGCGACGGATCAAGTTCGAAGTCGGAAGTGCCGGCGAGCGTGAGGCTGCCGGCGATGGTCAGCGCGCCGATGGAAGCCCCTGGTGCCAGGGTGCCATTCACGGTCACATCACCGGTGATAGAGCCATTACCGTTCAACTCCTGAGAAGCGGCAATGACGATACCACCAGCCACCGCGGAACCATCAAAGGAAGCCCCGGCTGCGACAGTGATCTCGCTTAAGGGATTCAGGCTGCCTCCGGCTCCGAGTTTCAGGGTGCCATTGTTGATGATGGTCCGGCCTGTATAGGTGGAGATACCGTTGAGCGTCAGGGTGCCCAGCCCACTTTTAGTCAGACCACCGGCACCACTAAGCCCCTGGTTTACCGCAGCGTCAAAGCCGTTGGTATCGAAACGAAGCCCACCGGATTTCACCTCAAGATTTGCATCGGAGAATCCAACAAAGAAATTGCTTGAACCAGCCAGAGCCTGTACCAAGCCACCGTTGAAGTTAATCTTTGCCAAGGAAGCTCCATCAGTCTTCTGGAAAAACTGTGCGGCAAAAGTACCACCATCCAAGTTGAGTGTTCCATTGCCTGTAGCCGTATGGCCAATCCGGACACCAAGGCTGCTGTTTATACCAATGAGGCCTGTGCCGCTAAGATTTACAGTTCCCATACCTTCCTCACCAATCAACATGGACGCGCCATTGTTGGTATGGATGATTGAGCCTGCGGACACATTCAATACTCCCGAGCCACCGTTAAACCGGCCGACCGCCAACCAACCGTTGTTATTCAATACCCCGCCCGTCATGTTCATGGTTCCACTTCCAGCAGCACCAACCTGGAAGGTGGAGTCAGCGTTGAAAGTACCTCCGGACAGGTTGAATACCCCTGTGGCCCCGACGTTGGCACCAACGCGACTTTCGCCTGCGCGCACCGTCAAAGTGCCACCAGACATGTTAAAAGCTCCATTGCCGCCATTACGAAACCCAACGAACAACTGGTGTGCCGTCATGGCACCAGTTCCGGAAAGATTAAATGTTCCAGCAGTATCCGCACCAACTTCAGCACCAACCGTGCCGTTGAGGTTCAAACTGCCACCGCTGAGGCTGTAGCTTGAGCCTGCGCTGCCGGCATTGTCATTCGCAATCCCAAACCAGCCGGCATTCACATTAACCACACCACCTGTTTGGTTCACGGTGCCAACTCCGCCCCAGCGCCCAACCTGCATCTCACCGCCAGAATTTATGGTGCCGCTGGAAATGGTAACCGCCCCCGTGCCTCCAGCAGCAGAGCCGTCGTTATCTGCAATCCGGAAAGCACTGATGTTGACACTTCCACTAGTGTTAACGGTCATTGTGCCCGAACCAGCTCCGCCACGCCCGCCCACATAGAGCCTCCCTGTGTTCAGCGTACTGGAACCTGTCATGTTGTAAGTTCCGTTCCCTCCGTTGATACCAATAAAAGCCCAACCCGCAGAAGCATTCAGAACCCCAGCGCTGTGGTTCACGGTGCCTGTGCCGCCATCGCGTCCGATGAACGGATCCTGAATGGCTCCGGTGTCTGAGGTAATTTCTGCGGTGCCGCCATTGTTAATAATAGCAAAATTACCGCCCCCCCCACCCGGAGGACCAGCAGGAGTCCAATTCGCACCATCTGCCCAATTCCCAGTCCCGGTGTTATTCCAATTAAAATCGCCAGCAGATACCAAGCTTGGCGCGAACGCGATACTGATTATAAGGGATGGACGAACTAGTTTCATAAATTGACTAAATGTGTGATGACGAGCTGGAAATTAATCGAAGAGATGAAGATTTATCAAGACAGCCATCTGAAGGCAATTAAAATTCATTGCGAATTCCTGCACGAGAAATTAAGCAATCGGGATTCCCTCTTAATTCACCACTGGGTGGCGGGGTGGTCGCAGAAGATGAACACTCGGAACTCCCTGCGCGAAACCGCCGCCACGAACTTACCTGACTTTTGGCCTGACTGACTGAGGGGGCTTCGGCTCGGCTTTTACAGGTTTACCCTGCTCAGTAGGCGCCTTACCGGAAAGGGTATCTTCGACCTCCTTGAGCTGGGCGGCAGAGAGCGAGGGCTTAATGGCATCAAAGCGCTCTTTTCCGGCGGCGAAGCCGTTGTTGGCGGCCCGGAGGTAGTTGACGGCGGCATAGACCGGATTGGCATCGGTGCCTTCTCCCCGTTCAAACATTTCCCCCAGAATCAGCTGAGCGGGAGCGGAGTTTGCCCGGGCGGCAGCGGCAAAAGCAGCCCCCGCTTTATTCAAATCCCGGGGAATGCCATTACCGGAGCGGTAGCAGCTGCCCAAATTGACCAGTGCGGCGACATTCCCGAGGTCGGCAGCGGCGTGAAAGTATCCAATGGCGGCCACCGGATCCTGCTCAACACCACGCCCCTGCTGGAGGGCGATGCCGGCTTCGTTCAGGGCGAGAGCATTTCCGGCCCTGGCGGCTTTGGAGATCAGCTTCCAGGCGGCCGAAGGGTCCGCAGGCATCCCCTGGCCGACGGCCTGCATCATCCCAAGACGGCACATAGCTTCTGTATCGCCCTGGTCGGCGGCCTTGCGAAACCATGCCACCGGCTCGTCGTAGCTAAGATCGCGGCTCTTCGGGTCCACCTGCCCCATGAGGATCAGCGCATGCGCCGTTTGGGCGGTGGCGAGCCCGCTCTCTGCTGCCTGCTGGATGAGAAACTTTGCGCGCTCCGGATCCGGTTTCCGGCCGGCGGCGCCTGATTGAATCATGCGCGCGAATGCCAGTTGGGCCGGAGGATGACCGGCGTCGGCCGCCTTTTCGAGCAGCGCGGCGGCATCCTCTGCTTTGGCACCCTTCACGGCCCCGCGCAGCATGAGGTCAGCGAGGGACAGCTGCGCTTCAGCGTCCCCGCTGTCGGCCTTCTTTTTCAGCGCGGCCACATCCACTTCGGGCTGAGCAGCCGCCGGGGCAGCGGCGCCGTCTTTTTCCTTCAGCCCAGGCAGCGGAGTGCCCTTTGACTGAGCAGCTGCGGGCAAAGCGATGAGACAGAGGAGCGGAACAAGGTGGCGGGAAAGTGCCATAACTGATTGATTCATGAGGGGGTGCCTTTCTCGTTACTGGCGCTCCAGCACAACCGCCGGAGCTGAGTTTCTGCCCACCACAAGGTCGGCTTTACCGTCGCCGTTCACATCCTGCACCGCGACAGATTTCATGCAGCCGGGGATGACAATGCCGCTCTCCAGCGAGGCCACAGTGGAGAAGCCGCCCTTGCCGTCATTCTTCAGCAGCAGCCCGACGCCGTTGTCATACCGCGGCGTCTCAATCTGCGGGCCATACACCCAGTTCTGCGCCAGGAAGAGGTCCACACTGCCGTCTCCGGTGAAGTCTGCGGCGGCAATGCCAAACACGGGAGCATTCTGCGCCGCCCGTTCGAACGGAGCCCAGGTGAAGCGTCCGCTGCCGTCGTTCATCCACACGCCGCTGCGAAACTCATTGGCCTCATACCGTTCGGCCGCTTTCAGTTTGTCCTCTGTGTAAACATCCGTCAGGCTTGCTTTGGCAAAGGTCTTGAAGGTGGGGAACTTGGATTTGATGAAAGGCATCGCGGTGCTGGAGCAGCTGCGGCCGCGTTCGGGATAAAGCACATCGCCCAGTTCGTTCTTCTCACGCTTCACCTCCACGACCTGGCACTTTCCTGAGTCATCGAACACCCCATAGTAAGTCAGCATGGGGTGCTCCCGGTCGGGGGTCTTATACTTCGTGTTCAGTCCGACATTGCCGGCGAGGAGGTCCACTTTACCGTCGCCATTAACGTCAGCAGGCGTGACACAGTTCCACCAGCCCACTACTTCCGCGAGACCGGCGGAGGCGGTGGATTCCTTGAGGGTGCCTTTTTGATTCACGAAAAGCTTTACCGGGCCCCACTCACAGGAGGCGATGAGATCCGGCCAGGTGTCGCCGTTGATATCCGCCCAGGCGGCACCGCTCACGAGTCCTGCGGCCGGGAGGCCTTCCACCGTCCCGCCGACTTCTTCAAACTTGACTGAGCCTTTAGTGGAGGCATTCCGCAGCAGGCGGCTGCGGTCGCTGCGCGGCCAGTCCTGAGCCTTGCAGCGGGCTCCAATGAACAGGTCGGGCAGTCCATCTTTATCGAAATCACCCGCCGCCACGCAGCCCGCAAACACGCGGATGTCCGGGAAACCTTTTGCGGCCGTAAAGGCACCCTTCCCGTCATTGAGATAAAGCCGGGCGCGCTGCTCTTTGGCATCGGGCAGGAACTCGTTGGATCCACTCACGACACAGATATCAAGGTCCTTATCCCCGTCCACATCCAGAAAGACGGCGCCACTGTCTTCACAGTCTTTGTCCGCACGGAAGTCCTCCGTCCACTTTGCGGAATAACTGCCCTTTCCATCCGCAAGGCGCAACTGAGCCATCTCCCCGGCGCTGCCGCCGTAGAAAACATCGGCATGACCGTCGCCATTCACATCACCCCAGGCCATGCACGGCCCCAGCTGACTGTAACTGTGCGGCAGCAGCGTATGCCGCTGAAAGTCGTCGTCCCAGCCTGTGTCCTTATACTTCAACACAGCGAGCCGCTCCGATTCCTTGAAGAGCGGCGCCGGCTTCACCTCCGGAGTGCGCGGCCCAGGCGCAGCAGGGCGCTCCACCTTCAGCCGCTGGTTCGCCTTCACGCCCTTCAGCACCTGCTCACCGCGCTCTTTGCCGGGCCAGCGGATGATCATCTCGTCGATTTCCGCATCAGGTCCGAGTCCAAAGTGAATCACAGGCTCATTGTAGGAATGGTAGCCAGTCTGCGGGCTGAGGTAACGCAACTGCGCACCGCTCTTCGTCTTCACCACCACTTCAGCTCCAATGGCGTGCGGATTCCCCTTCGCTCCGGCAAGCTGCACCACGATCCAGTGCCCGCCTTTGGTATCATTGCGCCAAATGGCGTTCGGCTCCTCCAGATTCACAGTGACGAGATCCAGGTCCCCGTCGCGGTCGAGGTCCGCATAGGATGAGCCGTAGCTCACTCCATCGTGCCCGATGCCCCATGCATCGCTAACCTCTTCGAATTTCGCATGTCCCGTATTCCGGTAGGCACGGTTCTTTTCCTTGCGCATATCACCCTCTTTCCAGAAATCGAACATGTGCCGCCCGATGAGCATGTCCTGCGTGACCTTGATGTCACTGTCATTCATGTGGCGGCTGATGCCATTGGTGAAATAAACGTCCTGCCAGCCATCGTGGTCGAAGTCCGCAAATTTCACCGCCCACGTCCAGTCCGTGCTGGAGACGCCGTAAAGTCTGGCGCCTTCGCTGAATCGCGGTGTGCCGGTGCCAATGAGGAGCGTGTTTTGCATCTGCTGCTGCGGGCTCGCAAAGTAGGCGCGCTTCGCATCCAGACCGCCCATGACCCCCATCGTGGTCTTGCTCTTGAAGTGGGAGGTGGCGCTCATGTCCGCCACCAGCAAGTCCGGCTGCAGGTCGTTGTTCACATCCCCGAAGTCGCATCCCATGCTGAACCAGGGCGTGTGCGGGGCGGCTGCAGCAGTCACATCCGTGAACGTCCCGTTGCCATTGTTCCGGTAGAGCTTGTCAGGACTGATGAAATCATTGCCGACATAGATGTCAGGCCAGCCATCGCGATTGTAGTCCCACCAGGTGACGCTCAAACCGTCACCACGCCCTTCGATGCCCGCCTCGCTGCTGACATCGGTAAACTTTACCACCCCATCCGTGCAGTCATTGCGGTAGAGCACATCGGGAGTGCCCGTCGCTTCGGTCCCCCAGTTATCGAAGTCATACCGCCACATGCTGTAGAACTTCTCAAACTCCTTCTTAACCACCGGCACGCCGCCCTCTCCCGGTTCCGTGATTTCCTTAATGTCCTGGCGGGTCCCGGCGGGGTCCTCAATGCGGTTCGTCAGGAGATACAAATCAAGATCACCGTCTCCGTCATAATCCGCAAAAGCGGCGCTGTGGGAGCAGTCCACCTTGCCCAGCCCGCCGGCATCGGGCGCCGGCGTATATTTTAAAACCCCGTCTGCCCCGGTCGCATTGAGCCACAGCTGATTCGGCTGCATGTAGCGGCAGACGTAAAGATCAGTCCTGCCGTCTCCATTGACATCACCCGCCGCGACTCCTGCGACCCAGTCGTCCTTGCTCCCGCCGGAGGCGAATCCGCTTTGCTGTGTCACATCCGTAAATTTGATTTCCCCAGCCTTTCCACTGTGCAGGTAGATGCGGCTGCGGTCGCGCCCGCCGCCAAACACGAGGTCGGGAAATCCGTCGCCGTTCAAGTCTTCAACAACCACCCCCCCGCAGGTCATCCCACTGTGGTAGAGATAACTGAGCGGATGATTGACATCCATGGTGTTGATCATGTCCACGCCGGTTTCAGCAGGGCCGAGCCGCGCGAAGGAGGTATTCCCTGCCGCAGCCGGTTTGTCTTCGGCAATCAACGGCAGACTCGCTGCACAGAGAAGGCCCGCGCTCAGCAGGGTCCGGGTATTACGAAGAGATCGGGTCAGCATCATGATTCGAATAAGGTTAAAACCTGCACAGCATGACCTGGCGACGGTGATGGCGTCAAGTGCTACCACACAAGCCTTGGTGCCTCACAGTGCCCGGTCGGTTGCTACGCAATTATGGAGACGGAGAAACCATCACCCGCATGTAGCTGCGCACTCCCGGCCCGCTGACCGGCGCGGCGCTGCGACAGGTGACAATGGCCGTGCCATCTCCCTGATTGGCCGTGCTCTGATACACAATCCCGGCAGCACTCCATGCGGTGAGATTTTCAGACTGCTGCGGGATCAGCAACAGGCCGTCTGCAGCCAGATTCCGCCGGTACTGAAACTGGAGGTATGTTCCCGGTGACGCCCCGGCGGGATCGACGACAAACGAATGCAGCAGCACAGGGGTCGAGGATGCGCTGTTCCACGCGGTGCCCATGGCATACTCCACAAAGTCGGAAGCCCCGTCGCCATCGGAGTCACCAGCCGGACTGCCGCTGAAAGGAATGCTGTTCGCCCCACCTGGAGAACCGCCAACCTGGGCACTGCTGCGCCAGGACTCCGGCGCTCCATAGTTGACCCCGGCAGCCGGGTTGTTCAGCAACAGGCTGTAACCGCCCCCGGCACTGTAGGCCGGCCACGGCTCCGCCGGCTGATAGGCAAAGCTGGCGATGACACTGTCATTCTCCGCCAGCAACGTCACGGTTTCCCCTTCGTTGCGCAGGTTGCCGGTGTATTGACCGGGGATTTTCAGTGAAGGGTTCACACCATAGCGCATTTGAAATGCCGCCAGGTTTTCCACGATCACCGCCCGCTCGCCCGGGGCGAGGGTGAGAACCGATGGACTCCCGTCCCCGAATGCGAACGCAATGCCCTCGGTGAACCGGCAGTTGGTCAAATCAACATTCTGGGTGCTAATGTTGAGTATCTCGATGAACTCAAAGTCGCTGGCACCGTAGCCGGCGTTCAATTCAGTCGCAGAGGGGTCCGCAGGCTGATAGTGGACCTCCGAAATCACCAGGTTCGCGGAACTGGCCGGGACTGCATCCACAATGTAGGATGCCTCATTCAGCGGTGACCATACCCCATTCGCAAAGAGTCGGGTCTTGATAGTGGCCGAGCTGGTGAGTGTAACCGGCCCCGTATAGACAGTTCCTGCGCCACCACCGCCACCGCCCGCCGGAGACCATGTAAGGCGGGGAACAAACAGCAGGTCACTCGAAGTGGACGGAGAGTTCATTCCGTGGATCGCGAGCACATTAGTTCCCACCCTGAGTGCCGGCTTGCCGGCCACAGTGATGTCAATGTCTTCATAAACCAGCGCCTGCGCGTCATCATGAATCTGATTGGCCTGCGCGGTGGACGGATCTGTCGTCAGCGAGGGATCGGAGTCATTGCGGCCCGCCACCAGCACCCCATTGAGGTAGGCCCGGAAACCGTCGTCATACTTCATCGAAAGCTTGAGCGTGCTGATGGCATCAATCGTGCCCTGCGCAGAAACCGTGAACGGAACGCGGATGTAACAGGTGGGGTTCAGGCCATACATTTGCGCCTCAGTATCGCTCCCGGCCCCAATGAGACTGTCGTAATCCGTGGCGGTGTCGTAGCCCACGCCGGTAACGGATGTCGTCCAGCTGGCGATGTTCGGAGGATCCGTGTAGTTCGTCCACTGGGAGGCACCCGCCCCGGCAATCAGGGTGAAGCCTCCATTGCCAGCCGCCGGCACCAGCCATTTGCAGGCATTGCCGGTTCCGGACAGCAGCACATTCTCCACCACCGGCTGGGCCAAGCCACGCGGATCGCTTCCATTGAGGGTGTAATAAAGGGTTCCACCCGCAGCATAAGTGTAACCTGCGGGGGGCGTGCCCGTGTAGCGGGTGATGCTGACCTGCGTTCCCGCCGGCACACTGCCCCCGGTGTGAGAGAGATTCGGCGGGCGGTAAATAACCGCAGCGGAGAAATTCTGGTCATCGATCCAGTTCAGTCGCTGGCTTAGCCAGCCCTTCATCCAGTCCACCTCAGCCTGGTAGGTTGTATTCACCTGCCAGGGCCGCGGATTGAGCGTAGCCGCCCCGGATGGGTTGCCGCCAGCATTCGGCCAGAGATAAGTTCCCAGCACCTGATACTTGCGGTAGTGCCGCATGGCCGCATTTTCATTCGTCGCGGGCTGCCCGGCGGGAAGGCTCATATTGTTGCTTACCGGAGTCACACTGCCGTTCAGCACCTGCGCTTTGAGTTCATCAATGGACGAGAAAATGGAGGCCGTCTGGAAAATCCCGCGCCGCATCTCCCAGTAGCGGTCCCAGTTCTGCAGTTCGTAATTCACGTCCTGCCGCAGGCGCGCCCACCAGTAGGAGTCGGTCTGATTCCAGTACCAGCCGGCATACTGGTCACCGGCGAGATAATCTGCATTGCCCAGGGAGAGATTGTAATCCCATACCGGCGCGGCAAAGATTTTTCCGCCGCGGTCTTTATAAAAGTAAGTGGACAGCCGGTAGCCATCGATCTGCTTGAGGATCTCGACGAACCACCAGTTATCGATGAACGACTGCACCTCAATGTAAGGAGCGTAACCCAGCACCGGATCTGCAAAGTTCGGTCCATTCAGAGCGTTATTGAAAGCATTCAGGTGGTTGGTAAGCCACGTGGTCTGAGCGGCATTCAGAATATTCGGCGTATGCGAGTGCATGCCCACCGGCAGCGTGGTGTTGCCATCGGCACTGGTACGATCCCGCCGGAAGATATACCCGCCGGTAATCAGCGCCGGATCCGTGGCGAGGCTGTTCAGCTTCGAGATGTCCACGCGGTCGCTGCCCCGCTTGATGCGCTCCATAAGAACATACACCCCGCGATAGTCCGCATAGGAGACCGGCTGATTGGCATCCTGGTTGTAAATAACCTCAACGAGCTTTGTCCGCATGCCCCGCCCGTTGATTCCACCATGGAGTTCCCTCATTTTTGAATACGTCAGGAAGTTCCGGATGAACGTCTTGTCGGTGAATGGTCCGTGCAGCGCCCAGTCACTCTCCGCCGGCATGCCTAAAAGGGCCGTGTCCTTGTCCTCATTGTTGTTATCCCATGTCTCCCACGCATAGGACTTTTGCGCAAACCCTCCGGAACTGTCCCCCCGTACGTGCGTTCCTCCACGGCCCTGAAAATCGGCAACAGGGGAAGTGATGTCTGCGTATCCAGCGCCGTCTTTATCCACCACGACAGCATAGGTAAAGCGGTGCGGGCGGGCCTGGGCCTGGTCTGTCACTGCATCCACATTCACGCCAAAACTGTCGAACACGATAAGTGGCAGATGGGTTTTGAACGGCTGCCCGGAGCCATTGTAGTTCGACAGCGAACTGTCGATCAGCAGGAACGTACGGCTGCTGACCGGACCGGGGAGGTGGCCTGGAGTGAATACGCGGGCGCGCAAGTTGGTGCTGGCGGTAACATTCACGGATCCCGGAAATACCGGGCTGCCTGAAGTGGGGATCGTGTTGTCTGTCGTGTAGCGAATCACGGCGCCAGGTGCGGCCGGAGGGGCAACTGAAACGACAGTGCTGCCGGTAATGATTCCGCCAGGTCTCGACCAGACCGCCTCTTCGGAAGGTCCATTGGGGGCAACACTGTAACTGTAAAGCGTCCCTGCCCCGGGGCTTGACGGACTGATAAATCCGCTCGCCCCGCCCTGGTATTTAAGGCCATAGCTCACGTCCTCGACTTGAGCCGGATAGTTCCATGTGCTCACCACCGTGCCGCCCGGATTGAGCAGCGAGAGAACACCACCCGTTTTCGACAGTGTGAAACTGGTATGCAGCAGCGCTGTATTGGCTGTGCGGTTCTTTCCGGAGGCATATACCAGCAGGTGCCCGTAGGCGGGTATGCTGACGGAGGGAAACACCCAGGTCACAGCTCCATTGGTGAGCTGGTAGCCGTTCAGATTCACCGCGGCGTTCTGACCATTGTAGATTTCCAGCCAGTCAGGAGAGTCCATGTCCTCATCCTCCATCGTCTCTTTATTCTCCGCCATGAACTCGCTAATCACCGGTCCGCCAGTATCCGGGGGAGCCGCCGCCTCGGTAGAGATGAGCAAGTCATCGATAATGGTGTACTGGGCACCGCCACTGCTGCCACCAGCGGTGAATGCGAATGTATTTCCGGAGGCGGGAGCGAACCCTGGAGTAGGCAGATTGGTGAAAATCGTCTGCCCTCCGTAGGTGAGATCCAGACCATCATAATCCCAGTGGAGCGCGAGGGAACGGAACACGGTATCAAAAATGAATCCCCTGCCCTGCAGGCTCAGCGTCCAGACCTCCGGAAGCGTATCGGTTCCGTCCTGAGTGTTGTTCACCACCACCTGCCCCTGCCCCGGGGTCATGAAGGTTCCTGTCAGGGCGGCTCCATTACCCGTTGGGGAGGCATACTGCCCTGGTGCCCCCATCGTGACCGTCCAGTTTCCGGCCGTACCGGTGACCACGACACTCCCCCAGCCGTTTACGGCCCTCATAGCGGTCTGCACCGTGGCCGCTGAAGCCACATAACTGATGGCTGCTGTGGTTCCTCCTGTCGCCGGATTTGTCAGTGTGAAGGTCCCCCCCCCAATAGGGGTCGTCTCCAGCAATGCAGAAGCCGGGAAGCTCCCCACGCTAACATTGCTGCAGTAAACTTCGATCGACGGAAGATCGCCGGCAACACTGTAGGTATCGAAACTCAGCACCAGACCGCCCGTCATCGCAAAGCCCAAATCCCCACTGCCATTTCCGGAGGCAGGGACCGCTCCAAAGCATAGCGCCCAGCCTGGACCGCCCTGAGCGGTGGCACTGCTCTTTTGCATCTTCACATTCACGCTGAAATCCATCCCCTGAATGGCATTGCCGGCATCCAGTTGTGGGATGCGGAAAGCAGTGAAGTTGCCTGAGAAGGTGGCATGCGCCAACTGCAGCGCATTGGCACTGATCCTGGCGAAGTTACCCAAAAAGGTGGACGTCAGCGAGGTGCCGTCCCCCAGTGAGGTGGTGCCATCCGCATAGGTGAATGTTTGAATACCGGATGCCGGATACCGGCCTGCCAGTGCCGGTGAAGAAAAAGCAGCCAGAGCAGCGGCGGCGATAGCCCGGAGGAGAAATGCACTCATAAAGAAGGGGGGGAGTGATGGGACAATAAAGGAACCCAGACCGGAAGCCGGCAGGTCCGCGGCAGAATACACAGAAGCGCCCGGCGCTGGCCAGAAGAATCAGCGAACGATCTGCAGGCCGGCAAAAAGCAATCCCGGACCTGAAACTGCGGCACGGGCCACAGTCATGAAGAGCACCGCTTTCTGATTAGGAACGGCGGCGGCGGAAGCCCATGAGCGCCAGCACCGCAATGCCAAGGGCTGCGCTTCCGGGTTCAGGAATCGGAACCAGCGCCCAGCTGCCGCTCTTCAGCCAGAACCGCTGCCCGCTGATGGAAACTTCACGGGCGTCAACCGGCAGACTATACGCGGCAATGTCTTCAGCAGGCACCGGCACGGAATTCCCGAAGGTTGTGGCATCCGTGGGACCAGTAACAAAGCGGTACTCTGTCACACCGAGCGTAAATGTTGTATCTGTAAATGTTCCGACAAGCGTGGCGGAACCAGCACTGAAGACACCGGTATTCACAATGCGGTCGAACTGACCGGGAGCCTCATCCGCGATGGTGAGCGAAATATTGGACATACTGTCAAGCGTCACACCGCCCGCGACCGTGATGTCGCCAATTGCTCCATCGCCGGGAGAAAGCACCGCTCCGGTCAGGATAACGTTTCCGAATGCAGAGCCCACACCGCTGAGGGTAGCGCCCGGGCTGGTGACAATACCACCAGCAAGCGACCCATCGAGTTGCAGTTTTCCGGCTTCGACCAGTGTTATACCGGTGTAAGTGCTGGCGGCAGTCAGCACGAGCGTGCCGGCTCCTTTCTTGGTCAAGCCACCGGCACCGTCCATCACGTTATTCGCGGTCACATCGTAGCCATTAGTGTTGATGGTCAGGCCGCCCAGTCCAATCTCGCTGTTGCCGGCGTTAAAGCCGCGGAAGTAATCGCCCTGGGAAACATTCGCGATAAAGGTCGCATCATCCATGTTCAGAGCCGCTGTTCCGCCGCCTGCCTGGATGAAGGGTGTGGTAATGGTGCCGCCTACAACATTGACGGTCCCATTGGAGCCTCCATTCCGGGCAACCCAAAGCTGCGCATTGCTGTGCAGGGACACCGCACCTCCGTTGGTTACATTCAGAACACCGGTACCGTCCTCGCCAATATTGATATTGGTGTCCGCAGCACCGCCGACAATGTTTAACTGAGACCCGGCGCCATCGACAAGGATGGAACCATTCGAAGTCGCACCGCGCGCCACGTTGATCCACCAGTTATGGTTCATCTTGCCGCCATTCGTGATATTCAGCGCCCCAATACCGCCCTCAAAACCGATCTGGACATCAGCGGTTCCACCCAGCGAGTGCTCCCAGACTGCCGTCGGACCGTCCACATTCACAGTGCCGCGTCCGCCTACAGTCGCACCATCAACCGCACCGCCACGGCCGATTTCAGTCCAGCCATCGGTGCGCAGGGTGCCGCTAGTGACATTGACCGTCCCCGTGGTTTGACCGGAAGTGGGTCGATTGCCATAGCCGACATAGAGATCACCGGCCTGGATCACACCGGCGGGATTCGTTAACGCAATGTTCAGCAAGCCCTTCGCCGCAGGATTCCCGGCGACGGCTGCTTCTGCACCAACATTGAAGCCCTGCATGCCATTTATGGTACCTCCGGTAATGGTCATCGTGCCATCGCCCCGACGGCCCACGTTAATGCGCCGGTCACCCACGTTGAAGTTTACGGTTCCGTCCGTAAGATTCCAGACTCCAATCGCACCGCTCTGCGTGCCGATATTGGCCTCCTCAGTCAAATTGAGCGTGCCTCCGCTCATGTTGAGCAGGCCGTTGGCGTGCGAACCGCCATCCTCTGTGGGTCCGGCATTGCCAACATGCAGCCCCCCCCAGTAATTGGTGGTAATGGTGCCGTTGTTGCCAACATTAACTGTTCCGCCAGTGATATTCATCGCACCGTTGCGGCGCTGGCCCACAGAAAGGCTCTGCGTATTCAGTGTGCCGCCAGCCATGTTGTAAACGGGCGTATGGGCTCCGGCATCCTTTTCCTGACCGATTTCGGTCCACTGGCTTGAGTTAAACGTCCCGCCCGTTTGGTTCACCGTGGCCATCCCGTTGTTGCCAATCGTCGCGCTCAGAACGCTAATAGTGCCATCGACGAGGTTCAGGTTGCCAGTGGTCGCGGCATCGGTGCCCATGATGTAACGGACGCCTCCACGGGCTCCGGGATCGGGATTCGATGCATTCACCTGGCCGTTAATCTTACCGCCGGTATCTACGGTAAGATTCCCCACGGCACTGCCCCACATCCCGACGTGCATTTCAGCATTGGTGATATTGACTTCGCCGCCGTTCGTCAAAGTGAGGGAACCGGGACCCTGACGCCCCACGACGAACCGCTGATCAGTAGTGGCAATATTGACCTGAGAACCGGGACCATCGACATTCATGGTGCCGGTGGCACCTGCGTGGTCACCGATCACCGTCCACCAGTTGTTGTTCAGCTTGCCCCCGTTGGTGATGTTCATGGTGCCCGTGCTTCCCGCACCGGCTCCGAGGAGAACGTCACCCGAATTGGCTCCCGCCATATCGCGGGTCAGCGTGCCTCCGGCTACATTGACCGTTCCTGTGCCGCCATTCCAGCCCACGAGGAAGATCCCTGGCGAGGCATGGGTGAAGGTGGCGCCATCCGTGACGGTTAGCGTTCCCGTTCCCAGGTCGTTGCCATCATCATCACCGCCGATGAAGACTTCACCGCCGGTCTTTTGGAAATGAGAGCCCGCACCTGTGATTGTGGCAAAGCCGGCAGCGCCGGTATTCTTGCCCACCATGAAGCGCTCACCACTGATGTGATTGACCACCCCTCCGTTGGAGACCGTCAGATTCCCCACGCCGTCTTCGCCTACGACGATGCGTCCGGCGGAGGTATTGATCTGAGAGCCGGCACCATCAACGGTCACGTTGCCCGTGCTTCCGGCACCCCGCGCGACATTAATCCACCAGTTGTGATTCATCACGCCGCCGCCGCTCACATTGAGTGTACCAACCCCGCCACTGTCCATGCCGACCTGAAAATCTTTGCCGCTCGTGCTGTTCATCACAGTGCCGGCCCCGGAAACATTTACAGTTCCCGTGCCGCCGCGGCCCAGTTCCACCCAGCCATTCACCGTCATGGTGCCACCTGTGATATTGACTGTTCCAGTGGAGCCAGGCTGTGGCGCATGGTCCGTTCTGGCTCCCACAAAAAGCCCCTGCTCATTGGAAGCGGTGCTGCCGACCGTCGTCGTGCCACCGCTCACATTGAAGGTCCCGGTGCCGCCATTCTGACCGACCGTCAGATTGTTGGAGAACAGGTCGCCGCCGGTTTTGGTGTAGCTGCCGGTGCCCGGCCCCTGAGCGCCACCGATGATCATATCGTTGATCGGTGAGCCGGCGAGCCCGACCGTGCCGCCGCTTTGCACAATCTTGCCGTTGCTGTTCGCGCGCATCCCGGCATGCAGCGCGCCGGTGAGCACCTGGGCCGTTCCACTGATATTCATCGATGCCTCGCGGTCGGCACCAATCTCAATGCCAGCGCCAGAGGCCACCATGCCACCCGAAATGTCATATTTGGAACCATCCGGCCCCGCTCCAAGGCCCACGGCCATCCATTCGTTAAAGCTTACGGTCCCGCCGGTCTGATTGATCACTCCAACACCACCATCCCTGCCAACATTGAAGAACGCGCTGCTGCTCACCGTGCCGCTGCTGATATTCAGAGTGCCGTTGGAAGCACCGCCCGCGCCGAGTTCAATGTGCGCGCCACTAAGTGCCCCTCCGGTGACATTCGCGATCCCGGTGCCACCGTCCCGGCCAATCGTCACATCCCCTGTCGCCGCGAAGCTACCGCCGGCAGCATTCAGCGTGCCATTACCCCCATCCCGGCCGAATGCGGCATACCCGGCAGCTACAGTGCCGCCGTTCACATTGAAAATACCCACCCCGCCTCCATTGCGGCCCACATTGGTCTCTCCGGCAATCGTGGCCGAACCGCCATCCACCTTGAAAGTGCCGGTGCCGCCGGCCGCGGTTCCTACTCTAAGTTCGCCGCCTGTGCTCAGGGTCCCGGAGTTCAAATTGAACGTCCCAGTACCGCCTTCCGCGATGGAGAGGATGCCAGTCGTGGAAGTGTAGGTCCCTCCATCAAGATTGATCGTCCCCGTGCTGGCATCGTCGCCCACAATCACGGTGCCGGTGCCTTGTGAAAAAAGGCCGTCAGACTTGATGTTTACGGTACCCGTGCCGCCCGTGGCGTCATTGAGCAGCGCTCCGACATAGCCCACAGCGTTATTCGTGGCCAGATCGACAATGGCTGAGTTAGCTGTGCCCGTGCCATCACCCACATTAACGACCCCGGTGGCATTGGTATCGATGCCAACAGCGAGTCCATTCGCCCCTGGCGAACCAGCCCCCGCGCCCACACCGATGGCGAACGTGCCATCGTTCACATTGACCGTTCCATTTCCGGTCGCACCGCCCAGAGCAGCAACGGTCACACCGACAGCCACAGCATTGGCAGTTCCGGAATTCACCGTGCCACCGTTGCTCACGTTCAAAGTGCCGGCACCACTTCCCACTCCGCTGACGCCAATAGCAATCGCCGTGCCAAATGGTGGGACGGCACCGGGAATCCAGCCCTGTGAAAGAGCGCCTCCATCAACAGTAAGGCTGTTTCCATTGGCAATCCCCAGATTGCCGCCTGGAAACAGGGACCCCGCTCCATTGTAGTTAATCACATGCCCCGTACCAACCGTGGCACTGTCTCCAGCGTAAAGATCCGGCACTCCGGCTGGCGTCCAATTCGCAGGAACTTCCCAGTTACCGCTACCAGCGGAACTAAATGGTGCCGCAAAGACCAGTGGCTTAAGCGTGAGAATTAGCGCAGGAACGGTGGCGATCAGTTTCATAGCATTTAAAGTCCGGGAGATACCCCATTTTTGAATTATTAAGCGGACATTTACTGAATCCGCTCATGCCGGGCAATCATTTTTTTGCGTATTGTGACAAAAAATTGACGAAGCGGTCACTTCTGACGCCCTTTTCTCAGGTCGTCCCCCGAAATCGGGGGTGGGGTCGGAGATGCCAAAGCGCGATCGGCAGCGCACTTCCGGCCCAGACTGCAGCCCCCTTCCACGGGGCGGTCCCGCTGAGTCCAGGCGCAGGGAAAAGCAGAGTAATCCAGTCGCGGGCAGCCGGCAGCAGCGCTGTCAGAAGGCTCCCGGCCCAGTAGCTGAAGGCCATGCATGCGAGAAATACCGGCACCTTCCCGCGCCACGCTACAGTCACGGCCAACCGGAGCGTGACAGGAAAGAATCCGAGCGAGACCACGCTGGCGGCCTCAGGCAGGGCCGACGAAACCGGCAGCATGAGCGCCACCGCGCTCAGCACGAGGCAAAAAATCACGCTACCGGCCCAGCCACCCCGCCACAGAAGCTGATGCGGCCGCCATTTTTCCACCCCAGGCCCGCAACTGGTACCGGCACCAGTCATTTCAGCGGCACAGGAGGCAAGAAACACCAGCCATGCAGTCACGCCGGCTCCGGGATCCGCCGAAAATCCAAGCAAAAGCACTGCCCCCAGGGACACCGCCCGCCGCACCGCCTTCAGTCTTTCACTTCCTGCACCGGGGAGGCTCTGGGCCGCGGAAACCAAAGCAAACACCCCGGCCCACACGGCAAGGACGAGAAGCGCCGTCCCGGAGCGCGCCCCCCTCCGCCTGCATAGGGCGCAAAGGTTTTGATATAAGCCAGGCCGGCGATGAAAACCGCGGCCGCATTCCTCAGCAGTGGCGAGCGCAGCACTGAGAGTGCTGTCAGCACCGCGGTGAGCGACAGCCCGGGCGCCATGGCCACCACCAGCATCGCCCCTCAGTCCGGAGCGGCTGGCCGCCATGCACCCAGCGCATCACGACATACGGCACTGCCGAGAGCGCGGTCAGGAGGATCAGTGCAGCCGCCGAGGCCCACTTCCCCCACACAATCCGCCACGGCGTCAGGCCCGTCAGCAGCAGAGTGTCGAGCGTATTGGCATCGCGCTCTTACCCCAGGGCGCTCAGATTTCGCGACGGAAGCAGCAGGATGCATGGCACCCAGCCCCAGCCAGAATAGCTGTGCCGCAGGCAGTGACCGGTCGAGGCTGCCCAGCGCCAGCACTGCGTGCAGAATGCAGAAGGGAATCACAAAGAGACGCCCGCGCGGCCCCTGACGCAGTTCCTTTACCAGCAGTGGCGGCAGCGCGTCGGAATAGTCGCGCAGCGCCGCCGCCGCCTTTGGGTCTGCCGCCTCATTGCTAGTGCCGGTCATGCCACACCGTGTCCGTCACACGCCGCCGCGCCGGGGAAAAGAACGCACCTGCCGTACATGACTGCGCCCAGGCCGGCTTTCGCCAGACCTGGGCGCAGTGCTTATGCAGCAACCCGAATGGTTACGAGTTGTGGTAGCCCTCTTCGCCATGTTCGGCGAGGTCGAGGCCCTGAGTCTCTGTCTCTTCGGAAGCGCGCAGGCCGATCACAGCCTTCACGATGAAGGCAATGACCACCGTAGCCACCACGGAAAGGACGATCGTGATAAGGCAAATGAGCAGGTGGTTCACCAACAGGCCGGAGGTGGCTCCGCCATCCGCGTTGATAAACTTCGGATCCGCAGCCGTACTGCCTTTCTCAATGAAGAAGTAGGCAAGTCCGTTCGGAGCAGCATAGCCGTCGGAGATCAGGTTCGGGTTGACCTTGGCGTTCGCGAAGACAGCCGTGAGAATCGCACCGAGAGTGCCGCCGATGCCGTGCACGCCGAAGGTGTCCAGCGAGTCGTCAAAACCGAACTTCTGCTTGAGCTTGGTGCAGGCGAGGAAGGGAATCGCACCGGCCAGAATGCCCATGATGAAGGCAGCTTTGAAAGTAACGAAGCCGGCAGCCGGAGTGATAACAACCAGACCAGCAACAGCACCGGAGCAAAGACCGAGCACGCTAACCTTGCCGCGGGTAATACCTTCCAGCGCACCCCAGACGAACGAAGCCACAGCAGCCGCGATGGTAGTGGTGCCGAAAGCCTGAGCAGCAAGACCGTCAGCAGCCAGAGCGGAACCGGCGTTGAATCCATACCAGCCCGTCCAGAGCATCCCGGTGCCAATCATACAGAGCACCATGCTGTGAGGAGGCATCGGCTGTTTGCCAAAGCCAAGGCGCTTGCCGAGCAGAATGCAAAGAATGAGTGCAGACCAGCCGGAAGTCATGTGCACCACGGTGCCGCCCGCGAAGTCAATGCCAGGGAGGGAAGCGCCGCCGTTCCAGACGCCGTTAAACTTGCCGTCAAAGCCCCAGACCATGTGAGCCATCGGGAAGTAAACCACAAACATCCAGATCGCCACGAAAGCGATCACAGCAGCGAACTTCATGCGCTCGGCAATGGCACCAATGATAAGCGCCGGAGTGATGATCGCAAACATCAGCTGATACATGCAGAACACAGAGTGCGATGGCCATCCGGTATAATTACCGTTGGGAGCGCCGCCGACTCCTTCGAGGAAGAAATACTTGAAGCTCCCCAGATACGCCGCCCATGCCGGGGCGCTGTCGGCTTCATGTTCCCCGAAGACCAGCGAGTAGCCGAAGGCGAACCAGAGAATCGTCACAAGACCGGCAATACCAAGACATTGTGCCATGACGGAAAGTACGTTCTTGGAACGCACCAGACCACCATAGAACAAGGCCAAGCCCGGCAGCGTCATGAACAGGACCAGCGCAGCGCAGACCATGAGAAATGCGTTGTGACCGGGGCCGGGCTTTCCAGCGAGCGGCCCTGTGGCAGCGAGGTTGTCGAAATAATTGGTGACGTCCTTCTCAAAGGCGGAGGGTTCCGCCGCAGGCGCTTCAGCGGGGGCCGCGGGTGCCGCAGCGGCAGCGGCCGGAGCCTCAGCCGCAGGTGCTGCTGGCGCTTCCGCAGCCGGAGCCGCGGTGGCCTCAGCAGCGGCCGGGGCCGCTGGAGGCGTATCCTGTGCGGTGGTGGTAACACCAGTGAGGTGCGTCACACACACCATTGAGAGTATTGCGAGTAGTTTCTTCATGGGAAAATGGGTTCTGTGTTGGTGCTGCGGGAGGGGAGTTAGACGGCGGATTCATCACGCTCCTGCGTGCGGATGCGCACGGCGGTCTCCACGGGGGAGATGAAGACCTTGCCGTCGCCGATTTTACCGGTGCGGGCGGCCTTGACGATGGCCTCAACGGCACCGGCCACCCGGTCGTCGGAGGTCACGACTTCGATTTTGATCTTGGGGAGGAAGTCCACGGTGTATTCGCTGCCGCGATAGATTTCGGTATGGCCTTTCTGCCGCCCGAAACCCTTCACTTCCGTGACGGTCATGCCTTCGATGCCGATTTCGTGAAGCGCTTCCTTCACGTCCTCCAGCTTGAACGGTTTGATGATGGATTCGATTTTCTTCATTGGGTTCTTGATTGGGTTCAGTGGTGCGTGGCAACCGCGGGAGCGCGCATTCCGCAGCTGTCAGTTCCCGTTCCAGAGCATGGTCCGTGCCAGGTTCGAAATTTCCCCGGAAAAAAATTTTGTGGACTTTCGCCATTGCAGCGGTGACAGGCAGGATAATTCCGACTATAGACCTGCTATTATGCCCGACGCCGACACCAGCCTTCGCATGCTCGCCGCCCTCAAGAACCTTGGAGAAAAGACCGCCCAGTGGCTTCTTGATGCCGGTATCAAAACCAAAGCCGAACTCGCAAAATATGGTGCCATCGAAGTCTGCCGCCGCATGCTTCAGGCAGGTCATCCTGTCTCCGTAGTCGCCGCCTACGCCATCGAAGGTGCCCTCACCGATACCCACTGGAACGAGATTCCCGCCTCCAAAAAGCTCGAACTGCAGCGCCTCTTCGCCATCATGAAACGCGAACTCGGCCCCGTGCAGATCAAGCGGGCCCCGCGGAAGAAATCGACGCCGAAAACTCCGCCCAGCGGCCCCACGAAGAAATAACCGGCCCCCGCTTTCTCAAAAGCCCCGCCGCCATCCCGGCCGCGGGGCTTTTTTGTGCCCCCACGCCACAGGCCTCACGGAATCCTTCCGTGCGTGAACCGGGCCAGCGGAAGGATTCCTGCCGGGAAAGCGTGGATTTTTTCCGGTACAGAATGCGGCAGCACCTGTCGTAAGGAGGCACTGCCATTTTCCCATGAAACTCACCCGCACTCTTTTCATCTTCTTCCTCGCTCTCACTCCACTCCACGCCGAGCCGCCTCCCGCGCCGGGGGCAAACGCGAAACCCGTCTTTGATGGCAAGTCGCTCGCGGGCTGGGAAGGGAACGCGGCCATCTGGAGCGTGAAGGACGGCACC